>Ga0137439_1000021_pt1 | contig 10337 bp, 9 predicted proteins | sample EasRivERMGT200_2_FD_102325 | JGI IMG/M metagenome (GOLD analysis project Ga0137439, IMG submission 102325) | Soil microbial communities from meander-bound floodplain in the East River, Colorado, USA - East River MetaG ERMGT200_2 | ecosystem: Environmental > Terrestrial > Soil > Floodplain ... | reverse complement strand
TGCACGACCTCGTGGCGGACGTAGATCGGCGCGCCGAAGAGCTCGATCGCGCGCACCACGATGTCGATCGCGCGGTCCACGCCGGCGCAGAAGCCGCGCGGATTCGCGAGCAGCACTTTCACGCGGACTTCGCCTTGGTGCGCTTCGTGTGCATCAACGCATCGATCACCAGCATGATGGCGCCGGTCGTGATGCCGATGTCGGCGACATTGAATGCCGGGAAGTACGATCCGCCGAGGTGGAAGTGCAGGAAGTCCACCACGTGCCCCTGCGCGAACCGGTCGTAGGCGTTGCCCATTGCCCCGCCCAGGATCATCGCAAGCCCGATCGAAAGCCATGGATGCCCGCGCGCCGGCAGCGAGCGCAGCCACCAGATGATGGCGACGCCGATAACGCCGGCGAGCGCCAGGAAGAACCAGCGCTGCCAGCCGCCGGCCTGTGCGAGCAGCCCGAAGGCCGCGCCCTCGTTGTGCAGGCGCGTGATGTCGAGTAGCCCCCCGACCGGCAGGATCTCGAACAGCGCGAAATTGCCGACGATGAACCACTTGGTGAGCTGGTCGAGCGCGATGATGAAGGCCGACAGCCACAGCCACACGAGCGCGGTCCGTTGCGGAATGATGCTGTCGGTCATGCGTAACGCCTCGTTTCGCCCGGGCCCTCGAGATTGCCGACGCAGCGGCCGCAGATCTCCGGATGCCGCGGGTCGCTGCCGACGTCGGGGCGCCGGTGCCAGCAGCGCGCGCACTTCGCCGCGTCGTACACGCTGACCGCGATCCAGGCGCCCGTCTTCGCGACCGATTCCGCGGCGACCGCGGTCGCCGGCCGCTCGGAAGCCGGCCGCAGCCGCGCTTGCGACGTGATCAGCACGAAGCGCAGTTCGTCGCCGATGGCCGCCATGCGGCGATGCTGCGCCTCGTCGAGAAACACGTCCACTGCGGCCTCGAGCGGCGCACCGAGCTCAGCGGCCGCGCGCAGGCGTTCGAGCTCCCGGGCGACGTCGTTCTTGAGCGCGATCACGGCCTGCCAGTCGACGGCGCTCGTGGCCGGCACCGCGGGCAGCTTCCACCAGGTCGCCAGCAGCACCGATTCGTCGCGCTCGCCCGGGAGGAACTTCCAGATCTCCTCGGCGGTGAACGACAGGATCGGTGCGAGCCAGCGCACCATCGCCTCGGCGATGTGGCACATCGCCGTCTGGGCCGACCGGCGCGCAGCGCTCGCCGCAGGCATGGTGTAGAGCCGGTCCTTCAGGATGTCGAGCCAGAACGACCCGAGTTCGATCACGCAGAAGCCGTGCACCTTCTGGTAGATCAGGTGGAAGTCGTAGTTGCGGTAGGAGTCGATGATCTCCTGCTGCAGCTCCGCGGCGCGCGCGAGCGCCCAGCGGTCGATGTCGAGGAGTTCCTCCGCCGGCACGGCATCGCGTGCGGGGTCGAAGCCCGCGAGGTTGCCGAGCAGGAATCGCACGGTGTTGCGCATGCGCCGGTAGCTGTCCGACATGCGCTTCAGGATCTCGTCGGAAACCGCGATCTCGCCGCTGTAGTCGGTGGCCGCCACCCAGAGGCGCAGCACGTCGGCGCCGAGCGACTGCATGACCTTCTGCGGCGCGACCACGTTGCCGAGCGACTTCGACATCTTCCGGCCCTTTTCGTCCACCGTGAAGCCGTGCGTGAGCACCTGCCGGTAGGGAGCGACGCCCTTGCCCGCGACCGAGACGAGGAGCGAGCTGTGGAACCAGCCACGGTGCTGGTCCGAGCCCTCGAGGTAGATGTCCGCCGGGAACGGAATGACGTCGGGACGAAGCGCCGGCAGCACGTGATGCACGGCGCCCGAGTCGAACCAGACGTCCATCACGTCCTCGCACTTCTCGTAGACCAGCGCCTCGTCGCCGAGCAGGTGCCGCGGATTCAGCGCAAACCACGCCTCGATGCCGCCCTCCGCCACCAGGTCGGCGACGCGCTCGAGCAGTTCCGGCGTCTGCGGATGCGGCTCGCCGCTCTCCTTGTGCACGAACATCGCGAGCGGCACGCCCCAGGCGCGCTGGCGCGAGATGCACCAGTCGGGGCGCGTCTCGATCATGCCGGTGATGCGCTGCTCGCCCCAGCCCGGGATCCAGCGCACGCCCTTGATCGCCGCCAGCGCGTCGCGACGGAGATTCTGCTTCTCCATGCTGAGGAACCACTGTGGCGTCGCCCGGAAGATCACCGGTGACTTGTGGCGCCAGCAATGCGGATAGCTGTGGCGGTAGGGTTCGTGATGGATCAGTCGGCCGACCTGCTGCAGCGTCTCGACGATCTTCGTGTTGGCGTCGAATACGCCGATGCCTTCGAACATCGGCGTCCCGGCCACGAAGCGGCCGTCCGGCCCGACCGGATTGTCGATCGGCAGGCCGTAGCGCCGGCCCATTTCGTAATCGTCCGCGCCATGGCCGGGCGCCGTGTGCACGGCGCCGGTGCCGGTCTCGAGCGTGACGTGGTCGCCGAGGACCACCGGCACTTCGCGCTCGTAGAACGGATGCTCGAGCCGCAGGCCCTCCAGCGCCTCGCCGCTGGCCTTGGCGAGCACCCGCCGGCCGGTCGCGCCGATGCGGCTCGCAAACGCGTCCAGCAGCCCCTCAGCGACGATCAGGCGCTCCGGCCCTTCCGCGCGCTGGAACTCGACCAGCACGTAGTCGAACATCGGGTGCAGGCAGACCGCCTGGTTGGCGGGCAGCGTCCACGGCGTCGTGGTCCAGATCGCGATCGATGCCGTCATCAGCTCGTCGGTCGCCAGGTGGAAGCGGCGCGCCGCGTCCATTGCATCGACGATCGCGAAGCGCACGTCCACCGACGGCGAGGTGCGCTCCTCGTACTCGACCTCGGCCTCGGCCAGCGAGGAGCGGCAGTCCAGGCACCAGTGCACCGGCTTGAAGCCGCGCACCAGGTGGCCGCGGCGGACGATGGCGGCGAATCCCCTCAATTGCTCCGCCTCGAACTTCGAGGCCATCGTCAGGTAGGGATTGTTCCAGTCGCCGATCACGCCGAGGCGCTGGAAGTCCACGCGCTGGGCCTCGACCTGGCTCGCGGCGTACTCGCGGCAGGCCTTGCGGAAGGCGTCGGCGTCGAGTTTCTGGCCGACGCGGCCGTGCTTCTTCTCGACCTGCTGCTCGATCGGCAGCCCGTGGCAGTCCCAGCCTGGCACGTAGGGCGAGTCGAAGCCGTCCAGCATCCGCGACTTGACGATGATGTCCTTCAGGATCTTGTTGACCGCGTGGCCGATGTGGATCACGCCGTTGGCGTAGGGCGGCCCGTCGAGCAGCACGAACTTCGGCCGGCCTGCGGCGTGCGCACGCAATTTCGAATAAAGATCGTCGCGCAGCCACGAGGCGACCATGTCGGGCTCACGCCGCGCGAGATCCGCCTTCATCGGAAACTCGGTGCTCGGCAGGTTGAGGGTCTGCTTGTAATCCAACGTCGGTTCCTCAGTGTCCGAGCAGCGCACTGGCCTGCCGTGCGTCCTGCAGCATCTGTTGTCGCATCGTTTCCAGATCCGGGAAATGTACCTCGTCGCGCAGGCGCGCGACGAAATCCACGGCCAGGCGCCGGCCGTACAGGTCGCCCTCGAAATCGAACACATGCACTTCCAGCAGGCGTTCGCCACCGCCCACCGTCGGGCGCGTGCCAACCGAGGCAACCGCCGGCCGTCGGTCCGGTCCCGCGCCCGATATCCGCACCGCGAAAATTCCGTCGAGCGGCGACACCAGCCGGTGCAGCCGGATGTTGGCGGTCGGGAACCCGAGCCGGGTACCCATACGCTCGCCCCGCATCACACGCCCGCTGATGCGATAGTCCCGCCCCAGCAGCGCCCTGGCGTCCTCCAGCCGGCCCGCGGTCAGCGCCGCGCGGATGCGCGTCGAGCTCGCAGGCTCGCCGCCGACCAGCAGCGGCGGCACGACGTCCACCGCGAAACCGCGCGCTGCACCCTCGCGCCGCAGCAAAACCGCATCGCCGCCGCGGTCCTTGCCAAACCTGAAGTCCTCGCCGATCACGACTCGTCTTGCTCCCAGGGCCTGCACCAGATACCTCTCGATGTAGCGCACCGCGTCCATTGCAACCAGCGCCGCATTGAACCGCAGCACCCGCAACTCGGCGATGCCGTTCGCCGCGAGCCATTCCGCCTTGTCCCGCAGCCGCATCAGCCGGGCCGGCGCCTGCGCGGGACTAAAGTACTCGCGCGGATGCGGCTCGAAGGTCAACACCACGGCGGGCAGCCCGGCCTCCCGGCCCCGCTGCTGCAGCACGGCGAGTATCGCCTGATGCCCGAGGTGCAACCCGTCGAAATTGCCGATCGCGACGACGCATCCGCGATCCGCGTCCCGGCCGGGTTCGAAGCCGCGTCGAATCAGCATGACCCCGCCGGATCGGAGAAACCTGTCGTGCGAATTATAGTGATTTCAGGTCGCGCGGGCGCAGGCCGGTCAGCCAGAGCACCGCGAAATAGACCGCTGCCCCGCCGCCGACCGCCAATGCGAGCCAGGACGCCCGCTGCATTGCGGGCCAGGCGGCCCAGAGCGACCAGTCGCCCGAGATCCACCAGAGGAACCCCGCCATCGCGATGCTCGCGGCCGCGACCTGCGGCAACAGGCGGCGCCATGTCGCCGACGGCAGGTAGACACCCTGCCGGCGCAGGCCGCGATACAGCAGCGCCGCATTGATGAGCGCCGACAGGCCGGTGGACAGCGCGAGCAGCGCATGCGGGACCGGAAAGCCGGAAAGATAGGCCGGCACCACGACCGCCACGTTGAAAATCATGTTGAACGACAGCGCGATCAGGCCGACCTTGACCGGCGTGCGCGTGTCCTGCCGCGCGAAATAGCCGGGCGCGAGCACCTTTACCAGGGAAAATCCGATCAGGCCCATCGAATAGGCCATCAGCGCATAGCTGCACATCAGGACGTCGTTCGCGCTGAATGCGCCGTAGCCGAAGATCGTCGCGATCAGCGGGCCGGCGAGCATCAGCAGGCCGACGGCGGCCGGCGCCACGATCGTGATGGTCAGACGCAGCGCCCAGTCGAGCGTCGCGTTGAACTTTTCGCGGGATTCGGCCGCGTGGTGCGACGACAGCCCCGGCAGGATGACGGTCGCAAGCGCGATCGCGAACACGCCCATCGGGAACTCGACCAGGCGGTCGGCGGCGTACATCCAGGTGACGCTGCCGACCATCAGGAACGAGGCGATGATCGTGTCGAGCAAGAGCGACACCTGCGCGACCGAGGAGCCGAAGATGCCGGGCAGCATGAGTCGCGCGATGCGGCGCACGCCCTCGTGCGCGCGGTCGAAGCGCGGCCGCGGCAGCAGCCCGAGCCGGTGCAGCGCGGGGAACAGCGCGATGAGCTGCACGAAGCCCGCCACGAACACGCCGATCGCGAGCACCAGGCCCGGACGTTCGAAGTACGGCGCGACGACGCCCGCCGCCAGGATCATGACGACGTTCAGCAGCACCTGGTTGAAGGCCGGCGTCGCGAAGCGGCCGTAGCTATTCAACACGCCGCTGCCGAGCGCGACCAGCGAGATGAAGAAGATGTACGGGAAGGTGAAGCGCAGCATCTCGACCGCCAGGTCGAAGCGGTCGCCGTCCTCGCGGAAGCCCGGCGCGAACAGGAAAGCCAGCACGGGCGCCGCGACGGCGCCCACTGCCGCGATCACGAACAACACCGTCCCGAACACGCCCGCGACCCCGGCGACCAGGCCCCGAACTTCCGCATGCTCGCGCTTGACCCGGTACTCCGAGACGACCGGCACGAAAGCCTGCGAGAACGCGCCCTCGGCCGTCAGGCGGCGCAGGAAATTCGGGATCTTGTACGCCACCAGGAAGGCGTCCATGAGCGGCCCCGCGCCGAACATGATCAGGTAGACCATGTCCCGCAGCACGCCGGTCACGCGTGAAAGCAGGGTCAGGGAGCCGACAACGGCGGTATTGCGCAGGAATCCGCGGTGCATGCGGCGGGCACTATAGCGCGTTGACAACGCACCCCCGCATCGGGACAATGCGCGCCCTTATGGCCAATACCAAGTCAGCTGAAAAGCGGGCCCGCCAGGCGATCGCCGGCCGCGCCCAGAACGTCGCCCACCGCTCCAAGGTGCGAAGCGCGGTGCGCAAGGTCGTCGAGGCGATCAAGGCCGGCAAGAAGACCGAGGCGGCGGCAGCGCTCAAGACGGCGTCGCCGGTGATCGACGCGATGGCGCGCAAGGGCATCATCCACAAAAACAAGGCCGCCCGGCACAAGAGCCGGCTCGCGGGCCAGATCAAGGCGCTCAAGTAAGAGGGACCCACCCCTTTACGTTTGCGCGCTGATCAACAGAAAGCCGGTCCCAGGACCGGCTTTTTCATTTAATGGTGTCTTACACCCTTTTTTACTTTTCCAGGTGCTGCATGACGGCCTGGCACAGTTGGCGCGTGCCCTCGCCCGTCGCGCCCGAGATCCTGAACACCGGCCCCTTGAAACGGAGTCTCCGCACGATCTCCGCGCAGCGCTTTTCGCGCTCCCCCGGCGGCAGCAGGTCGATCTTGTTGAGCACCAGCCAGCGCTTCTTCTTTGCGAGGTCCGGGCTGAACTTCTTGAGCTCGCCGACGATCTCGCGCGCGCCCGCGACCGGATCCGCATCCGGATCGAGCGGCGCGATGTCCACCAGGTGCAGCAAGAGCCGCGTGCGCTGCAGGTGCTTCAGGAACCGGATGCCGAGGCCGGCGCCTTCCGCCGCGCCCTCGATCAGGCCGGGAATGTCCGCCATCACGAAGCTCTTGAGCGGGCCCACGGCGACCACGCCGAGCTGCGGGTGCAGCGTCGTGAACGGATAGTCGGCAACCTTGGGCCGTGCCGCGGAGACCGCGCGGATCAGCGTGGATTTTCCGGCATTCGGCAGGCCCAGCAGCCCCACGTCCGCGAGCAGGCGCAACTCGACCCGCAAGGTCCGTGCTTCGCCGGGCAGGCCCGGCCCGCTCTGGCGTGGCGTGCGATTGACGGAGGTCTTGAAGCGCTGGTTGCCCCAGCCGCCCTTGCCGCCCCGGGCGGCGAGCAGCGTCTGGCCCGCGCGCGAGAGGTCGCCGAGCGTCTCGCCGGTTTCGTCGTCGAACACCACGGTCCCGACCGGCACCGGGACATAGAGGTCTTCGCCGCCGCGGCCCGTGCAGTCCTGGCCGCCGCCGGGCTGGCCGTTCTGCGCGCGGAACGTGCGGCGGATGCGGTAATCAACGAGCGTGTTCATGCCCTCCTGGGCGCGCAGCCAGACGCTGCCGCCGAGGCCGCCGTCGCCGCCATCGGGACCGCCGAACGGCACGAATTTCTCGCGACGAAAGCCGATCGCGCCGCGCCCACCATGGCCGGCGACCACCTTGACGAGCGCTTCATCGACGAACTTCATGATTTGCTGCCGCCGTAATGAAAAACCCCGGCCGGGCCGGGGTTTCCAAAAAGGGGACGCACCCCTTTGTGTTGACGCGCGCCCAAAAGGGGTGCGTCCCCTTTTTAGCCTTGCTTACTCCGGCAGGACGTTGACGAAGGTGCGCTGCTCGGCGCCCTTCTTGCGGAAACTCACGCGTCCGTTGACCTTCGCAAACAGCGTGTGGTCGGTGCCGGTGCCGACGTTGTCGCCGGCGCGGAACGGCGTGCCGCGCTGCCGCACCAGGATGTTGCCGGCGAGCACGCGCTCGCCGCCGAACTTCTTGACGCCGAGGCGCTTCGATTGGGATTCGCGGCCGTTCTTGGTACTGCCGCCGGCTTTCTTGTGTGCCATTCCTGTCTCCTGCGCTGCGCTGTCAAGCCGCGGTGATGCCGGTCACCTTGATTTCGGTGTACGGCTGGCGGTGGCCCTTCTGGCGCAGGTAATGCTTGCGGCGCCGGAACTTGGTGATGCCCACCTTGTCGGCCTTGCCGTGCGCCTGCACGGTTGCGGTGACGCGGGCACCCGTGACATATGGCGCGCCGATGGCGACATCGACGCCCTCGCCGATCAGCAGGACCTGGTTGAACTCGACCGTGGCGCCCGCGTCGGCGTCGAGTTTCTCGACCCGCACGACGGTGCCCTCGCTCACCCGGTACTGCTTGCCCCCGGTGGCAATGACGGCGTACATGATTGACTGGACTCCGAAAAGAGCCGGCAATTGTAGTGACCGGACCCACTGCGGTCAAACCGTACCGCATTGACCCGCATTTCCCGCGGGCCGGTTTGCCGCTAGGATGCGCTGCCCGCCGCCGGGCCGCCAGGAAGCCATGCAACTCAAGGACATACGGGACCTCGTCGCCGCCGACCTGGCTGCGGTCGATGCCGAAATCCGCCGCCAGCTCGCGAGCGACGTCGCGCTCGTGAGCCAGGTGGGCGATTACATCGTCGGCGGCGGCGGCAAGCGCCTGCGGCCGCTCCTGGTCGTGCTCGCCGCGCGCGCCGCCGGCACACGGAATTCGTCGCATGTTCCGGCCGCCGCGCTGATCGAATTCATTCACACTGCGACCCTCCTGCACGACGACGTGGTGGACGATTCCGCCAAGCGCCGCGGCCGTGACACCGCCAACGAAGCCTTCGGCAACCCCGCGTCGGTGCTGGTCGGCGACTTCCTCTACTCGCGCGCCTTCCAGATGATGGCGACGCTCGACTCGCCCGCCCTGATCCAGGTGATGGCGGATGCAACCAACACGATTGCGGCCGGCGAAGTGATGCAGCTGATGAATTCCGGCGATCCCGACACGACCGAGATCCGCTACATGGAAGTGATCTACCGCAAGACCGCGCGCCTGTTCGAGGCCGGGGCCCAGATCGCGGCGATCGTGGCCCGCGCCCCGACCGGCGTCGAGGCGGCGCTGGCGCGCTACGGCAAGCACCTGGGCATCGCCTTCCAGCTCGTGGACGATGCCCTCGACTACCGCGGCGATGCCGAGGCACTCGGCAAGAACGTCGGCGACGACCTGGCGGAGGGAAAGCCCACGCTGCCGCTGATCCATGCGCTGCGGCATGGCGATGCGGCTTCGGCCGCGATGATCCGAAGCGCCATTGAACAGGGCGGCACCGAGGAGCAGGCACCCATCCGGGCCGTGGTCGAAAGCACCGGCGGTCTGGACTACACGGCGCGACTCGCCGAAGACGAGGCCGCACGGGCGATTGACGCCCTGGGCAGTGTTCCTTCTTCGCCCTATCGCGACGCGCTGGCGGCGCTCGCGGGATTCGCAGTCAGCCGCAACGCCTGACTCGCGGGCCTTTCGACCTAAAGACCCTCGCCTTCCACGACGATCCGGCCGTCGCTGATCACCAGCCGCGGATCAAAGAAAGTCTTGCCGTCAGTGAGCGGGTCGCCGTCGTATACGACCAGATCCGCCTCCAGTCCCAGGCGAACCGTGCCCGTGCGCGCCTCGATGCCGAGCACGCGCGCGCCGTTCTGCGTGGCGGCGGTGATCGAATCGAGCGGCGTGAATCCGCCGTGCTCGCGCAGCATCGCAATCTCGTGCGCGATGCGGATGCGGCCGGTGTCGTCGCCGTCGGCGTAGCTGCCGTCGGTTGCCGCCGCGACGACCACGCCGAGCCCCCGCGCCTTCCGCACCGCCGCCCGCAGGGGCCCCATCATTGACTGCGTACGCAACTGCAGCGCCACGTCATCGGCGGAGTTGCCCTGCGGATCGCCGAGCGGGCTCATGACCGCGAGTGTCGGCACGAAGAACGTGCCGCGCCGCTTCATCTCGGCGAGCGTCTCGTCGTCGACCCAGGTTCCGTGCTCGATGCTGCGCACGCCCGCGCGAACTGCATTCGCCGCGCCCTCGCGCCCATGGGCGTGGGCCGCGACGTACAGGCCCTTCTTCGCCGCTTCCGTCACGGCCGCGCGCATCTCGTCTTCCGTGAGCTCCGGCCTGCGCGGGTCGGTGCTCGCAAGTCCCGCGCGCTCGCTGGCGCCGACCTTGATCACGTCCGCGCCTTCCGCGATCAACGCGCGGGTCGCCTCGGCGATGCGCTCGGCACCGCGCAGTTCGCTGTCGATGGCGTCGCCGAACTGCGGATAGACCATGAAGAACGCGAGGCCCGGCTTCGGGCGGATGTGGCCGGGCGACACCAGCAGTTCCGGTCCCGGGACGTGTCCCGCTCGCACCAGGTCGCGCGTGCCGATCGCCTGCCGATGATTGTCGCCCAGGACCCGCGCCGTGGTGACGCCGGACTGGAGCGCGCGCAGCGCCGCCGCCGGAGATTCGATGTGCGCATGGGCGTCGATGAGTCCCGGCAGCAGGTAGCGGCCGTCCAGTTCGATTCGGCGGACGCCGCTCGCCGGTGAGGGCGCAGTCCCGGTAATCGCCGCGATCTTTCCGTCGCGAATGCTGACGGTGA
>Ga0137439_1000020_pt1 | contig 10947 bp, 7 predicted proteins | sample EasRivERMGT200_2_FD_102325 | JGI IMG/M metagenome (GOLD analysis project Ga0137439, IMG submission 102325) | Soil microbial communities from meander-bound floodplain in the East River, Colorado, USA - East River MetaG ERMGT200_2 | ecosystem: Environmental > Terrestrial > Soil > Floodplain ... | reverse complement strand
CCTGGTCGAGACCGCGCGCTTCGCCCACGTGTTCCTCCCGGGTGCCTCGTTCCTGGAGAAGGACGGCACGTTCACCAACGCGGAGCGGCGCATCTCGCGCGTGCGCAAGGTCATGGAGCCGCTCGCCGGGCTCGCGGACTGGGAGGTCACGATGCGCCTTGCGCAGGCGCTCGGCCATCCGATGCATTATTCGCACCCGTCCGAGATCATGGACGAGATCGCGCGCCTGACACCGACCTTCCACGGGGTGAGCTACGAGAAGCTCGATCGCCTCGGCAGCATCCAGTGGCCCTGCAACGACTCGGCCCCCGAGGGCACGCCGACCATGCACGTCGGCAGCTTCGTGCGCGGCAAGGGCAAGTTCTACCTGACCGAGTACGTCGCGACCTCCGAGCGCAGCACGTCGCGCTATCCGCTGCTGCTGACGACCGGGCGCGTCCTCTACCAGTACAACGTCGGCACTCAGACCCGGCGCACCGGCAACGTCGCCTGGCAGGCCGAGGACCGGCTCGACATCCATCCCGACGACGCCGAGAGCCGCGGTGTTGCGGATGGTGACTGGGTCGGCGTCAGCAGTCGCGCCGGCGAGACGGTGCTGCGCGCCTCGATCTCGAAGCGTCTCACGCGCGGGGTCGTCTATACGACATTCCACTTCCCCGAGACCGGGATCAACCTGGTGACGACCGAGAACTCCGACTGGGCGACCAACTGTCCCGAATACAAGGTGACCGCGGTCGAGGTGGTCAAGGTCGCCCAGCCCGAAGCCTGGCAGGCTCGCATCCGCGCCGAGCGCGCGGCGCGCTACCCGGCGGCGACGCCGGTCGCCTGACCCGATCGCGATCATGAACCCACAGCGACTCATCGCGATGGCGAACGACATCGCCGCCTTCTTCAACGCGGAGGCGGACAAGGAGGCAGCCGCCGAGCAGGTCGCCAATCACCTGCGGAAGTTCTGGGACCCGCGGATGCGCGAGGCGATCCGGCGCATTGCCGCGGACGGCGGCACCGGGATGAGCGCGCTCGCGCTCAATGGGGTCCGCCGGCTGCAGTAGCGACTCAGATGCGCTCCGGCGGGGGGTTGCGGATCTCGAAACAGCAGTGCACGCGCGCATCGCGCGCGAAGTCGCGTGGAATCGTCTGGCGAGTGACGTCCGTGACCTGCAGGCCGGCGAGGGCGCCGGCATCCAGGCTGAACTTGCGGAAATTGCTCGAGAACAGCAGCAGGCCGGCGGGCGCGAGCCTTGCCATGGCGGCGCGGATCAGCATCGCGTGGTCCCGCTGCACGTCGAATTCATCTTTCATCCGCTTCGAGTTCGAGAAGGTCGGCGGGTCCAGGAACACCAGGTCGTAGCGCCTGCCGTCGTCCGCGTCGAGCCACTGCAGGCAGTCCTCCTGCAGGAAGCGGTGGGCGTCACCACGAAAGCCGTTGACCTCCATGTTCCGTCGCGCCCAGTCGAGATAGGTGCGCGACATGTCCACGCTGGTGGTCGTGGCGGCGCGGCCTGCCGCCGCATGGACGGTCGCGGCGCCGGTGTAGCAGAAGAGATTGAGGAAATGCCGGTCCGCCGCAGCCTCGCGGATGCGCGCGCGCGTCAGACGATGATCCAGGAACAGCCCGGTGTCCAGATAGTCCGTGAAGTTGACCAGGAACTTCAGGCCGCCCTCCTCCACCACGACGCGCTCACCCTCGTCCGCGAGCGCCTCGTACTGCAACTTGCCCTTCTGCGGGCGCCGCGTGCGCCAGTAGATCGCATCCGCCGCGAGGCCCGTCACTTCGGGCAGCGCGGAGATCGCCTCTTCGCGCCGCGCGCGGGCGCGGTCGCGGTCGACGGTCGCGGGCGGCGCGTATTCCTGAACGTACAGCCAGCGCCCGGCGGCGCCCTGCGGATCGGACTGGTACAGGTCGATGGCGAACGAATACTCGGGCATGTCCGCGTCGTAGAGCCGGTAACAGGAAATCGCCTCGCGGCGTGCCCAGGAGGCCAGCGCCTTCAGGTTCTTGCGCAGGCGGTTGGCGAACATCTGCGCGCCGGGGCGCGCGCGCGCCGCGGCCTCGTCGATGACCGGCAGCCGTCCCGGCTCGCGCGCCACGACGAACTCCGACGGCTCGATCGACAGCCGCAGCAGCCGGCACTCGATCGGACCGTTCATCATCCGGTGCGTGCGCCGCGCGTTGATCGCGAGTTCGCGGCCGAGCGCCGGATTGCCGGTGAACACGGCCGCCTCCCAGCCGCGATAGCCCGCCCGCAAGCGCTCGCCGAGCAGCGCGTACAGGGCGCGCAGCTCCTCGGTCTCGCCGATGCGCTCGCCATAGGGCGGATTGACCGCGATGAGGCCGCTCGCTGCGGGCGCCGCCGGCAGGTTCGCGAGTTCCGAGCGCTGGAACAGAATCCGGTCCGCGAGACCGGCTCGTTCGGCATTCCGGGTGGCGTCCTGCAGCACGACGGGATCGCGGTCGAAGCCGCGGATGCGCCCGCGCGTCAGCAGGTCCGGCGCCGCCCGCGACTGTGCTTCCGCGCGGATCGCCTGCCACGATCCGGCGTCGTGCTGCTTCCAGCGCTCGAAGCCGAAGGCCTTGCGCACCAGTCCCGGCGCGATATCCGCGGCAATCAGCGCGGCCTCGATCGCGAGCGTGCCCGAGCCGCACATCGGGTCGACGAAAGCGCCGCCGGTTGCCGCGATGGCCGGCCAGCCGGAGCGCAGCAGCACGGCCGCCGCCAGGTTCTCCTTCAGCGGCGCGGCTCCCTGCCCGCCGCGATAACCGCGCCGGTGCAGGCTGTCGCCCGACAGGTCGATCGCGACCACCACCGCCGCGCGCGCCGCGTGCACGTTGATGCGCAACGTCGGTGCCGCCCGGTCGACCGACGGCCGCTGCCCGGTTGCGTCGCGGAACTGGTCCACGATCGCGTCCTTGACGCGCTGTGCGCCGAATTGCGTGTGGCTGATGCCGGCCACGCTTCCGGAAAAATCCACGGCGAGCGTGTCGCCGACATCCATGTGGGCGGACCAGTCGATCTCGCGCAGGCGCCGGTACAGTTCGTCGGCGCCGGCGACCGGGAATTCGGCGATGCGCCACAGCACCCGCAGCCCGACGCGCGACCAGAGGCAGGCCCGATAGGCGTCGGCCAGCGGCGCTTCGCAGGTGACGCCGCCGACGGTTTCGCGCGCGCCGGCGATGCCGGTCGCCGCGAGCTCCGCGGCGAGCAGGTCGGCCGTGCCGGTCGCTGCGGTGACGAAAAACGTCGGCGCGCTCATGACTTGTCCAGCGTGAGGAGTTCGGCACCGTACACGGGCCGCTCGAGGAATCCAACCAGGACGCGATACAGGTCGGGATCAAACGATTCAGAGCGCCGTTGGAACTCGGAGAGTTCAACGGCGCTCGACACCATCCCCTGGTAGCACCAGCGGTCGAATATGTGGATTTCCTCGATTCCCCGCCAGTCGCGTTCGCGGATGCCGATGCGCCCGGGAAACGGCCAGTCGCGGCGCTTGAGCCCCGCAAGCGCCATGCGCGCACGCAGCGCGTGCAGCACGGCGGGTTCCTTGCCGACGCAGGCGCCGCGGCAGCGGCCCAGCTGGTATCCCAGGCAGGATCCCTCTGCGCGCTCAAGTCCCAGAAGCTTCGCGCAGAGTTCGTGCTCGCGCAGCAGGCCGTCCAGCGCCCGGGCGGCGTCCGCGCGCGCGCGGAACATGCCATAGCCCTCGCCCGGATCCAGGGCGGGATCGAACTCGACGATCCTTGCCAACGGCTGGTCCGAATCGCGGCCGAGCCGGATCGTCCAGAATTCGTCCGCGCCGCGCAGCCGGCGGTTCAGCAGCGGCCGGCGCTCCTTGATGAGCCGCAGCTCCATGACCAGCGCGCCGAATTCTCCCGCCGTCTCGATCCACTCGATGCGGCGCACGAGCCGCGACAACTCCTGTTCGCGCCGGGCGCGCGCATCGGCGAAATGCGAGAGCACGCGGGTCGCCAGATTCTTCGCCTTGCCGACGTACAGGAGCGCGTCGTTCTCGCCGTAGAAAAGGTACACGCCCGGGCCGTCGGGCAATTCGTCGGCGACCGTCGCATCGAGTTGCGGCGGCAGGCGCTGCGTTCCGCGCAGTTTCCCGATGATCGCGGCGAGCTGGTCCGCAGGCCAGCGTTCGCGCGCGATGCGGAGGAAATCCGCCAGCACCCGGGCGTCTCCGAGCGCGCGGTGCCGGGCGTCGCAGGCGATGCCATAGCGCTGCATCACGGCGTCGAGGTTGTGGCCGCGGATGTCCGGCGTCAGCGCGCGCGACAGCCGCACCGTGCAGAGCACCGGCGCGCGGAACCGCCGGCCCAGGCGGCGGAACTCGCTACGCAGGAATCCATAGTCGAAGCGCGCGTTGTGGGCGACGAACAGCCGTCCCTCGAGCCGCGCCATCAGTTCATCGGCGACCTCCGCGAACGGCGGCGCGTCCGCGACCATCGCCTCGGTGATTCCCGTGAACTGCTGGATCGCGTAGGGAATGCGGATTCCCGGATTGACCAGCGTCGAGTACTCCCCGACGACCGCGCCGTCCCGCAGCAGCACGATGCCGGCCTCGATGACCCGGTCGCGCACCGCGTGGCCGCCGGTGGTCTCGAGGTCCACGCAGGCGATCTCGCCTGCGAGCGGCTGGTCAGTCGGCGGCACCGTCCAGCTTCAGGAGCGTGGCATAGAGATCGGGCCGCCGGTCCCGGAATACGCCCCAGGCGTGCCGGCAGCGGCGGATCTCGGCTAGGTCGAAGCTGGCAGTCAGGATCTGCTCGCTGCGATCATCGGCCTGCGCGACGACTTCGCCGGTATGGTTTGCGATGAACGAGTGGCCATAGAAGGTGATGTCGAGCTTTTCGCCGCGCTCCAGGCCGATGCGGTTGGAGGCGACCAGCGGCATCACGTTCGCGGCCGCGTGGCCCTGCATCGTGCGTTGCCAGTGCCAGCGCGAGTCGAGCGTCGCATCCTGCGGCTCCGAGCCGATCGCAGTCGGATAGAGGAGTATCTCGGCCCCCATCAGCGCCATCGCCCGCGCCGCCTCCGGGAACCACTGGTCCCAGCATACCGCGACGCCCAGCGTGCCGAAGCGCGTGGGCCAGACCCTGAATCCCGTGTCGCCCGGCGAGAAATAGAACTTCTCGTGATAGCCCGGGCTCTCCGGGATGTGCGACTTGCGGTAGATGCCGAGCGTGCTGCCGTCGGCGTCCACCATCACGAGCGTGTTGAAGTACGCGTTGTGGGCCCGCTCGAAAACCGACAGCGGCAGCACCACGTTCAGTTCCGCCGCGACCTTCGCCAGCCGGCGGATGGCCGGGTTTTCCGCGACCGGCGTCGCGAGCTCGAAGTGCTTCGCGAGGTGGTCCTTGCAGAAGTACGGCGACTCGAACAGCTCCTGGATCAGGATCACGTTCGCGCCGCGGCCCGCGGCCGCGCGGATCAGGCGCTCGGCATTGGCGATGTTGGCGTCGCGGTCCGTGCCGCAGGCCATCTGGGTCGCGGCGACCGTGACTTTCATGACAGGTCGATCCAGGTGGTCTTGAGTTCGGTGTACTTGTCCATCGCGTGCAGCGACTTGTCGCGGCCGTTGCCGGACTGCTTGAATCCGCCGAACGGCACGGTGATGTCGTCGGCATCGTAGCAGTTCACGTACACGGTGCCGGCGCGCAGCGCCCTCGCAACGCGGTGCGCAGTCGTGATGTCCCGGCTCCAGACCGCGGCGGTGAGCCCGTAGCTGACGTCGTTCGCGATCCGGACGGCCTCGTCGATGTCCTTGAACGTGATCGCGGAAAGCACGGGGCCGAAGATCTCCTCGCGCGCGATCTTCATCTGCATGGTCACGTTGTCGAACACCGTGGGTTCGACGAAAAAGCCGCCGCTGTCCTCGCGCGCGCGCTTGCCGCCCATCCGCAGGTTGGCGCCGTCGCGGCGGCCGGACTCGATGTAGCCCATGACCGTATTCAGCTGCACCTGGTCGACGATCGCGCCGAGGCGCGTCTTCGGGTCGAGCGGATCGCCGGGCGTCATGGTGCGCCCGACCTCGACGATCTTCTCGAGCAGCGCATCGCGGACCGACTCGTGAACGACCAGGCGCGAAGCCGCCGAGCACATCTCGCCCTGGTTGAAGAAGATGCCGTAGGCGGCCGCATTGGCGGCACGGTCGAGGTCGGCGACGTCGCCCATCACGACGTTCGGCGCCTTGCCGCCGCACTCGAGCCAGACGCGCTTCATGTTGGAGCGGCCCGCGTACTCGAGCATCATCTTGCCGACGCGCGTCGAGCCGGTGAACGCGACGCAGTCCACGTCCATGTGCAGCGCGAGCGCCTCGCCCGCCGTGTATCCGAAGCCCGGGACGACGTTCAGGACGCCCTCCGGCAGGCCGGCCTCGATCGCGAGCTCCGCCACCCGCAACGCCGTCAACGGCGATTTTTCCGAAGGCTTCAGCACCACCGAGTTTCCGGTCGCGAGCGCCGGCCCGAGCTTCCAGGACGCCATCAGGAGCGGGAAATTCCACGGCACGATTGCGCCGACGACGCCCGCCGGCTCGCGCGTGATCAGTGCCAGCGAGTCGTGCGAGGTCGGCGCGATCTGGTCGTAGACCTTGTCGATCGCCTCCGCATACCAGGCGATGCAGTTCGCCGCGGCGGGAATGTCGATCTTGAGGGAGTCGGTGATCGGCTTGCCCATGTCGACGGTCTCGGTCAGCGCGAGCTCCTCGCGGTGCTTGCGGATCAGCTCGGCGAAGCGCAGCAGCACCTTCTTGCGCGCGGCCGGCGCGCGCCGCGACCAGTGGCCGGCGTCGAAGGCGCGCCGCGCGCTCGCGACCGCATGCTCGACGTCGGCTGCGTCGCAGGAAGCGACCCGCGCGACCTGCTTGCCAGTCGCCGGATTGATGCAGTCGAAAGTCGCGCCGGAGACTGCGGGAACGTACTGGCCGTCGATGAATGCATCGGTGCGCGGCACCAGCGCCGCGGCCCGCTCATGCCAGTCCACCGGTTTCTGTTCGCGGTTCACGGATGGCTGCTCCTGCTCACAGGGTCGGTGGACTCGAGGCGCTGATGATCTCACAGCGCTCGCGGCCGCGATTGCGGAACCGGTGCGGCACTGCACTCGCGAAATAGTAAGCGTCGCCGGGCCCGAGCACCTGGGTCTGGCTGCCGATGGTCACCTCCACCCTGCCGCTGACCACGACCCCGCCTTCCTCGCCGGGATGGCTCAGCATCTCGGAACCGGTGTCGGCCCCCGGTTCGTAGATCTCGTGCAGGACCGCCATGCGCCGGCCCGGGCGGCGCGCTGCCACCAGGCGCAGTGACACGTCGCCCTCCCCGAGCTCGACCAGTTCGGCGCCGGTGTAGAAAACCTGCGCAGTCCCGGCGGGGTCCATCGTGAAGAACTCGGCCAGGCCCATCGGCAGCCCGTCCAGCACTTTTTTCAGGGACGCAACCGAGGGGCTCACGCGCCCCTGCTCGATCAGCGAGATCATGCCGTTGGTGACGCCCGCGCGCTTGGCGAGTTCGCGCTGCGACAGCCCATGCATCAGCCGCACGGCTTTCAGACGGGCGCTGACGTCGTTTGCCATTCGCGATTCCACTTGTCTAGGATATTAAACAGAACTCACGTAATATCGCGTTTCCATCCGACGAGTGTCAATTATCCTGATCGCCTGCGACCCGGGGAGCTTCCGCACATGAGTCCTGAAGCAGCCAAGCGCGACACGCTCGAAGCATTCTGGATGCCCTTCACCGCCAACCGCCAGTTCAAGGCGGCACCGCGCCTGCTCGCCCGTGCGGAGGGCATGCATTACTGGACGCCCGACGGCCGCCAGATACTCGACGGTGCGGCCGGGCTCTGGTGCGTGAATGCCGGGCACGGCCGTCGCGAGATCACGGAGGCGGTGGCGACGCAGATCGCCACCATGGATTACGCGCCGCCGTTCCAGATGGGCCATCCGCTCGCCTTCGAGCTGGCCAACGCCCTGGTCGAGATCGCGCCCGACGGAATGGACCACGTGTTCTTCACGAACTCGGGATCCGAGTCGGTCGACACCGCGCTCAAGATCGCCCTCGCCTGGCACCGCGTGCGCGGCGAGGCGTCGCGCACGCGCCTGATCGGACGCGAGCGCGGCTATCACGGCGTCGGGTTCGGCGGCATCTCGGTCGGCGGCATGCCGAACAACCGCAAATTTTTCGGCACGCTGCTGCCCGGCTTCGACCACATTCGCCATACCCACGACCCTGCCCGCAACCTGTTCTCGCGCGGCCTGCCCGCCCACGGAGCCGAGTTCGCCGACGACCTCGAGCGCCTGGTCGCGCTGCACGATGCCTCGACCATCGCGGCCGTCATCGTCGAGCCGATCGCCGGCTCGACCGGCGTGCTGATGCCGCCGCAGGGTTACCTGAAGCGCCTGCGCGACATCTGCACGAAATACGGCATCCTGTTGATCTTCGACGAGGTCATCACCGGTTTCGGCCGCACTGGCTCGGCCTTTGCGGCACAGGAATTCGGCGTGGTGCCGGACATGATCACCTGTGCAAAAGGCCTGACCAACGGCGCCGTGCCGATGGGCTGCGTGCTCGTGCGCCGCGAGATCTACGACGCCTTCATGAACGGGCCGGAAGGAGCGATCGAGCTGTTCCACGGCTACACCTACTCGGCGCATCCGGTCGCCTGCGCGGCCGCGCTCGCGACCCAGCGCCTGTACCGGGCCGGCCTGTTCGACCAGGCGCGCGCGATCGCGCCGTACTGGAGCGACGCCGTACATTCGCTGAAGAGCAGGCCCCATGTCGTGGACCTGCGCGCTTACGGGCTGGTCGCCGGGATCGAACTCGAACCGCGCGCCGGGGCCCCCGGCGCCCGCGGCTACGAGGCGCTGGTCGGGGCGTTCGAGGCGGGCCTGCTGATCCGCACGACCGGGGACACGATCGCGCTGTCGCCGCCGCTGATCCTCGAGCGCAAGGACGTCGACCGGATCTTCGAGACCCTGACCCGGGTGATCGACCGGCTGGCGTGACGGCCCGGGGTCGGTATGATGCGCAGGTGCGCATCCGGGTTTCTGGGGAGAACTCACGATGAACCATTGCAAGGCCGCGTGCCGCATGGCACTTGCTGCAACCCTGACGATTCCATACGCATTGCAGGCACAGCCTGCGGAGCCGGCGGAACAGGAGGTCGTCGGCCTCGGTGAGGTTTATGTCACCGCCCAGAAGCGCCAGCAGTCGCTGCAGGACGTGCCGCTGTCGGTGTCCGCGTTCACGGGCGAGTTCCTGAAGGAAACCCGGATGGGCGACATCCGCGGGCTCGTGGATTTCACGCCAGGTTTCAGCGGCAAGACCGAGGATGGCTTCACCGATGCCCTGGCGATGCGCGGCATCGCCACCAACGACTTCGGCATCGGCGGCGACCCGTCGGTCGCGATGTTCATCGACGGAGTGTGGGCTGGCCGCACCGGCGGTGTGATCACGTCCTTTTACGATATCGAGCGCGCGGAAGTCGTCAAGGGCCCGCAGGGCACACTGTTCGGGCGCAACTCGATCGCGGGCGCCGTCAGCATCATCACCAACAAGCCGTCCAGCGAGTTCGAGGGCAGCGCCGAGCTCACCTGGGCCGATTACGATCATCTGGAGGGCACCGCGACGCTGAACCTGCCGCTGAACGATCAGTGGGCCCTGCGCGGCAGCGTTTACGCCCTGAGCAACAGCGGTTTCCTCGAGAACACCGAGGGCGGAGATGAACTCGGTTTCCATGATGTCCGCTCCGGCCGGCTGGCGCTTCGCTACGCGGGCGACGCGGTCGATGCGGTCCTGACCGCCGGTTACGAGGACCGGGACCAGGATCCCTCCGTTTACTGGGTGCCGGCCGCCGGCCTGCCCGAGGATCTGGTTTCCATAGACCTTGGCGACGATGGCTTCGACAAGTCCGAGGTCTTCGAATTGCGCGCGAATATCGAATGGTCGCTCGCGAATGACTACAAGTTCACCTCGATCACCGGCTACAAGACTTTTGAATTCGATTACCTCGAGGATTACGACGGCGGTCCGACCCACGTGAATGACTACCGCCAGTCGAACGATGTCGATTACTGGAGCCAGGAATTCCGCATCGTCTCCCCTTCCGACCGCAAGGTCACCTGGTTTGCCGGCGCGAGCATGTACAAGGAGAAGATCGACGGGTTCTTCGAGTTCATTTATGACGAGGACGACCTGTGCCGCGCGGTCGGCATCACCGATGCGCCGGACTTCGAGGGGCCAGTGGCCGGCTGCGACGATCCCAATTGGGAAACCTACTGGGAGGACGATATCGATCCGGCGGACCTGCTCACCAACAAGGCGGAGCAGAGCTTCGTCGATGTCGACAGCAATGGCTGGGCGGCCTACGGCGACGTCACGATCAACCTGACCGACGCGTGGGAACTGACGGTCGGCGCGCGCTATACGTACGACGAGAAGGAGATCGACAGCGAGGTGCTGGACAGCGGCGGCGCGCTCGGCAACAACTTCAATTACGAGTTCTACACGGATGGCATCGTCAGCGACAAGCAGGACTGGAGCGAATTCACGCCGCGCGTGGCGCTGAGCTACGACATGAGCGAGGACGTCACGCTGTATGCGACGGCGTCCCGGGGCTACAAGTCCGGCGGTTTCGCCACCTTCGGTTTCGACCTGCACGGCCTGGACGTGACCGACGAAGGCGCGGCGCCGCCCGGCACCACGCCGGTGGCGTTCGAGCCGGAGCAGGTCGACAGCTTCGAACTCGGCGCGAAGACCCGCCTGCTGGACAACCGGCTGCAGCTGAATGCATCGCTGTTCTTTTACCAGTACACCGACCTGCAGATGGTCTACTTCGACACCGGTTCTTCGCTGGTCGCCAACGTGGGAGAAGCCGAGGGCAAGGGTGTCGAGGTCGACCTGCGCTTTGTCCCGACGCCGCACTGGGACGTCTATCTGGGACTGTCGCT
>Ga0137439_1000019_pt1 | contig 11299 bp, 31 predicted proteins | sample EasRivERMGT200_2_FD_102325 | JGI IMG/M metagenome (GOLD analysis project Ga0137439, IMG submission 102325) | Soil microbial communities from meander-bound floodplain in the East River, Colorado, USA - East River MetaG ERMGT200_2 | ecosystem: Environmental > Terrestrial > Soil > Floodplain ... | reverse complement strand
GATGGTGCAGCAATGTTCACTGCGCATGCCAAGACGGGGATTTATGCGGATATCGAAGAGAAAATTGCACATGCAGGATAGAAGGAAAAGAAAATTGTAAATATAGTAACTAACAGAGAGGACTTAGGTATGACAACAACAGATTTAAGTAAATTTGGAAATAGAGAATGGGAACTATTGAGAAACATATTAAATGCGATGATAGATGATGGATTACCAGAAGATTTTAATAATGTTGAAGTACAGCCTATGTTTAATATGAATAGCGGTAATGTGTTTATGAGTAATGCTTATTTTCAGGTTGCTATGATGAATGGAGATAAGTTAGAAAGCTTTTATAGTTGCCCTGAATGCGGCCATGAAGGGTTTATGGAAGAGATGGACCATAATAAAGATAATGAATATTGCCAATCTTATTTGAAGGATATTAAGTCATGAACCAACACACCGAAGAAATAGATAAAGACATCAAAAAAGCCCTAAATGATATATATCTGAAAGCAGTTAACGAAGTTAACATAACAGCTAGTTATCAGCATTGGCTAGTTTACGGTGAAATTAAAGTTATAAGGAAAGAAGATAAACCGATGTAAGTACTGCGAATTAATAAGTATTGTAGGAGCATTAAATGACCTTAGAAGAAAAATATAAAAAGTTATTATTATTTGCTAAATCTATATCTTGTAATACTACATATGTACATACAAAAGAATGTTCTGAACGTGATGCGTATGGAAGCATGGATTTATGTGAAATAACTAGCCAAGTATTAAAAGAAATAGGTGAAATGTAAAGGAAGAAGAATAAATGAAAATAACCTGTGAGCATTCTGGTATTACCTTTGAAACAAAAGACTCTCAACAAGAATATATTAAAAAGCTAGAAGAAATAAACGATAGGTTAATAAAAACTATCTCACAGATTAATGCCACATATCATTGTCCCAAACCAATGGTTGTTTGTGATTTATGTCATGCGAAATTATTTAATCAAGAAGCTATGAAACCAAAATGAAAATAACAAAGGAAATAAAAATGAGCGCCGCATTTGATAAAGTAATAGCAGATTTAGAAAAGAAACTACAACAAGAAATAGACGAGGCAGCATGGATTCATAAACGCTTTAAAGATGCAGAAAAGATTATTTTAAATCTCAGGGAAACGCTAAATGAACTAAAGGAGGTTCAATCGAAGTTATGAAAAAATCACTATACTGGGCATATGTTGATTTGAATGAAAAGATACATATTAAGCGCTATCTAGGCGATAGACATGTTCGTAATGCTGAGGAGAGTGGAACTACTATTGGAATATTTGAGCCATTTTACGCAAAAGACATTAAAGAAGCAGCTCATATGATTTTAGAAAAGTACCGTGAAGTTGTTTATGTAGAAAAGAAAGTTATTTTTACGTAAGTTAACACTAAATAAGGAAAGTATTGCGTGGAAGAAAAGAAAAGACCTAAAAAGAAAAAATCACTTTCTGCACAAATTGATTTTCTTCGCCTTAAAAATCATGAGTTACGTGATTATTCAGAAAACCTACATTGCAAATTTCGTGAATTTCAACAAAAAATTAATTTTTTTCAAAAAATATTACCTAAAAAATATTATCGAATTAAATTCAAAATAATGGCTGAAAATGAATTGTTTTATGAATATACAGAAATTAAAGAAAGCTATTCAACTGAAATGGCCATAATAGAAGTAAAAACACAAAAATTACACCCATCCACTTTTGAATTGTTAGACATCACATTGTTAGGGGAATAACATGGAACTGGGAATATATCCAAATCTAAGTAACAAAGAATATCACGGCCACAAAGAATCAATATCCCGCTCGGCGCTAATGGACTTTCAAATCAGTCCTTTTACCTATTGGGCAAAGCATCTTAATCCAGCTAGACCTCAAAAAGATGCCACTAGACAAATGACTTTAGGTTCAGCTTTCCATTCGCTTATTTTAGAGCCTATGCTATTTGGCGAAGAATATGCAATAGAGCCAAAAAAGGTATTACTTAAAGATAGTGGACGAACACTATTTGAAGCTTATAAAAAAGTATGTGAAGAGCTTGAAACAAGCACTAAGATAATTTTAACCGCTGAAGAAGCAAGTAATCTTTATGAAATGCGAACTAAATTTCAAAGTAGTAGAGAAGCAGTAGAGTTAATTCAAGGTGCTCGAGTTGAGCATTCATTTTTCTGGATAGATAAAGATTCAGGATTGCTTTTAAAGGCACGTCCGGATGCATTGCATGCTAATATGATTGTAGACCTCAAGACATGCAATGATGCGTCGCCACGAGCTATACAGACTGCAATGATAACCGGAGGCTATCACATCCAGGGCGCTATGATACGTGACGCTGTAGAAGCTATAGAAGGCAATAGAATTAACACTGTCATTAATCTCTGCGTTGAGACTAAATACCCTCACAATATGGGAATTTATATCCTAGATGAATTTGCGATAGATGAAGGCGAAAAGAAGTACAAACAGCTATGCCTGGATTTGAAAACAGCATTAGAAACTAATTCATTTTGTGATTATGGAATACAAACAATAGGACTTCCTAAATGGGCGATGATGTAGAGATAATTACGGTTAATACGTATGATGGAACAATGAAAAGTTTAGAAGCTATGATTATAGCTCTTGAAATTAAATCTCAGAATTATCATTTTGATATTGAAACCAAACGTATGTATATCCATACATTAGATTTAATATTGGAGCCTGGCGATTGTTATTATTCTAAATCGAAACCACAAAAATTTGAGGTTATATGAAAACAATGGATAAGTTTAAAGAAATTGGATTGAACATGTTATCTTTTTTCCTTCTCGCCTTTTGTGCTACTAGCGGTTTTGGAATAGGCCTTGTATTAGCTATGAAAGTGCTAGAAATACTGTTTTCTTAATCGTTTTATGTGTTATAATAACATTACACGGAATAGTTTAAGACGGGGATAACACGTGATAAGACCGTAAAACAACAGGGTTTGAACCTGCAGATGCTAGTGAAAGTCTAGCTTCCGTACCAATTTATGGCAATTGTGCGTGAGAGGCTGAAACGTGAACTTGGACTAGGTACATAGGGCTGTTTTATTGGTGTGCCAAGACATCTTAGTTACAGTACCGAATCGTGGGTTCGAATCCCACCAATTGCCCCCAATTTAATGAGAGGACAAATACGTGAATAATTTAATGTCGGTAAAAAATGATTTAGGATTTGCTAAACAAGAAAAGCAAGAAGAAGTAGGATTAGTTGCATCAACAGAAGCAAGGGCAGTAGCAGAAGTACAAGCAGCATATGTCATTGCTAAAAAATTTCCTCGCAATATGCATGAAAGCTATATGGCAATTATAGAATCTTGTAAACGTCCTTTTCTTGCTGAGCACGCCATGTATGCGTATCCAAGAGGAAGTCAATTAGTAACTGGGCCAAGTATTCGTCTCGCTGAGGTTATGGCCCAATGCTGGGGAAATGTCGATTGTGGAGTACGTGAAATCTCACAATCTAACGGAGTATCGGTTGCTGAAGCTTATGCGATTGACTTACAAACTAATACGCGAGTAACTAAGATTTTCCATGTTCCACATGTTAGAGACACAAAGAAAGGCAGACAAAAACTAACAGACGTTAGAGATGTATATGAGCTAGTTGCTAATCAAGGTTCAAGACGCTTGCGTGCTTGCATTCTTGGTATCATGCCTGGAGATGTTATTGAAGCTGCGGTTAGTCAAGTCAAAAAGACGCTGGAATCTGGCGAGCTTCCATTAAGTGACCGTGTTCGCATGATGATTGCTAAGTTTGATGAATTAGGCGTAAAAGTAGAGCATTTAGAGAAACGATTAGGTCATAAGCTAGATGCAACTATCCCGCAAGAAGTAGTGACTTTGCAAGGTGTGTATAAAGCTATTAAGGATGGGTTTTCATCTAGAGAAGACTTTTTTGAAATTACAACAAAAGCTGCGGAGTCAGAAACGGATTTAGGAGTACTTCTAGCTGAAAAGAACAAATCCGCAAAACAGGAAGATAAAAAAGATGATAAAAAATCCGAGTGATTATGTCACTAGTGCAGAAGCTGCTAAAAAGTTAGGGTTTACCGCCGACCACATTCGCAATTTGATTAATAGCGGTAAACTTAAAGCTGAGAAGTTAGGTAGAAATTGGATTATTGATGTAAAATTTCTGAAGAAAATTAAAAGGCAACGTTTTCCTAGAACAACAAAGGATAAGATAGATGGAAGCGACAAACGACAGTCTAAAAGCAATAGCAAAAGCAGCTGAGTTATTGAAAGAATTTTTGGTACAGAATGATACATCACTTAAAGAAGTAATTGTATTGCTTGAATATGCAATCGAGAAGCTTTCTAAACCAACATGATAAACGTTCTATGTAGAACTTTGAGGTTTTTATTATGATGCAAAAACTACGAAAGCAATCAGGGTTTTTTAGATGCGAAGCATGTAGAGCTTTTAGTCGACCTACTGTTGATAAATGCCAACATTGCAAATTTAAACCTAGAAAGAAAAAAGGTAAATAGAATCGACAGAGCCTTGTCCTCTCTGTGTCGCCTCGTAGTGTGGCAGGCGCGATAAAGCCATACTATTTTAATAAGGTGAGTGTATGAACAAATTAGAATGGGAACAAATCACAGACACTACTCATCGTTTAAAAGTGGAAGGTGGTTTTTTGTATCGATGTAAATCGAACAATATGTGCGTCAACTTCATTTCAAGCCCTCCAAGTATCTGTTTTGTGCCTGATATAGATTTATTAAAATATCAGTCGCACTTAAGAGATGCATATAAAAAAGGGTATGAAGCCGGACACTATGATTCAAAATTAAATATAAATTGTTATGAATAAGGAATAGAAATGTTTAGAAAAGATACTCCAGAATTACAAGATAATGTCAATCATCCAAAACATTATACAAATAGTAAATCAGCATGCTCAAGATGCGGCACTGGAATTGAGTGTATTGATGTATCAAGACATATGGGGTTTAACATTGGAAATTGTGTTAAATATTTATGGCGTTTTCAAGACAAAGGCGGTTTAGAAGACCTCAAAAAAGCTAGATGGTATTTAGATGATGAAATACAACAAAGAGAGAAGGCTGAAGAAGTAAAGGTAACTCGTTAGCTATGTTTCTACCACCTAAAAGTCACGAATTCTTAACGGTTATCGTTTCTAAAAATGAGGCTGGTAAATTTACTGCCAGAGCTCAATATTACAACTATATAACAAAAAAATACAAAACAGCAAAAATAAAACTTGTAGCTGAAAATTACAATATTCTTTCAAGAGAACTAAGAAATACAGGACTCACAAAAGTCTCTCGTCAATCAGACGATAAGCCATCCATATTGGAGAAATGGGTGTAGAAAAAGCGGCTGTAATTACATACAGCCGCCCTTCATTTTCTACTTCTTTTTCTTCTCGTCTCGGTCTTTTCTATCATCTTTCTTTTTCATACACTACCTATTTTATATTGACACTAAGGGCTGCGAAACAAGCAAACCAGCCGCTGTTGCGCTTAAGCCGTTAGCTAAAACCAAGATGGCGGTATTAGCGGGCGTTAGCGAGCTCACTACGTTGTTTGCAGCTAAAAGGGCATTAGCAGCCTGCACTTGAGCTGAAGCTATGTTAGCGGTCGCCGTAGCGTAGCTAGCGGGTGTTGAAACGCCTACAGCTGCAAGCAAGTCAACATTGGCTGCCGCAAGAGCCGCAACAACATTGTTTGCTTCTGTTTGTGCTACTAACGCATCTACTGGGCTTTGTGACAAATTAACCGTTGTTCCTGCAACGAAACTTAAATTAGCAGCGTTTAGCGCAGCAATGAAAGAAGCATTAGCTTTATCAACTAATGGGCTACCACTTTCTGCATCACATCTAATCATAACGATTTTAAGATAAGCCGATGAAGTCTGAGCATTAGTGCCAAGAGTTGGAGCAGTCAAAAACACGGTATTTGTAGATGTACTTGCAATCTTCAATACGTCCCCTGCATTAAAATGCACAATTGTTTCTGCTGTGAGCTCGTTTGAAGCTTGAGCGGGAGAAATAGGCACGTTCGAGAAAGTTGAGCCTAAAACAATCACGTTATTTTTGAACAAGGATAAAGTCCAGCATGGTAAAGGTGCAGGGATAGGATTTAAATAACCAGACATACCTGCGCCAATCTCATAAAAACCACTAACATTGATTTTAAATTCACCGGTTAATGCAGCATTGGTGACATCAATGCCGAGTGTTGCCACAGCAATGTTTTCAAATTTAACCGCATCACCCGCCATGTTAATACCTGGGCTTGCTGCTAAGATTTGATCTGCTATCGAGAAAGCTTGTGAGAAAACATCGGGACATTGTTTAGGACAATCGCAGTCACCTTTGCAATTAACACAATTACCCATAGGACCTTCAGGACCAATAGGACCCACAGCGCCGTCTAAACCATCTCTGCCATCCCTTCCGTCACGGCCTGGCATACCTTGAGGACCCTGGGTACCTCTAATCCCCTGCAAACCGCGCTGACGATTACAGCATGGGTCTTTCTTTTCGTGACAGCCGCAATCATTTTCCTTGTTGTGCTCTGACATAGATTTTCCCTTTATGAATTCATAAGAAGAATTAATTATATCTGAAAAAAATAGCAATGACACAAGCAGCGAAAAGTATTTTTTTGTTATTATCAAGCAATGGTTTACAGCGATTGTTGGTGTTGATAAGATGAGTAACTTTTTGATTAAGAAGGAAGGACGGGTAGTTGAAGCTACCCGCTTAACGCGACTGACTTAGGCGCAATACTACCCATCCTTCCTACTAAAATCAACAGTAAATATATGTAATATCGCTAAAAGCGTTATTATTATTTTTTAATGAGATGATAGAAGGAATTATTATGTCGATGGAAGCTAGCTTAGCAACGTGGGAACTTACTAAAAAAGATGTAAATTCAATAGAAAAGTTATTACTTTTATCATTTGCTCGTCGAGCAGGCGAAGAACATACATGTTGGCCCTCAGTAGACAGAATCAGCGAAGACACCGGACTAGATAGAAAATATATTATTTCTAATCGTCAAAATTTAATCAATAAAGGTTTTATTACATATACTGGTGAAATGAAAGGTAGAAGCAAACAGATACCTGTTATGTTTTTAAACTACGTTGCGGTTTGGGAGCAAAAAAGAAATAGTCCTAGATTAAGAGACGATACCTCATCAGGTACTGGTAATAATTTAAACAGTACCTCATCAGGTACGGGTACCAGTACCTCATCAGGTACGGGTACCAGTACCTCATCAGGTACACTGAATATAAAAGAGGAAACTATCATGGGAATAGAGAGAGAGAAGCAAAAGCCTCTCTCTGTGGATAACTTTAAAACTCAACAAATATTGACTCTTTGCAGGCAGAAGAATCTAGATTATGAAAGTGAGTTAAAAAAATTCACCAATTATTATCAGGGCAAAGAAATATCCGAGGGTAAATTCCTTAATTGGCTAGACAGAGCAAAAGCTGAAGCAAAACAAATTGCTAAAAATGATTCAATTGAGGATTACATTAAACGTTTTATGAAAGATACGCGGTGTACTTATGAAGAAGCTAAAGATTATTACCGCCAAAGAGGTTTTGCATGAAATGAGTTCAAAGCAGCAATTAAGCTTTCTGCCTGAGCCGAAATACAATCCAATATACCCGTCAGAGACGAGCCTGGCGTTCAAGGCGCTGCGATTAATGCTACAGGGTATGAAGGTGGCTCATCCGGATTTCGAAGCCGCCACGGGCTCCTGGAGGCTCGCAGCGCATGTTCATACTTTGAAAAAATTGGGTTGGCCGGTTCAAGTTGAGTACTTTAACTATGATTGGGACGGCCATAAAGTCGATAAACGTCACATAGGATTTTACTATTTGCCTAAAGAGTTAATTGAATTAATGTATAATCAATAATCTACTCTCAATCGAGCGTCAATTGAGGTTATCAACAACTTTATCCATAGGTTTCTGTGGATAACTTTAGGAGAAATTGAAAATGAAATTTAAAAATTTAAACAATTCTCTTGAAAGATTTTTGCTTTGTATTTCAAATTCTACTCATCCTAGGGGTTGTTGGATTTGGGAAGGATTTAAAAGCCATAATGGGTATGGTCGCTTACGGATAACTAACAACAAAAGAATTCCATCGCATCGTTTTTCTTATGAATTATTTAAAGGAAATATTCCACAAAAGCTCTTAGTTTGTCATCATTGCGATAATCCATCCTGCGTTAATCCTGACCATCTTTGGATAGGTACCCACAAGGAAAATATGCATGATATGATAAGAAAGCAACGAGGAGGCTTTGGGTCTGGTATCAATCTTGCAACAATTAAAAGGCGAAAAGGAATAACACATCCACGAGCAAAATTGAATGAAGAAAAAGTCTTAGAAATGCGAGAATTATCTAAAAAAGGAATGACAAATAGAGCACTAGGAATTAAATTTAACATCTCCGAATCTACTGTGAGTGGCATAGTGCTTAGGAAAGAATGGAAACATGTATGATACTTGAACTTAAATTACCTTTCCCTCCAAGTCTTAATCATTTTAAGAAAATAGGTGGAATAGTCAAAACTAAAACTGGAAAATTATATCAACAAAGAATAAATACAAACGAAACTAAGTCTTTTTACTTTTATGTTTATCGTCAAGCTAAGCTTGTAATGCCCCCTGGGTGGGCAGAATTTTCGGCTAATGCCTTTTTTTTCGTTAAAGTATATTTGTATCCACCTGATAATCGAAAACGTGATATAGACAATTCTCTAAAAGTACTTTTTGATTCTTTAGTCAAAGCTCAAATCATCAGTGATGATTCAAAAATCCATAGACTGTACGTTGAGAAATGTCATACAATTGAGCAAGGTCAAGTTATCGTCAGAATCCAGGAATTATAGCTATGCACATCGACGAAGTTAAGCGCTATCAAGCAGAGAAAGACCATCTTATGCGCAACGAGGGTAAGCACCCTGCTAACTATTCAAATCAGGAAAAAGAAAGTATTTTTCCAAAAGAGGCTATTCCTTATGACCATATCGCCTGAGCAAATGCGCAAAATGTCTCTTGCACAAGATGAGTCTGAGCGTCATGCCCGATACGCACAAGCTGACGGCAGCATGAAGAAGATGAATACTGAACCAGCTCCATCCGCTGCTATTGCAGCTGAAGGTCGTCGCGTTAAAGCAGCTACAGACAAAGAAACGGCGTCTATTGGGCCGCAAGATGCTAGCCCTAATGCATCGATTAGATTTTAAGGAGTTATTATGACGCCAGGTCAAGAAGCACAGAAAGAACGAGCTCGCAAAGAAGCTGAACATCATCAAGAGAATTCTAATGTTACAGGTCAACGGGACGTCGAAAGAAGATTTAAGAGCAAGACTGAAATGCTAGGTGAAGATTTAGTGAAAGATGCCGCCAAAGAAGGGCTTCGAATGGAGATTGAATAATGTGTATTTCTCCTGAACAAGTAAGACAGAAAGAAGAAGCGAAACGCGAGTCCGAAATGAAGACAATGGGCGTTAATGCGACAGGGGAAAAGTCATCCCTCAATCAATACAGTGAATTTTCTAATCAAATTAACAACGAATAAGGGATACTGAAATGGATAACAAAATCAACGAAAGTCCAGAAATGAAGGGTAACCGTTCAGCTCCTCGAGTCGGTGAAGACTCTCCTAATTCTGTTCGTCGTGGTGGTGGTGAAGACCCGCGTAGATACGAAGCTAAAATCGCTATAGACCGTGTTGTTAAAGACAATGACATGTCTGGATATAATCACAATGCTACGTCTACTCAGCCTGCTAATAATGGTCGAGAGAATGAAATGCAAATGAATCGCATGGATAAGAAATCTAATTTAATGGGCACTCCACGTCCTGATGGCACATATTCTTACTAAAACAGGTTTACGACGGGTGGCTGGTTTTTGTTATTCCTTTCCAGCCACTTTTTTTTAAGTTTATTTGTTTGTGCTTGCAAAATCTGAAGCTTCAACTTTGTTTTCCAATTTCTTTGCTTCTGCTAACGGTTGCAAAATTGACCATTCATGGTCTTTATCCAAGACAAAAACCATCGATTCGCTTACTTGATTTGTATTTGTACCTTTAACTATCATCATGTGATGATGAACTATCCAACCCCCAATTACTTTTATTCTGCATGTACTATCATCTAATTTTTCCCACGTCCAATCGATTCTCTTTCTCATTTTGCTGTATCCTAAATTAACTTTAAGTCTTTAGTAGATATATGTATGACTAATTCATGTTCATTATTTCTAAAAGAAAATTGACCAAAAACTTGAGCAGCTATTTTCCCTGTTATTTTTTTTATTTGCTTTTCAATATCAACTTTAGCTTTTTCAATATTTTCAGTAACTATAATTTCTATTTCATCATATAAATGTTTTTCAATTAATTCTTTTAATATTTCCATTGTAAAATACGAGCTCATTAATTTTAGGCCTATAATGTAAGTAAATAGGAGGCATTCTTCATGAATAAAAAGAAAATGCTTTTAATTTGTTTAGCAGTGCTGATATATCTCATTTTAAAGCTTTATGTGATTAGTACTGCAAGTACAGCCGATGATAATATACCAGATACTTTGTTTCAGGCTTTCATGAATAAAATGCAATGTGGCTAAAGCTTATGCTTATTAATACGATTGCTCCGCATATTATACCCAATAGCACTACTATAATTGCCTGCATTTCTTTTGTCATATGTAACCTTCTAACGCAAACCCGCACATAACTACTAATATACTTAAAGCCGATATTAATGCTATCACTATACATACTATACCTAACGCTGACTTAATTTTCTTACCTAATAATTCACTATTTCTTATTGCTTGCACTTTTAACTTGCTCCTTTATGTTTCGCTTTCATCGTAATCTTCAACGTGATTATAGCACCATGTGCACATTCCGTTCTCTGCTGTTTCTTGTATCTCTCTGCAATCTTCGCAATACATATTGTCCTCTCTCTTTTTTAATTGAATATCTTCATTATTACGCCCCAAATAGCCATTAAAATGAGTGCTACATTAGCTAGCCCAACGATTGCTATTAACGTATAGCCTATGTGGTTCATGTATTGTTCTAGTTCTTTGTTCATATTGTCCTCTCTGTTAGTTACTATATTTACAATTTTCTTTTCCTTCTATCCTGCATGTGCAATTTTCTCTTCGATATCCGCATAAATCCCCGTCTTGGCATGCGCAGTGAACATTGCTGCACCATC
>Ga0137439_1000018_pt1 | contig 11490 bp, 10 predicted proteins | sample EasRivERMGT200_2_FD_102325 | JGI IMG/M metagenome (GOLD analysis project Ga0137439, IMG submission 102325) | Soil microbial communities from meander-bound floodplain in the East River, Colorado, USA - East River MetaG ERMGT200_2 | ecosystem: Environmental > Terrestrial > Soil > Floodplain ... | reverse complement strand
CTGGACGTGGGGCGCTCATGGGCACTCACGCTCATCTACTGGCACATTGTCGCCGTGAGCGCTCCGCTGCTGCTCATGCTCGATCACTACTTCCGCAAAGAGCACGGCGTGCTCATCCCGTGGCGCGTGCGTGAGCAAGAGATTGCAGAGCTGAGCGATGAGCAGATGAGTGCGCTCACCGCGGTAGAGCAGGAGGAGTTGCTGTCTCGTGAGCGCACCGTGTGGCGCATGCTCACTGTGCAGCCAGGGCGCAAGGCGTGGGAGCAGGAAGTGGTGGAGCCACTGGCCGCCGTGCTGAGCACGCTGCTGGACAACGACTACCGGCCAGGGGATGGGAGGCACTGGATCGATGTCCCTCGCGACTACATGGAGCCGAAGGGGGCGCCGGTGGAGATCACGCTCCCGCGCTCATTCACGGGAGCAGTGGAGGCTACCAATCGCAAGCTGGTGAGCGCTGCCCGCTCATCGCTGGGCATGCTCGAAGCTGATGCTCAGTGGCTGCTCAAGGGGCGCAACAAGCGGCTGCTGCTGAGCGCTCCTCCTGCCCCGCCGGAGAAGGCGCTCTTCGCGGACTATGAGCAGATGCTCATGAGCACTCAGCAGTACCGCCCGTTTCTCGGCGTAGTGAGCAGTGGTGCGCTCATGAGCGCCGAGATGGTGGACGACAGTCCGCACATCGCACTGAGCGCGGGGAGCGGCGCCGGCAAGAGCATGCTCACGCGCTCGATCGTCATGCAGGCGTTGCACTGGGGATGGAGCGTGATCATCCTTGACTGGAAGGTGGAGAGCCATGCGTGGGCGAAGGGGCTGCCCGGCGTCAAGTACGTGACCACCATCGAGGGAATCCACGACACGTGCGTGCGTATCGGCGAGGAGGTGGAGATCCGTAAGGCGCTCACTCCGGCTGAGCTGGAGCATCGCCCGCGGGTACTGGTGGTCCGTGAGGAGTGGAACATGACTGCGGCCATGCTCCAGGACTACTGGATGGAGCTGCGCGGGCTGGCCGAACCGGAGGAAAAGCGGACGATGCCGCTCAAATCTCCGGCCATGAAGGGCACCAACATGCTCGACTTCGCCGGCCGCGCTTTCGGTCTGTTTGATCTGCTCATCGCTCAGCGCATGAGCAACCGCGTGTTCAACGGCAATACCGACCTGCGCGAGAACTTCATGATCCGGCTCATGTCGCGCTATTCCGTGCAGACGTGGAAGATGCTGCTGGGTCACCTGAAATACATGCGTAAGCCGACTCAATTGGGGCGCTGGGTGGTGGCTGCGGGCGATGAGGCTACGTACGTGCAGGGCATTCTGATCAGTGAAGAAGAGGCGCAGAACTTCGCCCGCGCGGGAGCGCCCAACCCAATGAGTGCGTTTAGCAGCGGCGAGACCATCGAGGGGACGCTACATGGGGCAACCGGCGTTACGGGGTATCACACGCAGGGAGATCAGTTGCCCCGTGAGGCAACTGGAGGCAACGAGGCACGTCTAGCCGTTGACAAGTCACCGGCTCCCGTGCTCCTGCGTAAACTCATTGACATTGCAACTACCCTGGAGTATCTTGGCATTACGCACAAGATTCTGCGCAACGCCATAGACCGCAATGAGGGATTCCCTCCGATCCGTGGTGGTAACCAGTTCTCTGGCTATATGTATGACCTCGCCGAGGTCACTGAATGGGCGAAGAAAAGGCAGGCGGCGGCGGCTGCCGAGAGGGCGAGAGTGAAGGCGTGAGTAATCATCTGACCAATTTCGAGCTGGCGCGCAAGCTGGCACGGGAGAACGGCTACCGCTACGTGGTGTTGGCGCGCCGCTGGCCGACCATCGGCTGGGTCTACTACATGGCGTCCGTCGGCAGCAACGTCGAACGTGGGCTGCGCGCGTGGCGCCGCGAGTGGGAAGCCGGCAAGCGCCGTGGGTAGCCGGACGCGCGGGGGGATCTACGCCATTCGCTGCCGCAAGCCGTCCGCCTTCCTCGGGCTGCCGCTCATCGGCAGGCACTGGGCGTACGTAGGGCTGACCAACAGTTTCTATCACCGCAAGAATCAGCATCTGCTGGGTGACGTGGTGTACGGGCAAGCGGCCAAGCCGTGGTCCGATCTCGCGCCGCGCTTCTACAAGCTGCTCCCGCTGCCAACGTGGATCACCCACAAGGGTGCGCTGTTCTCCGGCCGGTGGACGCTGGAGCTCCTGGAGACGCTCTTCATCTGGCTGCTCATCCCCGTGTACAACGTCAGCAAGCAGGCACCGTACAACCTGCGCCGCATCTCGTTGCGCAGCGCTCAGCGTCAGAGGTGGGCGCGCCAGCAGAGCGGCATCGGGGTCAACATCGGGCGGGCGCTGGCCCGTTGGGCACTGGCCGGCGTGGTGTTCGCCGGGCTGATCTACACCGGATGGGAAGCGTGGATGTGATGGGGCTCAATGGACTACCGGGCGGGGGTCCGTGGCGCGTTCTGCACGAGTGCCCGGCGTTCTTCCACAACACGGCGTATGCGGCCAAGAAGCGGCGGGACGAGGCGAAGTGCATCTGCCCGCGGGCACTGGTCCGGCTGGCCGAGACGAAGGCGCTGACCATCCAACGGCGCATCGAGCGGGGGGAACGGAAGATCGGGCCGGGGGAGCGCCAGCGTGGTGGCAGGCCGCACGGCAATACGGACGCGCAGTACTTCCGCAACATCCGCGACAACGTGCCCGTCCCCGATCTGAGCGCCGGGAAGTGCCGCAGCCCCCTGGGGTTGTACCTCATGGATCAGGCGCAGGAGAGCCGCTGGACGGGCAGCGCACTGGCCGATGCCAAGGCCATGTGCGAATACTGCCCGGTGAAACGGGCATGCCTGGGCTGGGTGGAGCGGGCGGAGAATCCGCCCGGTGACTGGCCGGGCATCTACGGCGGCAAGACACACATGCAGCGCCGCAACGAGTGGCGGAAGACAGGGGCGAATCATGAATGAGATCCAGGAACGGCCGGCCGTGCCGGTAGCGGCGCTGGTGTATCAGCCCGGCGTCACGGTGGCCGTGCCGATGGGGCACGAGTTGTGGGAGGACCGTAGCCGGCATCTGCTGCGGCTGCGCTTCCGGCAGGCGTGCGAGCGGGGCGAGGTGGAGGCGGCCAGCGGCTGGCGCACCGCCCCGAACGGCGCCGCAGCCGTGGTGGTGAAGCGGCTGCGCCAACCGCGCTCACCGGTGCCGCTCTACATCGCAGGCGCGGCCACGGCCATGAGCACCGTGGTGGGTGCGGGCATCATGCTCTGGCAGTCGCGTTACATCTGGTTGGCGCTGGCCGGTGTGGCGCTGTTGACCGTGGGCATCGTGCGGCTGCTGGGCAACCACTCCGGCGCGTGCGTGGGGCTGCACTGCGCGGGATGCCGCGGCTAGACCAGTATCTGCCGGGCCGAGTCGCAGATAAGCGGCGGTATCACTCCGTTTTCCAGCAGAGAGCGACCGGACGGACCGCCCGCCCGCAGGCACGAAGAAGCCCCGCGTCCAGGAAGGTGCGGGGCTTCTTCGTGTCACCGGCAATGGAGACCGCTTCAGCTTAGCGGTTCTTCTTGACGTACGCGGACAGCAGGCCGATGGCGGATGCCACGGCTGCCGTGGCAGTGGCCGTGGCCCAGCCGGGCAGGGTGCTGAGATCGAGGTTGCCCAGGTAGCCGATGGCGCCGGTGGCGAGACCGGTCAGCGCGAACGTCACGAAGACGCCCACCTTGCTCTCGCTCGCCAGCGAGTTGCTGCCGTCACCGTTCGGGCCGGCTGTACTGGCCGGATTCTGGTTGGTCATGGTGCCCCTCACTTCACTCGGTTACGTACCAGTTGATTGATGGTAGCGGATGCCTTACTCAGCCCCAGCGCTCTGCGATGGCAATGGCTGCCCCGATGAGGGTTGAGCCGGAGATGATGACTGCGGCTGTTCCGTAGTCGAACCGGCGCCACCACTTCCGAAGCGCCACGCGATGACCTGAGCGATTCCGGGCACGCCGATCAGCAGCGCTCCCACCAAGATCAGCATGTCGTTGGGGGATGTCGGTGGGGAGAAGAAGATACCGGCTTGCTTGGCCAGCAGTACCACGCCCATCAGGTATGACGCCACGTCCGTTCCCAGTCGGAGCCATCCTGGCCGCTCGCTCTGCTCGCTCACTCATTCCCAACCTTTCCACTCCTGCCGCCCCGCGCTATCTGTCCAGACGGGTGATGCCTGATGGAACGGATGTGGCTACGCCGGGGGCGGGGGCGGGTCTTCCGGGGGCGGGGGTGGTCCGCCGAGCAACTGCTTGATCTCGGTAACGATCTCGATCAGCCCACCCGGGCCGAACACGGCATCGTAGGTACGCGTGGTGCTGCCGCTGCCGCCAACCTTCTGCTGCCACGGCGCGTACGCGAACCGCTTGGCCTGCTCACTGTCGTTGAGGTCGCCGTCCAGGTCTAGCCGGCTGTTCACCCAGCTGTCCATGAACGCGTTGAACTGCGCTTGATCCACGATGCCCTCTTCTCTCTCGATCTCGGCCAGGATGCCCCACGGCCGCGTGTCGTTCTCAGGGTTGCTGGAGCCGCTGCCACTGCCGTACCGGAAACTCCCGTGCGCGTGCTCCGTGTGCTGGTTGGCGCCGGTGTAGTTCTCGGTCACCCACCCGTTGCTACGCCGCCAGATGCGCCGGTTGTAGATCCAGTAATCAAGCCGGGTCTCCGCACCGCTACGGCATCGTCCCATGATGATCTGCGTAGCGCGCTCCATCGTCCACCCTGGCCGGTTGAGATCCTTGTCCAGATCTCGCGCGTGTACCTCGTTGATGCTGTCGCTGTCCTCTTTGCCACCGGTGTTGCCGGTCTCGTCCGGGTTGTGGTCCGACACGGACTGGCTGTGCTCGCCGTCCCCGATGGTGCCGTCGCTGGCCTTGGTGCGGTTCGGGAAAGCCTCGTTGAACTCGTCCCGCAGACTGTCGCTGGCCGCCGTGTTCACCCATGCCACGCTCCTCACCCCTCTCATCGCATCCCATACTTCCATGCTGCGCACCGCGCTCATGCTCACCCGGATCCCGGCCACCGGCTCGACCGCGTACTGCATCACGGCCATCTGCGCCCACCCGCCGTAGCCCGCTCGCCAGTGCGGGCTGTTGTCGCCCGGATACATCCGCATGTAGCCGTCATTGGGTGCGCTCCACAGCCACGGCGTGACGCCGGGCGCCCTCCCCCAGCCGCTGGCGTACTTCGCCCACCACCAATCACCGGTATACGTCACGATCGGCCTGCCCAGCAGCTGCGCCATGGTCACGCAGTAGTCCCGCCAGATGAGCTCGGTCGGTGGCTTGACGGCGCTCTCCACGTCCACCACGTGCGCGCACTGCCGCATCCTCGCCACCGGCATCATCTCGGCCATCCGCATGTACGCGTACCCCGCCTGCATCGCGCCGCTGGCCGTGCCGTCCAGCCAATGAAACGTGCTGATCTGGAAGCGCGGGTCGTTCAGCCACTCACCGGCCACCACGTGCACGCTCTTCTGTGTCAGCCCGTGGCTCACCTTCACGTTGACCGCGGTGAAGCCCGCCCCCAGCAGATCATCCGCCGTCAGCCCTTGCTGATAGCTGGCGATGTCCGCGATGTAGATGGTCACGGATTGGTGACATCCTCGTACTCATGGCGGAGTGTGGTACTGATCTCCCATGCGTTGTTGGAGGTCTTGACTCGGATGACGTTGCGTAGCGCTACCGCGATGTCCTCCAGCTCCTCGGGAGTGAAGTGTTCCACGGTGGGATATTGCAGGTACAGCTCATGGCTCCCGGACGAACCATCCCAGAAGGAGAAGAGCGCGCCGTTCTGCTGAGTCGATGCCATGACTGATCATCCAATCCGTGTGAGTTTCATCCAACTGTTGGTCAGCAGGATGGTTGCGGTCGCGTTGCTGACCACCTGCGCCCAGATCACCGTGAGCGTTCCTGCCGTACCCGCGGTGACCACGATTCCCGAGTAGATGATCGCCGCTCCCCCAGTCTTGTTGTTGAAGTTGGTCAGCGTGCCCAGCGCGTTTCGCTTCATCTGGTCGTTGCTGTCGCCGCCGGTACCGGACGTGTCCTGTCCCGCGTAGCCGACATGACCCGTAGTGCCAGCCGGGAAAGTGTGGTTGATGCTGATCGAGGGGGCGATGGCGCCGCTGTGGAAGAAGCACCCTTCCAGCCCATAGACGGCGTTCGCTTCTACGGCCAGAGCCAGATCAGGATCAGCGGCCAGCACGGTAGTGCTGGCCCGGCTGGTGTCTGCTGCCTTCCTGGCCGTGGTGGGCAACATGCTCGTGATGAAGGCAGCCGTCAGGCGCTGCCCAACCGCCGGCACCGGATAAGTTGCCACGTCATGCCCCTAGCTGGAGGTAGGCGAGATCCCAGATATCGATCTCTGCGCCGATCAGATGGCTCTTCACGATGCCGTTCACGGAACGGGTGACGGTCAGCGTCTGCCGCCAGTTGGCGCCGGACACCGCACCCACCGTGCATGCCGTCACGGTGATGCGCTCGCCACCGAGGTTCACATCGAACGGGAACTCAGCCGCGTGATCGGTAGTATTCGCCCACTTCGGCTGGCCGGTGGGAGTGTCGATGACAATGCTCGTGTCCGTGGTGTTCTCCGCGGCCACCAGCACCGTGGGGAACTCCGGATTGGCAGCCATCCGCGGGATGTCCTGCGTGCCACTCTGACTGTCTACCCGCTTGGTGCGATACGGGCCGTACGGTGCGGTATTGAAGGTCAGCGTCCACAGAAACTGTTCGATCACTTCGGTGTAGCCGAAGCTCAACAGATCCATGGTGTTGGGTGGCAGGAAATCCGGCAGATTGCTGATCGAGATGGGCGAGCCCACGCCCGCGGCCAGCGCAGGATTCACCAGCAGCGGATCACTGGCGAACGGATTGCGATGCAGCCCCACCACGATATTGGGGACGCGCGCCTCATCCCACGTGCGCCAGAACGTCTCCCACTCCGCCTGCCCTTGCAGGTCCTCGTCATCGGCCACATTCTTACTGACCGTTCCCTCGTACAGCCCCACGCCGTTCGGCGGGTCCTGGATCGAGAGCGGCCCGTCCTCCACCACGTACCGCGCGCTGCTGCCGCCGGGACGGCTGGCCGTGACGTCATTGAGCAGGTACCGGTCGTCATCGATCGGCTCAGGAGTGGCTGCCAAGGTGAAAAGCGAGTAGTCCAGCGTCCACGGGTTGAAGTCACCCAGTGCGCCTCTCGACACGTACTGCAACCCCACAATGTCCCGCGCTTCGGCCAGCACCCCACCGTCCACCGCGGCGCACTCCTGCAACAGATCGAGCACCTTGCCCGGTCGCTGCGGTCCCATGGCTTCAGTGACGTCCGGGTTGCCGTAGGTGTCCAGCGACAGCCCTTCCTCGGCGGCCAGCCGAATCATCCGTACGGCGGCCAGCTCTCCGGTGAAGCCATCGCTGGAGTCCCGAAACTCATCGGTGAACACCGTGTGATCGCCGCGGGTCAGCAGCACGTGGGCGAACTCGGCACCCACGAAGGCCGCGTCCTGGCGCGCGTCCAGCCGCACCCCGCCCAGACGGCCAACGGTGCCCGCGAACGTGGCGCCGCCGGGGGTGGGCGTGTAGAAGATGTCCGTGCCCACGGCGTGCCACGTGATCTCCCAATTCACGTTGGCTCCGCTGGTGGTGAGCGAGATACTCATCCCCACCCACCCGAGTGACGGATCTACGCCCGCCCCGAACAGGGTGCTCTCGTTGTCCAGCAGCGCGCCCGTGTAGTCGTAGGCGTTGAAGGTGAACACACCCGCACCCACGGCGATGCTGATCCGGCTGACCGTGCTGTTGCCGCTGACCTCCATCAGTACCTTGTCGCTGGCCGGCAGTGACTCCAGCCTGAAATACACGATGAAACTGGCGCTGCCCGTGCTCGCGCGCCCGGGGGAGGCGAGATAGATACGGCTGTCCGAAGCGTTCAGCTTCGCCCGCCCGGCGCTCCCGGCCAGCCCATCGGGCACGGTGCCGCTGAAGCTGGCATCGGGGACGTTGCTGGTGTTGCCCGCTATGGCGCTGTCCGGGACGGTGGCATCGGACTCCGCCTCCATCGGCCAGTAGCCGTTGATGTCCGAGTACTGGATCAAGTTGCGGTAGATGGCGGAGTGGATGGGCTGCCCGCCCTGCAACATCCGGCGTAGTGCCCCGCTGGCCGTGACCGGCAGATACACGTCACGCCCGGTACCGTCCCAGCGTTGCGGGATGCTGCCCAGCTCACCGGTGAAGCGGATACGGTCGCTGGTCACCCGCCCGTTGGTGCCGGTCAGCGTCCACGTGTTGGGCGTGCCCAGCCCATCGGACCACGTGGTGTCACCCGGCGTACGCACCGTGGGGTCGAAGTCCGCGCGCAGCGTTCCCGCGATGCCCTCGTATACCTCCGCCCCGTGCACCTTGCCCACGAAGCCGATCTCGTTGGCGAAGGGTGAGCTGCCGTTGCCGTTGCTGCCACCCACCTCCAGCGCCGCCGTGCTGTTGAAGATCGTGGTTACGCCGGCGCCGGTGTTGGTGCCCAGCAGCGTCCAGGATCCGGCCAGGGAGGTGGACCAGTAGAAGGACGTGGTGCGGCCACCGGCGCCGTTGTCCACGTCCAGCGTGATGCGGAGTGCGTACCGCCCGGTGGCCGCACCGAAACCGGTGGCGCTGGTGGCGCTGTTGAGCGCCGTGCCGTCATTGCTCCAGTACCAGCGCAACAGCCCCGTGGGCAGCAACGTGACGAACCAGCTGCGCTGAGATCCGTTCCACTTGCCGCCGATGACCTGCGGGATGGACGGGCGCCACGTGTCGGGGCTGATCTCGAAGCGCACGTCTATGTCGCCGGTGATGTCCAGTACGGCCTTGTCCGCCGTGGTGAACCACGTGCCGCCACCGGTGAGCTGATACGTCTTCAGGAAGAAGGCATCGTAGTTGCCTGCGGCGTTGAGCACGCTGTGCCGCACCTGCGTGTTGCGCCCGAACTTGCCGTACAGCGCGCTGTTGGGGTTGCGGTTGGAGAACAGCCCATCGCGCGAGTTCAGGGTGAAGTTGCTGGTCTGTGGTGAGAGCGAACTCTGCTGGTCCTGCTGGCCGCGCTGGATGGTGATCCGGCCATCTGCGCGCACCCGGTCGGAGTAGGCGGACGTCCACGCCCCATCGATGAAGAACTCCGTACGGATCGGGTAGACGGCCATCAGGCGCGCCCCAGTGCTGTCTGCACGTCCCCGCCCTGGTTACCTATCTCGAGGCGCAGCGCGCGAAGTAGTACGCCGATCAACGTATTTTCCAAGGTGGGATCCACATCTGCCCGCAGAGACATCTTTCCGCCGCCACCGCCGATGCCCGCGGCGCGCTGGCCGGCGGCCATCATCCGCATGCTGTCCCCGCTGGAACGCACCGTGCTGCCCACGGGAAGCTTCACCAGTTCTGGCCCGCCTTCGCCCACCCAGCTCCATTCGTCACCCATGGTCTTACCGCTGGCCGCACCTGCGATGCCGCCGTGTGCGTAGTTCTTGCGGATGCTGGCCGCCTGTGCGCTGACGTTGCTGGTGCCGGTGATGCGCAGCCCGATGGTGACCGCCCGCGGGATGTCGCGGATGATGTCCCGCACCCCGTACAGCTGAGCCATGGCGCGAGGAACACCGTTCACCTTCACGTTGGCCTGGTACGTACCTTCGAAGTCCTCGGCGCGCCGCTTCGTTGCCTGGAACTCGCGTGCCAGTGCGGCAATCTCCTTCTTCGTGAAGCCTGCCGCATCGAGGGTCTTGAGCAGCGATGGTGACAGTTCCCCGTTGAACTCCGCCCCCAGCTCTCCCACCGCGCCTTGCAGGTCAATGGCGCTGCTGGTCATGTTGTTCAGCTCGTCGCGCGCCTCGGCGCTGTCCGCACCGTACTTCTTCACGGCTTTGCCGTACTTGGTGCGCGCCTCACCCAGGTCGGTGGTGGCCTTCAGCAGTGCGAACGTAGGTTCGGTTTCCGCGCGCAGCTCATCGGCCAGCTCCTTCAGCGACTCCGTGTGCGCCTGCGTGGCGCTGGTGGCGTCTTTCGAGGAGTCGGCGAGTCCGTGGTTAGCCTCTGCCGCCTCTTTCGCCTTGCGTTCCATATTGGTCATGCCATCGGCCGTGATATCGAATTGCGTGCCCGCCCGGTCGCCGAAGGAGAGTGCGTCTTCCAGCGAGTGCCGCCAACTGTCGATGGCATCGTCTGTCTGCTCCAGCGCGCCGAACGTCTTGGTCAGCGCATTGATCAGATCGGCGGCTCCGCCGATGGTGCCCACGATGGCATCCGTCAGCGCATCAAACCCGGCGGCACTCGCTTCGGTGTCTTCGCTGAGCGTTTCGAACGCGTCGCCTACCGCCCCGCCGATCCGGTCGAAGCTTTCGGAGAACTGATCGATGATCGGTCCCGCGCGCCCGATGGCCGTAGCCACGCCGCTGATGATCTTCTTGCTTCCGCTGACCAGACCGTCCACCAGCGGATCAACGTACTTGCTGCTGTTCTCGAAGATCTTGTCCAGATCCGGGCCGATCTCGCGGAAGCCCGCGCGTAGCTTGCTGATGCCGCGCAGCGCCGGCCCTACGAAAACCTCGGCGCGTTGCTCCAGCCCGCCCATGACCTCTTCGCCGAGCGAGATACCCATGGCCTTCACGCGTGGGTCCCTGGCCGCCAGCGCCAGGCCGCCGATGACGCCGGTACCGGCCGCTCCGCCAACGATGGCTGCGCTGACGGCCGCGCCCAGCATCGGGGCCGCTGCGGCCACGCCCACGCCGAGCACCGCTACCAGTTGCCCGCCTACCGGCCCGAAACTGCGGGTGAGCCCATCGGCCAGACTCTTGCCGATCTTCCCGGCGTGTTCGGTGGCTTCTTTGCGCGCAGACTCGAACCCGGCCTTGACCTGGTTGTCGGCCTTGACCTTGATGATGACTTCGTTAGCCACGCGCGTTCACCTACCTTTCTTCATCCGGCGGTGCGGCCATCTGTTCGAGCGCCAGCATCTGCAACAACCCGCTGTCCTCGGCCAGCAGGGCGGACGGCAGACACGAGAAGCGTGTGCACATGCCCAATATCCACTCCGCGCGCTCCACCTCCTGCGGCTTGACTACAGGCTCGCCATCGGCATCGACTGCTCCAGCTCTTCCGTATCCTGTGACGGCAGCCCATCGCCGGACGCGCTGTCCAAAGGGGCGGTAACCCCCGCGCTCGCGTCCTGCCATGCCTTCGCGATGGCTACCAGCACTGGCCGGTCCACGCGCTTCAGCACTTCTTCCGGCATGATCTCGATCGGCACCCCTTCGTACTCCAGGTCCCACTCCACGACATGCTCACACATCGCGGCCACCAGCTCCTGCCACGGCATGCTCGCGCCGATGCTGAGGGACAACCCGAGCGGCGCGCTGCGCATCTTGATCAGCGCGCCGTGAAGGAAGTGCGTCTCCGGCCACTCCAGCTTGAACACTCTGCTGACATCGAATCCCATTACCGTCTCGCCGCCCCTGCTTCT
>Ga0137439_1000017_pt1 | contig 11513 bp, 17 predicted proteins | sample EasRivERMGT200_2_FD_102325 | JGI IMG/M metagenome (GOLD analysis project Ga0137439, IMG submission 102325) | Soil microbial communities from meander-bound floodplain in the East River, Colorado, USA - East River MetaG ERMGT200_2 | ecosystem: Environmental > Terrestrial > Soil > Floodplain ... | reverse complement strand
GACCCAAAAATAAATCGCAATTTGCAATTGGCTATGCCCGCCGCAAATAGCGTGATAGAGGCCGCACAATACTTAACTCCTTTTGATCACACTATGGTTGAGTTTGGAAGTGTTTTCGCACCTGGATACGGTCATGCTTGGGGCAAGCCTATCAAGTTTGACTATACTTTACTTCGGAATGAGCGATTGAAAATTCTAATTCAAAACAGGCAACACAACCCGGATGAAGAGGGGACTTTCTATTCCCGCGTATCCATGGCCTTCATAGGACACCGTTATGAAAACTGAATTATTAAAACGTGTTCCGGCCAATCCGCAGTTACCACATGATTATGCGGTACAGTTCGGAAATAAGAAGCGGGACAATACCACAAAGGCTTATCCCTTCTTTTATAATTTTATCCGCTACCCGTACCAAATCGGTACGCCCGATGATTCGTTTGGTAGCTCGCAAGTTACGGGTATCTACCGCGTTACCGCCGCCGATGCCGAAGGGCCGGACGGATTAAACATTGTGCCGGGCGGGATTCTGGATATTCCCGTCGTCATGGACAATGACACAAACTTTCATTTGCTTTATACCAAGTTTGGAGCATTCCGGGTAAGCGAATTTACCTTAACCACGCTTGGAGCCGGTGACACGTTTTCTCAACCCACAACCGATCCTTTTATTGATGGTCAATCCTTGGTCATTGACACTTTGACCGATACTACGGGGCCAATCGTCGGCCAAGTTTATTATGTGATTACTGCCGGGGCCAGCACGTTTCAAATTTCACTCACGGTCGGCGGTGCTGCCATTTCTCTAACTACAAACGGTTCCGCTATCGTTCGCCGTCAAGGCGGCATTTATGGAAGTCGTGAATACTTACTGGTTCCTTATACCAATTCCGACCCGGCCTTACCTGGACAAGGATTGCTAAATGCGAACGCGAACGCCCGTATCCCTTATTGGACCGAGCTTGACGTGAGTCTTTATTTACCTTCAAGCGGTTCCAGGGACGTTTACGGCGGCTTTCAGCGTGAACCTATCGGCGGCGTGACGCGAGAAGCCCCGATACCTATATTGGACCTGCAGGGCTCTCAAGACGGTATTGGATGCCTCAAAACTCCTTATCAATTGACGAAATCGGCGACCGTTCTCATTCGTGTTCGGTCCAGGTGTGCGTATCCGCTTCGCGTATATGGACACTTGTTCGGATACAAAATAACGCTCTAGGGGTACTATGCAAGACAATATCATAGAAGGGCGGCTTGGGGATATTCCGTATCGGACTTCACCCCCGCTCCTATTCGTTTATACTGAAACGGCTAATTTAGCCGCCGGAGCCTATGACTGGCCTAATGGTGTAAAAGCGGCCTTCACACCGTCTAGACCTATTAATGCCAATAGTCTCTATCTGTTTAACACCATGGACTTTGCGTGTGATATTGACCAAGCGGATTATCAATCGGCCATTAGCACGCCACTTAATTTTTCCATGTACATTCAAAGCGACGCGGGTTCCCCGGCCTTACGTGAACCTATTCCCTTAGTTAAATATTATAATACCCTGCCATATGTTTTGAATATTTTAGGCACCGAACTTTTAGGCGAAGCATACCAAAACAGTTCAGGGATTTCCCCCGCTCAAGGCTTCACATTCAACCGTTTAATGGGTGATGTAAGCGGTAATTTATTGCAAACTCCAACCTTAGTTGGTAAGGCATCTATCACGGCTACTATCGTTTTTAGTGTACAAGAAATTACGGACAAAAATTTTATTAACGATTTCGTATCGCGTTCCGAAGCCGCTATTTCTGGTCGGTCGGCTAAAGGTGGGGTTTGGACATGAGCTACAATAATAAATATGGCGCAAAGCGTGATTTTTTTGTGGCCACCGATATGTACAACTTGCCGCTTCCAGTTTTACCTCCAGCGGATTTATCTATCGTGTCTACGGCTTGCGCCCCCTCTTTTTTATTCTATCGAACGGGAGCGGTTACTAAGGTTGCGGGTTTTGACGTTCGCGACAATCCTTATATTCGGGGTCTTGGCTTGCAATCGAACTTAGCCGATGGCTTAGTCGCCGCCGCTTCGGCTCAAAATGCAACCTCCGGTTGGCAAGTTATTTTATCCTCGTTTGTTTATGATACCGCGTCTTTACTCGTATCCAATACGGCTGGAAGCGACCAAATAACGGGAGGTAGTGGAAATTTTGAAAAGACACTTGCTCCGGGCGCGGGCGTGATGTGGCTTGATGATAATAAAACCGTGCGCTTAGGCACCGTTTTAAGTGTAGCGGCGGGCGGTAATAGCCTTACGCTTACATCCGCAACCGGCTCCGGCGCGGGGACTATGTTTGCGGGTAATACCACAAATAAAATATTGTACGTCCAAACTAAGCAATGTGGGGGGACGATTGATTTCCCGTTTTTGACTTTGAATACGGTTAATCCGTATTCGTTTTTTGCTTGGAACGCCCCTACGGTATATGCAAAATCAGGCACGGTTTCAATTGCAGTCGGAACCGCTGCTTTAGTCGGTATTGGTACTTCATTTGAAGATGATTATACGTCCGGGGACTTGATTGGTTATTTGGATAATACCGGCGTGCGCCGAAGTGGTGTTGTTTCAACGGTCACCGATGACACTCATATCACTTTGACATCAAATGCTTTGGCAACCGTGACCAATGCGGCTCAAATCGACGTGAATGAATTTGTCGGTATTAAAGCGGTTATGGGTAATGATTTTACGGCCTATACCATCGCCATTGATCCGGCCTTTGGAAATGGAACGCGGCGTTTATCCCTTAGCCTTATGGCTGAAATTGAATATACACATCCCTTAGTTGGAGCCATTTAAATGAGTCTCCGTCCCGGCATGGCTAAAGGCCCCTCGTTATCCCTAGGTGGTTCGGGCGGGGGTGGTACTTCTCCCGTCATCGGGACGCTGGGTGCGTTCCCGCAATGGTTCAAGGTGCAAATCACGCATACGCAACTTCAAGCCGCCGCGCTCACGAACAATATTGAACTTTATTCCCTGCCTTTGGGCGGCGTTCTCCATGCCGTTCATTTAAAACAGTCCACGGCTTTTGCCGGGACCGGAATAACCGCTTATACCGTGTCTGTCGGCCTATCCAACTTCCCGGAACGCTTTGCTAGCCTTTACAATGTTTTCGCCGCCGTGGCCGCGACAACCAAGCAAATATCAAACGTGGTGGACGCTCCCGACAATGGAAGCGCAACCAGCATCAAACTCTTTGCCGTGGCCGTGGGTGGCAACTTAAATGCGTCAACGGCGGGTGTTTTAGAAGTCGGCCTACTCCTTTCACTTTGCACTTTACCTTAAAGGAACTCGTATGCCAAGCAAAGCGGAAGTCATCGCCCCCAATGTTCTAGCCTTTAATGCTTTAAGTGCAGGTATGTGGTTTGCTTTATCTGATGGAGCGACAATCACGCCCGATACTTTGAACGGCGATTTTCAATATGTGACTTTGGGCGGCAACCGCACCTTAGCCGCTATTTTAAATCCTCCTACCGCCGCTTCGCTCAAGTCGAACCGGATTCTATTTCGCATTCGTCAAGATGCTACGGGTTCTAGGACGATTACTTGGAACGCTATTTATAGATTTCCAAATGGGATCACACCCATTTTAACGACGACGGCGGCCAAATCCGACTATTTTTCTTTTCTCTTCAATGAAGTCGATACAAAGTGGGACTTAGTCGGCGATAGATATAACCTTTAAATAAAGGAACCCAAAATGGCTTTGATTGAACGGGTAATGAAATTAAAGAATGATGGAACGGCGGACCCGCTGCGACGTAGCATGGACGCAATACCCGTACACGCTTTATACGCTGCCATGCTTGAAGTCGCGGCTGGGCGCATGACGGTTGCTAGTTTTAAAACCGTATTCAATATTGGAACCGCGGTAGACGCATCTGGGCGTAGCGATCAAGACGATATTAATGCGTTGGTTGCAGCTATGCCCGCCGCTGGAACCGTGGCTAGGGCCTTATTCATCGGTTCTATTCATTCCGTTTTTATTTTAGCCGAGCGCAGAATAGCCGGGTACAATACGCCAGCCTTGGTACGTTCTAAACTGGGTATTTAATCATGCCCGTTAAATCGAAAATTGGCTCATTCCAAATCGGAACCGGTGCCGCGGGTACTACGGTAGCCGTGACCGGTATAGGTTTTGTGCCGAAGGCCATTGTCTTTTTCGGATCAGGTCGCACTGCCGTTGGTAGTGTTAGGGGTGATCCAGCCGCTACCATCGCCTTTGTTTGTACTGGTATTCAAACCGCTAATATTGGTTGGGCCGAAGATGACGGTGCTGCTACATCTGCTAATAGAAGTGTGGCCAGTTTAACGAGTACTTTATCACCTCAACAACCTGTAGCCGGAGATTATGGTGTCGCGACGGTTACCTCCCTTGATGCGGACGGTTTCACATTAACTATCAATACACAGTTTGTCGCCTCAAACTACTACAACTACCTTTGCATTGGTGGTGAGGATATTGAAAGCGTCAATATCGGTACTTTTACCATTCCCACGACCGCCACCACTAAAGCCATCACGGGTTTAGGCTTCAAACCCGACTGTCTTTTCTTTATGGGTAACTCCGAACCGGGCTTGGGTGGCTCAGATATGAGTGTTAGTTTTGGCGTGGCTACACGACTACGCGCTCAAAACGGGGGCATTGCCGCCGAAGCCGAAAACGGTCTAGCAACCACTAATTGTAATTATTACCAAAGAAATGGTGATTGTCTGCCCGCTTTTAACGGGGCTGGGGCTTTAAGCCAACATGGTACGGTTCAAAGCTTTGATTCGGATGGCTTTACTATCTCCATGTCCGAAGTGTCCGGCACCGCCTATAACTGGTATTATCTAGCTATTAAAGGCGGAAGTTACCATCTTGGAAATCAAACAACTCCAACCGATACAAGCACAACAAAAACGACTTCCGGTTTTGGCTTTCTACCTAGAGCTATTTTGTTTTTTGGTTGTGAAAATGCTGAATGCGCCAATGATACACCTGTTGCGGATTGTGCTATAAGTATTGGGGCTCGCGACTCAAGCGGTACCTCAACGGTCATGCAATTTGAAAGCTATGACAATTTAGCCGATGCCGCTTGCGTTGAAAGCCAGCGTTCAGACGGTGTTATAATAGATACGGATTCCGGCGCGGGGCTTGAGGTCTTGGCAACTATTCCTAGTCTCGGCATTAACGGATTTACTGAATTAAATAGCAATCACACTCCCGGCGTGGGGACTTTCTTTTTCTATCTCGCTATCGGGGACACGTCGCCGAACGGCATTCATACCGATATGTGGATATGAACCCTAGAATATTAATTGTCATCCCCTTCTATTCCGAATTTGAAGCCGTGAAGCCGGGCCTTCGGGCCTTACTGGGTTCGGGCATTGAATTTAAAGTGCAACCTATCCAAGGTCCATACGTTCACAATAACCGTAACCTAGGCGTTAACGGTGGGCGAAGCCAAGCGACGTATCAAAATCCTTTGGAAGGGTTTACCCATTTTCTTTTCATCGACTCCGATAACGGCTTTACTCCCGCGCATGTGAACTATGCTTTAAAACTTAAAAGCAAAGTTGTGACACTCCCTTACCTTACGCATTTAGACAATGGGGAATACCAAGTTGGAGAAATGGATGAAGATTTCATCATCACAAAACGCTATACCAAATATGAACGCGGCGTGAAAGCCGTGGGTTTTACAGGTGGCGGATTCTTGCTTGTTGAAGCCCCTGTTTTTTCCGAGATCGCCTTTCCCTGGTTCCACCATTCTTTGGTGACGATTGGTTTTGAATCGTTTTCAGTGGGCGAAGATGTGGTCTTTTCTGGCAAGCTTCGGGAAGCCGGTATCCCCATTCTTTGCGACTTCGATCACCCAGTTCCGCACCGCTTAAGAAAAATGGAGCATTACAATGTCGCTTTTTGATTCGTCTTTAAACGAAATAGATAGCGGATTGTCCACTTTGGGTACCGGATTGTCCACTTTGGACACCGGACTATCCAAAGTGGATAGTCTTGCCGCGTCGCAAAAAGTGCGACTATTTGATATTTATGCGCTTGGTCCTATTCTTTTATATGCATCCACTCGCAAAGCTCCGCTAGGCCGCTGGACCAAGCGAACTTTGTTTGTTGCGGGAATTATGACAATTGTATATAATTGGAAAAGGTACCGGACCATTGAAACGGATTTAAAGAAGGCGGCTCAAAATGTTGGACTCTAAAACCGTTGAAGTTTTAAATTCCGTCGCCGCTTCGCTCAAGATGAATCCCGCTTGGTTGTCCAATGTCATTATGTTGGAATCCTCCTGGAACCCGAAGGCGTACAATAAAAGTGGTGCCGTGGGCTTAATTCAGTTCATGCCCAAGACATTGAAAGATTATGGTTTACTTTCCGTACAACTTGCCGCAAAAATACCCGCGGGTAAAACCCCCGTCCCTGAAAATATCAAGCAAGAAGTCAAAGCTGAATTTTTAAGCAAGTACCCGGACGTGATTTCTCAGCTTGAAGGCCCAGTCAAAAAATATTTTGAGCGGTACAAAGGGTATCCGACCGAGCAAAGTGTGTACTTGACGGTTTTTTATCCGGCTTATCGTAATGCCTCGCTTGATACTGTTTTTGATGTGACCATTCAAAAACAAAATCCAGGAGTTAAAAAAGTAGGCGACTATGTAGCCCTAGTTCAATCGAGAGCCAATCGGAATGGTCTTATCGCCGCCGCTAAAACGCCTCTATCCTTGCTTGCCATTGCCGCAATTGGTTTTGCGGGTTATATTACAATGCGGAGTTAGTTTCTAGACATTTAAAATAAACCCCTAACCAAAGGAACCCCCCTTGGAAAACGAAGACCAACCCATTGAAGGTATTACCGAAGATACCCCCGACGAAATTACCGATTTTGTCCGCTCCAATGACGTAGCGGACAAATATGTAGTCATGCTCAAGCAAAGGCCCGAAGGCGGCGGACCTGCTCAAACCTTGCGCTCTTTCTCCAATTACTACCCGAACGTGAACACGCTTGGCAAAGAATGGGGTCCGGGTTCGTACTCGCTTATTTTCTCATGGCGTGGTGAAGGAAAGAGCGGCAAAAAAGAAACGCTCACGAAAGAATTTAAAATCGACTTGCCCGAACGTGCTTGGGCCGACGAGCATGATCAATACTTGATGGAGCGAAGCCGTAAGCGTCAATCAGACCTGGAAAAGGTTTTGAAAAATGACGCGATGAAAAACAGGATTCTAGGTCCGCAAATCGCACCCGTAGCCGCTCCGGTTTCTGAATTTGAAACCATGAAAAAAATGCTTGAACTTGCCAAAAGTTTAGGCGTGCCCATTGGTGGTCAAGTCAAGGCCGAACCCAAAGAAAAAGAGAAAAAGAGCTTTGCGGAACGCTTAATAGACATGGCCCCGGCGATTACCGCTATTGGTGCCGCTTTGTCACCCGTGGCCGTAGCTTATATCACTCGAAAGAAAGAACCGGAGGACAAAAGCACGACAAACTTGCTTTTAAACCATTTGCTTACTCAAAAACCGCAGGAGAATGACGTGATGAAGCAGTTTGTACCTTTCTTAATGGGAACCATGAAGCAAATGATGGACTTTAAAGAATCAATCCAGCCGGAAGAAAAAGAATCGCTAGTTGAAAGGCTGATTGAAAAATTAGCCCCTATGGTGCCGCAGGTGCTTGCCTTGGCGACCATGCCCCGGCAACAGCTTGACAATAATCCTATGGTCAAGATGGCCCGGAATATGCCCGATGTCCGCCAAATGACCGGGGACGCGGAAATGCTTCGCATGGCGGTTCCGAAGCTGGATGAAATTTATGGAGCGCAAAGCGTGGACGATATTTTGGCCGTAGCGGGCGTAAGTCGTCCGGTTGAGTTCCGGGACAATTATCAAAAGTTTCCATCTAAGGGTTACCGAAGTGATGGTACACTAGAGAGCGAACCACCCAAGGAGTCGTTTTCGACTCCCGATGACGGACGGGGAGCAAAGTTACCGGATGAAGCGATGGGTGCTAATACGGAAGATTTAAATGACCAATTATCGGGGTAGTGTATGGAATTTCGCGGCTTTAAAATCGACTTACTCGGTCTTGCTGCCGTGATCACGTCCATTGGTGCTTTTTGGACCGCGTACAAGGCAAATAAAAATAAGGGGAAATCCGATGCAAGAAAAACTGATACGTTTAAGCCATTCGTTTGAGAGTGGGGATGCGTGGATGGCTATAAGCAAGGCTTGTGCTTGCACGTCCATGATCCTTTTTTTGATTCGCTTCGGACTTTAAAATAGCCAACCCGGTTTTGAAGGGGTTTCTTTTCCGGGTGGCTGGGACCAAGCGATTAAAAACCGCTTGGTCTTTTATTGTTTCTCTTCGGGTAAAAATACATTTACGTCCTCGTGGTCGAAAATACCCATGATGGAATTACTTTCGTCATCGGTCCAAGTGGGATGCTGGACATAAAAAGCAATATCGCCATCACTATCTTTACCGCAAATGCTTATGACTTCCGCTTTTCCTCCGGGATACTGACCCATGGGCGGCGTGTCCACGGTTAAGCCTATAAGCCCAATCCCAAACATTTCGACTGCAAATCTGGCTCTCATGTTTTTTCCTCCTCGATAGTAACACCGTGAAAATTTTTTGAAGCTTCTCTAGCATCGTTAAAAGTGTCGAAATAAAAAAGGTGCGTAGAAGCAAGACTCCAATAAGGTTTGCAATCAGGTTCTTTAACTAGAAACCATGTTTGTCCTGATTCATACCTTTTACAATAGAACCTTGACTTTGGTGTGGGTTTCTCGGTTGCATACTTGACTACAGTTTGAACCAAATGTTGTTCACTATCGTAGTTTATAACCAATGTTCCATATATCTGCCAACCGTCTTTTAAATATTGTTCAACTTCCGTTTCCATATCCGACAAGTTCGCATTTCTTAAATATTCAACCTCTATAATTTTCACTAATTCACCCCCGGATTAGACACGTTCGCTTGATTCCGCTTGGCCACAAGTGCGGCATAGTTTTCGTCCGTACAGCGAACCAAGATTTTAAGGACCGGGATTGGGCCTTGTTTGGTTCCAGGTAGGGCTAGAGCGGAATTAGGTGGGTTCATTAAGCCGGGTACGACCTGGACTAATTCACACCCGTTTGCTTCGGCATCTTTGATGACTTCAATCAAGCGGTCATCGGTGCAAACACCATAAAAAAAGGTGGTGCATTTTATAGGTGTTAGGTTAATGGATGGAAATTTAATATTGTTCATGGTTTTATCCTTGGGGTTGTTTTCGTTCTCAAGTAATTCAATCTGTCTATTCAAATACCAAGCCGCTTTTTTCAAATCCTCAAGCAATGTACTTTGTGCATGGCTCTCGCAATGTACTTTCCAACCTGCCAAAGTAGCGGCGTGGTTGGAAACCAATCTTCCAGTACGTCAATGACTTCAAAGCGTCCTTCCGTTTAAATCTATATTTTTTCTTAAAAATATTTTAGGTTCTAATTTTTTAATTCTTTTTATGCTTACAGTTTTGCGCTCTACTATAGTCGTAATACATCCTTTACCCGAAAGTTTTTTAAACCCGGTTGTATAAGTACCAATATCAATGGTCAAACGCGATCCGCTTGGCAGTCGTGGAAACGGCCCCCTAATATAAATGTCAAAACTATCTTGACCTTTTTCTATTCGACCTGTTTCTAAATCCCACCACGCCGCACTAGCGACATTCCAATTTGTGATTGTGGTTGTATCCCCTTGGCGGATTATTCTTGGGCTGAATAGTTCATTAAAATAAACCGTATCCGGGCAAAGGAGCGGGAGCAAGAGTAGGGCAAGCATTTTAATCCTCCAATTCTTTTGGGTCGCCACCCAAATAGATAAAGTGTTGACGGACTAAATCTTTGAGCATAATTACATTATGTAAAACGTCATCGGGCATAGCCATACAGTCATTTGCGAGAATCAAATCGACCCCACAATATAACGCGCCTAACTGCTCTTTGGTAAAAGGCTTTGGTAGTTTCTTTGCAAAAAAATCTTCTTTAGATAATGGCATTGGGATTTCCTTTTTGTTAAGTGGTTGAGTTTAAATGAGTTCTATGATCAAAGACCGAATGACATTTTAAGATCTGAAATCGGGTACTTTTTGACGTACTCGCGACCGTTGACAAACCATCGGCACCATATAGACGATTTATTACATTTGATCACGGTCATAAGTTGATCCGTTTTTTTGTTTCTTATATAGGTTCCAGGTCCAACATATCCTATTATCTCATATTCAGTCATTTGTAGACTCCTTTGGTAAAAATTTTACTAAATCGTTAGGAAATGCAAGAATTTTAGCTCATTTATATTTCCTCCAAATTGAACGGTACCGGCGATTTAAATCCCATAATATCATGTTCACGCAAATCTCCATCATTGAGTGCTTGAATCGAAGCCACACGTGTTGCCACTTTTCGGCACATTTCCTCTTCAACTGTTCCCTTAGCATAGATGATCCTTTGTAAAGATTTAGACTTGCCACCGGCTCTATGTACCCGTCCCGCCGCTTGAATTAAATCTTGAGCGGAATAGGTCGGGCAAATAAACGACTGCCTTCCGTACCGCCCATTTATATCGTGCAAGGATACGCCAACCCCACCGGCCTTGATATTGCAAATAATAACCCTCGATTTATCCTCCTGGAAAGCTTGTATTTCCCTTTCTCGTTCCCCTTTTTTTGTTTGTCCTCCATGAATTAAGGACGCTTTCGGGAATTTTTTTGCGAGTTCAAAAAGCGTTTCCGTATAGTTCACGAATATGGCAACCGATTTTCGGTTCTCTAGCGCGTCATGGGTTAGAGCAGTCAAGGCATCGACCTTTAAATGCTCCGTTAATTGTCGATACCGCATATTTAGGGTTAATGCTGCGGACGGCCAGCCTTCTTTGGCATCCTTTTGTAATTGCTTTATCTCCTTGACCAAGGTTTCAAAGGCTTCATTTTGCCGCTTCCACTCCTTGATCTCATACAAATCGGCTGTAATTTGGGTTTCCGGAAAGCGGTCCCCTAGGTCCGATATCCGCATTCTTGCCGCTTTAGACGGATAAATTTGGGAATGTACATGGAGCATAGCTTTATCTACATCCTCACACCTCCATACTATCCGTTCATCCCGGCCTTGCGTATCCTGGTAACAACCCATTTCTTCGGACCACTGTTTAAAATTAACTAGGTCATGCAAATCAAGCCTATAACCAAGCCCCCGCATATCCCTAGGGTTATCCGCTGCCGTAGCCGATAGGCAAAGGGTAATTAGGTCTTGGGCCTTGGCCGCTATGAGCATGGCTGAATTTTGGGAGTCTACGCCCTTAGCTTTGTGTACCTCATCTAAAATAAGCAAAATTTGGGTCCGGCCTAGGTTCCAGGTATAAACTCCGGTTCGATAATTAAAAGAGCCGTGTTTAAAGCCAACCGTCTTGGCCCCTTCCCAATTGGTTATAAAGT
>Ga0137439_1000016_pt1 | contig 11676 bp, 12 predicted proteins | sample EasRivERMGT200_2_FD_102325 | JGI IMG/M metagenome (GOLD analysis project Ga0137439, IMG submission 102325) | Soil microbial communities from meander-bound floodplain in the East River, Colorado, USA - East River MetaG ERMGT200_2 | ecosystem: Environmental > Terrestrial > Soil > Floodplain ... | reverse complement strand
GCCAAGGGCTGCTTGAACATCAAGACGGCTACGCAGCGGCGATGGACCGGGCTGAGCAACGCTCCCGCCCTCGCTCGCGCGGTCACGTACGACACGCACCTGACGCCGACCGGCGCGTGGGGCGAGGTGGGCCCGGACAAGGCGAAGCGCCAGGGCGACCTGGGCAACCTGATCGAATACGGCTCGGTCAATAACCCGCCGCGCCCAGGGCTCGCGCCTTCGCTGGCCGAGGAAGACCCGCGTTTCGGCAAGGCGCTGGAGGATCTCGGCGTGAAAGGGATGCCGCAATGAGTGCGGGCGTGGAAGAGGTGCTGGCGATGCTGAACGCCATCACCAACCACACGACCTATGACGGTGTGGTGCCGCCGTCCACGCCGCCGCCGTACACGGTCGTCTATTTTACGATCATGACGCCGGACGGCGAACAAGCGCCGGACGCGGTCAACCTGATCGGCAACTCCGACGTCATGGACCTGAGAATTTACACCCACAACGTGGGCGGCAACGCGCAGGCGGCTCGCGCGGTCGGCTGGAAGGTGCGGGGCGCGCTGCTGAACGTCAAACCAGTGATCGCCGGTCGGGTCTGCGCGCCGATCCGACACTGGGATGACGTCCCGCCGGTCAAGGACGAGAGCACCGGTACGTTGATCATGGATCTCGCGGACGTCTACCGCCTGCGCTCGGTCCCGGCCTAGGAGGAAAGATGACGCTTCAAGTCTCACAGCAGGCGGCGCAGGCGGGCACGACGCCCGCGGCGCTGACGCCGGCCGCGTCCGACACGATCGCCGAGGCCAGTTTCGGCCCGGGCGGACTGATCGCCCGGCTGATCACCACCGGCACGGCGACCACCTTCACCGTGACGGACCCGGGCACCTCGCCGCTCGGCTACACCGGCACGCCGGCCGGGTGCACCTGTCCGGCGACCGGCTCACGCATGGTGCCCATCCCGCGGGCGGCCATCAACCCCGCCACCGGCCTCGCCACAGTGAACTTCTCCGGTGCGTTGACCGGCGTCACCTACGAGCTGTATCGGGTCTGAGGAGGCGCACCGTGAGCGAATGGATCTGGGTCAAGAACGAGGCCGTCAACGACATCCCCGGGCGCATTCCCGCGGGCGTCCTGCCGGCCTTCGAGGCGCGCGGCTGGGTCGAGTGCGACGAGCCGACCGATGACGTCGAGGTAGACGCACCCCGAGTGCACGCTGGATCACCCCCACGCGGCGCCCGCCGTCCTGAAGGCCAAGCCGTCGCCGAGCGGCCAGAGTAAGGGAGTTTGATCATGGCTGACATCGTCGGCGATGGATTTATCAAGGTCTACGCAGTGCTCACGATCGCCAACATCGCGGCGCCCACGGTGGCCGAGCTGAACGCCGGCCTGAAGCTCCAGGACAAGATCACCAAGGACGGGCTCATCGGCTTCCGGCCGGAGACCGCCGACGTGGACACGACCGCGCTGGACAGCGACTTCGACACGGTGCTCGGCGGCCGTGCGTCCTTCTCCGGCATGATGCTGCGGATCAAGAAGCAGGACGGCACCGACACGATCTATAACACGTTGGTGCGTCGGTACCGCTTCTACACGGTCATTCGTCGGTCGGTGGATGAGGGCACAGCGTGGACCATCGCGGACAAGGTTGCCGTACACCCGGTCGAGTGTGGTGAGACTGCCTGGGTGGACCCCGAGCCGAACACGCTGGAGCGCTTCGAGGTTCCACTCAAGCCGTACCTGACGCCGAACCTGCGCGCCGTTGTCGCCTGATTGATCGTGCGCGGCCGGGAGTTCGCCCGGATGGCCTGGCCGCGCACTCATCCGGGCTGTCCGGGCGGAGGAGCACGAAGAACATGACAACCATTCCCAGCTTCACGGATCTTCTCAAGGGCGCCAAGCTCCCCGAGGCGTCGCACCCGGTCTGCCTGCGCGCCGACCTGACGGCTGAGTTTGAAGCGGCCGAGCGCGAGTTGGAGCGCCTACGAAAGGAGGCTCCGCAGGCTGACTCGCTAGCCGGCTCGCCGACTCGCGTCCTCGTGCGGCGGATCGAGGAGATCCAGCAGGACATGACGGCGGCCACCTACGTCTTCCGCCTGCGAGCCCTGCCGAAGAGCAAGTGGCGCGCGCTGGTGGCGGCGTACCCGCCACGGAAGGACGAGAAGGGCGAGCCGCTGCCGGAGGATGCCCAGATCGGCATTCACAAGGAAGCCTTCCTGGACGCGTTGATCAAGGTGTCTGTCGTCGATCCGGAGATAACGGAGGAGCAGTGGCGCAAGCTGATCGGGGACAGCGACGACGAGAAGCGCCAGCTGAAGGCCGAAGGCAAGGAAGAGGAGATCGAGGAGGGCGCGCTCACCGATCGGCAGTACTCCGACCTGTGCGACGAGGCATGGTTCCTCAACCGGGGTGAGGTCAGCGTCCCTTTCTCGCGCGCCGCATCGCTGCTGAAGCGGGATACCGACAGCGAATAGAGACGGCCGCCTCGCTCGGCATCCCGCCGTCAGAGTTCGACGGCCGGGAACAGGTCGAGACCACGGAGTACGAGTACGAGGACGGCAAGGTGGTGCGAACGGTCACCACCCGGGAGAGCAGATGGACGGAGGTGGATCGTGCGGAGATGTTCGCGCTGGAGGAGTTCCGCTCATCGATCCTCTGCCCGTGCGGCTGCGGCTTCAAGGCGGCCGACACGCTGTCCATGGAGGGTGTCGGGCCGTCGTTCGATGCCACGCGGGTCGTCTGCCGCGCTCGGCTGGCGCGGCTGGAGGCTGAGGCCGCGGTGGACGACCCGAAGAAGCCGGCGCCGGTCAGCGCCCGGGCGCGCATCTGGACGACGTCCATGATCTCCCCGAAGAGCAGGTGAGTCTGTGCGCACCGTCTCCGTTCGCCTGCTGGCCGACATCAACGGTTACACCACCAACATGCGCAAGGCCACGGCCGAGACCAAGGCCCTGAGTACGCAGATCGACAAGGCCGCGCAGGGCGGCAAGCTTGACGAGGTCACCAACATGGCGGCCGGGCTCGGGCTCGGGCTGGTGGGAGCCGCGGCGGTCGCCGTGAAGTTCAGCATGGCGTTCGAGAAGCAGATGAGCGCGGTCAAGGCGGCCACGCACGCCAGTTCCTCCGAGATCGACAAGCTGAAGGCGGCGAGCCTCGCCGCCGGCAAGGCTACTTCCTTCAGCGCGACCGAGGCCGCCAAGGGCGTCGAGGAGCTGGCCAAGGCCGGCGTCAGTACGGCAGACATTCTCGGCGGCGGCCTCAAGGGCGCGCTGGACCTGGCAGCCGCCGGCGAGCTGGGTGTGGGCGAGGCCGCGGAGACGGCTGCCAGCGCGCTGACGCAGTTCAAGCTGAAGGGCAAGGACGTACCGCACGTCGCGGACCTGCTCTCGGCTGCCGCGGGCAAGGCGCAGGGCAGCGTGGCCGACATGGGCCAGGCACTGAATCAGGTGGGCCTGATCGCCGCCGGCACCGGGCTATCCATCGAGGAGACCACTGGCACGCTCGCGTCCTTCGCCAGTGCCGGCCTGATCGGCTCCGACGCGGGCACCTCCTTCAAGACGATGCTCCAGGCCATTCAGGCACCGTCCGGGAAAACCAAGGAGCTGATGGATGACCTGGGCGTGTCCGCCTATGACACGGCTGGCAACTTCATCGGCATTGCCAACTTCGCGCAGGTGCTTAAGGACAAGCTGGGCAAGCTGACTCCGGAGCTGCGCGCGAACGCGATGGCCCAGATCTTCGGCAGCGACGCCACCCGGGCGGCGAACATCCTGTACGAGCAGGGCAGCAAGGGCATCACCGAGTGGATCAGTAAGACCAACGACGCCGGGTACGCGGCCGAGACGGCGGCCATCAAGACGGACAACCTGGCCGGCGATATCGAGCGCCTGAAGGGCGCGCTGGAGACCGCGGCCATCGAGAGCGGCTCTGGTCTGAACCAGGGACTGCGCGTGCTCACCAAGGGCGCGGACGAACTGGTCACGGCCATCTCCGGGCTGCCGCCCGGCGTGACCGCCACGATGACCGTGCTCACCGCGCTCGGCGGCGTGCTGGTGCTGACCGCGGTCGGGCTGGTCAAGGCGCGCACGCAGATGGCGCTGGTCAACGCCGAGCTGGTGGCCATGGGTCCTGCGGGCGCCAAGGCGGCGGCGGGGCTCTCCATGGTCTCTCGGGCGGCTGGCATCGCAGGTGTCGCCTTCGTCGGGCTGGAGATCGCCGGAGCGATCTTCGACAAGATGGGCAACAGCGCGATCAAGGTTGATGCGCTGACCGCCTCGATCCAGAAGTACGCCGACACGGGGAAGATGTCCGGCGAGCTGACCAGCGGGTTCGGTGAGAAGCTGGAGGACTTCAACCTCATCGCCCAGTCCGCCGAGGCTGCCTCGCGCGGCTTCTGGGGCGGCCTGAACGACCTGATCAGCACAGTCCCCGGGGTCGGCTCCGTGGTCGACAGCATGAATGAATCGCTGACCGGCACGTCCTTCAATGACGCCATCGACCGCATGAAGGCGCTGGACCAGTCGTTCGCCGCCTTCATCGGTACGCAGAAGGACGCCAAGGTGGCCGGCGACCTGTGGAACCAGATGCTGCTGAAGTCCGGGCTGGAGACCGAGGAGCTGGCCGCGTTGCTCCCGTCCGCCTGGGCCGGGCTCGGCGAGCTGCAGAAGTCGGCACACTCTGGAGCGGGCGCGCAGGAGGCGCTGGCGATCGAGACGGCCAAGAGCAAGGAGGAGCTGGAGAAGCAGGTCAAGGCCGCCGAGGACCTCCAGAAGGCGTTCGACACCCTGTTCGGCAATTACCTGTCCGCCGATGAGGCGGCCATGGAGTACGAGAAGACCCTGGTCTCCACCAACAAGGAGCTGAAGGACGGCAAGAAGGCGCTGGATTCCGTCTCCGAGGCTGGACAGAAGAACCGTTCGGCCGTGCTGGACCTCATCAAGAGCATCAAGGAGCAGCGAGACGCCAACATCGCTAACGGCATGTCGGTGGCTGATGCGGACAGGACGTACCGCACGCAGATCGAGACGCTGAAAAAGAACGCGATCAACCTGGGCTTCAACAAGACCAAGGTCGCCGAACTGATCGACAAGTACCGCGACGTCCCGAAGCGCGTGGGCACCACCATCGAGACGCCGGGCATGATCGCTACGCAGAAGCGCGTGGCGGAGTACGACAAGAAGCTTGACGACCTGGCGCGGAAGATCAACACCGAGATCAAGGTGCACGGCGACGGCCCCGCCAACAAGAAGCTACAGGACCTCCTGATCAAGCAGCGCGCGCTGCAGTCCGGACTGACGCCGGGCGCGGCCAAGCAGGCGATCGCCAAGGACATGGAGCGCAATAAGATGCGCGCCTACGCCTCCGGCGGCTGGACCGGCCCAGGTGGCAAATACGATGAGGCCGGCGTCGTGCACGCCGATGAGTTCGTGGTCAAGAAGGAGTCGCGGCGGAAGATCGAGCGGCAGGCACCGGGCGCACTGGACGCGATGAACAGCACCGGCCGGCTGCCCGGCTATGCCGCCGGCGGCAGGGTCATCGACGCGCCGTTCCCGGTGGACGCCAGCAACACGAAGATCATGACTCTCGCGCAGGCGATCGCCGTGGTGACGCCCGCCTTCACCGGCGTCAACGTCGGCAAGGGCGGCACGCTGCCGTTCATCCTGAACGCCGTGCGCAGCCAGTTCCCGGGCATGCCGTTGATCTCCGGCTTCCGGCCGGGCTCTCGGACGCTGTCCGGCAACGTCTCCTACCACGCTTCCAACCGTGCTGGCGACTTCCCGCCGAGCGAGGCGATGGCCGCCTGGTGGGATGCCAACTACGGGCCCCGGACGAAGGAGTTCATCAGCCCGTATCAGCAGTACAACAGGCACAACGGCAAGCGGAGGCACTGGACCGGCGCTGTGTGGAACCAGCACAACTTCGCGGGTGGCAACGCGCACAACCACATCGCCATGGCGAACGGCGGCGACATCAAGGAGCCGATCTTCGGAGTCGGTGCCAGCGGCGCCAGCTACAGCTTCGGCGAGGGTGGCAGGCATGAGCGCGTCACGCCGATGGGCGGCGGCGGTAGCGGCAACACCTACATCACCGTGCAGGCCGGATACATCGTCAGCGAGCGTGACCTGGAGAACAAGATCGTTGCCACGATCGACCGCGTACGCGGACGGGGGCGCGTCTGATGGCCGCCGAGTGGGACGTCTACGCGGACTGGGACGGTGACGGCGACTTCGCGACCTGGGGCGACAACATCACCGGCCGCATCCTGGACGGCCGCACGCAGCTCAGCATCACCTACGGCAAGGACCAGAGCCGCAGCCTGTCGCCGACGCGGATAGGTGATGCCGCCTTCGAGCTGAGTAATGAAAGCGGCGACTACTCACCCGAGCTGCACGCCGAGGTGCTCCCGGCGCGACCGGTGAAGATCGAGGCTGTGCTCGGCGCGACCACCTATACGCCGTTCCGGGGGCGAACCGACGACTTCAAGGTCAAGCTGGGCGCCGGCCAGCTGTCGGTGGACGTCACCTGCGTGGACGGCCTGTCCATGCTGCAGGGCGTCAAGGTCACCACCTCGATCTACCAGGGGCTGCGCACCGGACAGGCGCTGCACGTCATCCTGGACGCCGTAGGCTGGCCGGTCGCGGACCGGGATATCGACGTCGGCGCCACAGTGATGCCGCACTGGTGGCTGGACGGCGTGGACGCGTACGAGGCGGCCATGGAGCTGCTCGACTCCGAGGGCCCCACGGCGATGATCACCTGTAATTCGTCCGGCCAGATCGTCTACCGCGACCGCCATCACCGCTCCGTGCGCGCGCGGTCGGTCGCCTCGCAGGCCACCTGGTACAGCCGCACCATGGAGCCGATGTTCTCCGAGCCGGCCGAGTACGACCACGGCTGGCGGGAGATCGTCAACGTCGTCAGCTTCGACGTGCCGATGCGGCAGCTGACGCCGGAGCTGGAGGTGGTGTGGTCGGCGCCGAGCAGGATCACCATCGCCAGCGGCGAGACGCTGGATGTGACCGTCAAGGGCGCGTCACCGTTCATCGACGCCATCGAGCCGGTGTCCGGCACCGACTACACCGCGACCGGCACGGTGACCGTGACCATGCCGCGCACATCCGGCGAGTCGACCACGGTCACGCTGATGGCGCCGTCCGGAGTGGCATACGTGGACGACCTACGGGTGCGCGGCTACCTGCTCCAGGACGCCGGCTCCATGGTCGTCTCCGGCGAGGACGCCTCGGTGGGCCCGCCGCGCAACTACGGCCGGCGCTCTTCTGCCAACCTGAAGCCGCCGAAGTGGGCAGGTCTCTACGACGCGCAGGCCATCGTCCAGCTGATCCTCGCGCAGCGGGCCGAGCGATTGGCGACCATCAAGGTGACGATGGTGGCGGCCAACGACATCCGGCAGACGCAGCAGCTCGCCCGCGACCTGTCCGACCGGGTGCACCTCACCGCGTACACGCTAGGGCTGGACGCCGACTGCTTCGTGGAGCAGATCACGCACACGGTCAGCCAGGGCGGCGCCGATCATCGCACTCTGTTCGGACTGGAGAAGGCGGCCGAGCAGGTGGCCGGAGCGTTCGTGATCGGCACGTCCCTACTGGGGACAGGCGTGCTCGGCAGACGCGGATTCAGTGATCCAGACCGTATATTTACCCTGGGCTCGGCCACGAACGGCCAGCTCGGTACCGATGTCCTGGCAGCCTGAGCGAGGGGCCCCGATGAATCTCACCGTCACTGACGAGCCGGTACGCCCGTACTGCGAGGGTGGCCTGTGGATCGCTCAGTGCCCGCAGGAGTGGTGCGTCGGCGCCGACCACTACGGACCCGGGCCGCACACCGGCCGCATCGGCGGTCTTGGCGAGGAGCGCTTCACCTGCCCGCGGTGCGGTAACACGGTCGGGGCGGTGTGGCCGCCGAACGTGGACGACATCATGCACGTGCTGATGCAGCGGCCGATGCCGGAGACGCGCAACTGGCGGCCGGGCGAGGAAGTGAAGGACCTGATCATCGAGAACGCCATGCACGGCATCGGCGTGAAGGAGCTGGCCACGGCCGGCGTCCAATTGGCCGGCGACCGCTTCTCTGACCGCACGGCACTCGCCGGGCGGACCCTGCACGCGATCGGAGGGTGACGTGGCCTGGACGACGCTGCCGACCTACGCGGACGGCAACATCCTGACGGCGGCGCAGCTCAACGCCATCGCCGCCAACATCAACGCCACCTCACCGGCCTTCGCTACCGCGACCGGCCGGATCTTCGTCAGCACCGGCGCGAACGCTGTGGCGCAGCGGGTGCCGACCGTCGTCCGGGTGACCGGCGGCGCGCAGACCACGGCGTCCGCCAGCTTCACCGACCTGGTGACGGTCGGCCCGTCGGTGCCCACGCTGGCCACCGGCACGAACGCGATCTTCGCCGTCAGCGCGTTCATCCTGAACACGACCGCCGGGCAGGGCGGTTACATGGGGGTAGCCGTGTCGGGCGCGACCACGCTGGCCGCCGACGTCACGCGGGCATTGCGGATCATGTCGGGTGCGGCGTCGGAGCTGAGCAAGCAGTCCTACATCGGCATGTTCTCCAGCATCGCCGGGACGGCACTCGTCGCCGGCAACAACACGTTCAAGGCCATGTATTCGGTGGTCGCGTCCGGCACGGCGTCCTTCGACGAGCGCGAGCTGCTCATGCTTCCGCTATGAGGCGCGCACTCGCACTGCTCACAATCGTCCTGCTCGCGGTCGGGCTCGGGCCGCCTCCCGCGCGGGCGGACCGCGCGGACGACTGGCGCGCGGTCTCCCAGCGCGCGCTGGACCAGCTGAACGTACTGGACACGGGCGGGACGCAGCCGGTCACCGTGCTGGCGTACGCCGCTCAGGCCACAGCTTGGCTGTCTTCGAGCGGCTGGGAGGACCCCGCGGCGCTGGCCTTCCTGACCAGGATGTACGCGCTGCAGAACCCGGACGGCGGGTACGGGCTCAACTACGCCTGGGACGCACATCAGGACGGCACCGTCAATCCCGCGAATACGTCATACACGGTCACTTCGGCCGGGTACGTCGCCCCCGTGCTGCTGGACGCCTACCGGCACAATCCCGCCGCCGTGCCGCGCGCTCTGGTCCAGCAGCAGTTCGACCTGATCGCCACCATGCCGCGCATCGACACGTCGGCGGGTCGCTGCATCTCCTACAGCCGGCATGCCAACGACGCGCAACCGGGCTTCTGCGTCCACAACGTGAGCGCGGGCGCCGCCGGCTTCCTGCTGGAGGCGGGCAGGTACGGCTTCGCGGTGCCGTGGTGGATCGTGATGGGCATCGCCGCGCGCGAGCTGTCCGCACTGAACCGGACCACGCGCTTCTGGCCGTACAAGGACTCGACCGCACCGGCGCCGCAGGACTCCGATCACAATTCCTACACGATCGAGGGCATGTACGAGCTGGCGTTCCCGGCGGCGTACTCAGCGGCCTACGTGGCTATGTTCGCGGCGCCGGACGGTACGGCGCAGGCGCCGATCGTCTACATGCGGCTGACCGGTCTACCGCCGGCGCCCGCTGCGATGTCTGGAAGCACGACCATCTGGTGCGTGCTCGGGGACCAGTGGCGGGACGAGTCCGACGCCTACGTCACCGCCAATCTGACGAACATCGGCAGGATGTCGCAGGCCGCTTATTACGCAGCGCGTGCCTCGAAGGTGTGCGCATGACGACCGGAGTGGTGCGATGACCTTCCCCGCGGGGCTCACGCTGGTGAGCGTGCACGGCCGGGCCGACTTCCTGCCCTCCGGCGGCGCCAGCGGCCAGGCACGGTTCGACCGCCCGGTGACGCTGGTGGGCGGTGTGGACAACAGCATCGTGCCGACGCGGCCGGAGTACGCCACGCTGAACGCGTCTGGTGAGTTCACCATCTCGCTGCCGGCCACCAACGATCCGGACTGGACGCCGGTCAACTGGGCGTATTCGGTGGAGATCACCACCGGCGGCGGGGTGACCCGGGGGACGCTGCAGCTCGACTACCTGACGACCGCGGTGGAGCTGGCCGACCTGCTCCAGGTCGACGGCGCAGCGGTCACGGGGACGACGTACATCGCGCTGTCCTCACGCGGGGCGGCGGGCGGTGTGGCCGCGCTGGATGTCGACGGCGACGTCAACGACGCGGCAGGCAACAAGATCACGGGGGGTGGGGCCAGCGGGATTCCCGCGACCATCGTCAATGCCAAGGGCGACCTGATCGCCGCCACGGCGGACAACACGGTGGCGCGCCTCGGGGTCGGCACAGACGGGCAGGTACTGACGGCCGCCGCCGCACAGGCTACGGGGCTGTCCTGGGCGGCGCCTGTGGTCTACGAGGCGGCTGGCGCGGTGACCGCGCACGCGGGCGCCGCGGACCCGCACACCGGCTATGCGCTGGAGACCGACGTAACGGCGTCTCTGGCGCTCAAGGCGGACCTCGCTTCCCCGGGGCTGACCGGCAACCCCACGGCGCCGACGCAGACGGCCGGCAACAACAGCACGAGGCTTGCCACCACGGCCTTCGTCACGACCGCGGTGGGCGGCGGCGGAGGCAGCGCGCTGGTGGTCAAGCGGGCCATCGTCGGCAGCGGCAACATCACGCCGCAGAACACGGCCGGCGCATGGGCCGCGCTGACCGGCGGCCCGACGCTGACAATCCCGGCCTCGGTCGGCGACTACATCAGCGCCGAGGTCATGGGCGCGCTCTACCAGGGCGCATCCAGCACGTTCGTTGACCTGGCTGTGCTGGCAGGGGCCAGCTTGGTCCGGTTCGGCTCCTCGGGCACCAGCACTCCCGCGGTAGAAGGTGATCCGGCCTTCTATCACGACACGACGTTCCGTTCCTATGGCCCGGTGTTCGATTTCGTAGCGGTGTCCGGCGACATCGACGGCGGGAACGTCACAGTGTGCTTCGCGGTCAAGGCGACCGGGAGTGGCATCCTGTTCGCCGACGCCTACCCGTTGCGGTGGCGGATACTGAATCACGGACCGGCAACGGTGAGCTGAGGAGAGCGTCATGGTCATGGACCCGAGAACGCACCCCCGCGGGGCGCCGCCGGACTTCGTACTGCCGATCCCGAATCCAAACCCGCAACGGATCACGGACGCGCTGTGGTGGCTGCGCTGCATGCGTCTGAAGTTGGAGCCACTCAGCAAGGACGGGGGCATCCTGGCCATCAAGCCGGGCTATCACAGCTACGGCAGCCGGCTGCCGGATCACGGGGTGGGGAACACCAAGACGGACCACTCCATCCGGCGCGCGCCGGACCGGGCCGGGCCGTGGTGGCGTGACTTCGCGTCCGCCCACGACTGGACCTTCACCAGGGCGCACTCCGGGAACCACACCGAGATCAACAAATACATGAAGCGGCGCATCGACGCCATGCGCAGCCTGACCGACCTGCGGCCGGACGACGTCTACGCCTACACCATCGGCCAGCTGGACGGCGACATTCAGGTAGAAGGCTGGAACGAGTACAAGGACGATTGGGAGTCGGGCAACAAGAGCCACCTGTGGCATATCCACGACAGCTTCCGCCGCGGCATCATCGGCAGCTTCTGGGCCATGTGGAAGGCCCTCACCATCGACATGGGTTGGACGTACGCTGAATGGCTGAAGTCGACAACCAAGCCGCCGATCAAGGAGGACGACATGGTAGTGGAATGGACTGACAAGCCCTGGCG
>Ga0137439_1000015_pt1 | contig 11792 bp, 19 predicted proteins | sample EasRivERMGT200_2_FD_102325 | JGI IMG/M metagenome (GOLD analysis project Ga0137439, IMG submission 102325) | Soil microbial communities from meander-bound floodplain in the East River, Colorado, USA - East River MetaG ERMGT200_2 | ecosystem: Environmental > Terrestrial > Soil > Floodplain ... | reverse complement strand
CTCGTACGCGTCGCGCTGTTCGGAATGCGGCACGGTATTCGAGGCTACTCGCCCGCGCAGGATCGAGGAACGCGATGGCGAACTCGTCGAGATCACGCCGGAAATGCTAGCGGCTCGCGTGGCAGCGCGCGCGCGGAGGATCGAGGAAGGACACGCGCAGACTCGCGAAGCATTGGAAGCCATCGCGCGAGCGCGCGGTTACAACATGCGCTGGGTCGATCATCGGCTGGCAGCGCGAGGCCAGGGAAGGCGGTAAAACAAACGCTTGACACGCATTCGCAAGTATGCGAAAGTACCTCATAGCAGCAACCCACCCACCCTCCAAAGGACAGACCATGAAAACCTCCGACATCCTCGCCCTCCGATTCATCCCGATCAAGGTCGGGCAGTTCACGTTCCCGTACAAGAAGCCGCGCGGCACGAAGGCAGCGCGGGTCCTGTCGATCTCCGCCGCTGGCATCGTCACGCTCTCGGACGGCACCTCGATGCACGTGTCGCATGCGCGCGCCGTACCCGCTGGCAGCATCGCCTAGGCACCAGATGAAAACCCTCAAGCAACCCACCCGCTGCGCTGCGTGCGCTGCTCACTACGGCGACGAAGGTACCTGCGACGAAGGCAAGCCGCTGGCCTCTCCGCACCGCGCGTACGAAGCGTATCGGAAAGCGCTGGCGGCGTACCGCGCTGCCGCTGCGCGCGCTCCTGCGCTGCCAGCGCTGCCGGATGACCCGCTGGTGGGGCCCGAAAATAACGCTTGACAGGGGTTTCGCAAGTATGCGAAAGTACCGACTAGCACCCCACCAACCTCAGGAGAAACCAGATGACCACCGCCACCGCCACCAGCACAAAAGACAAGACACCGAATCCGCTACTCCGCCGTCCCGGCGAAACGATCCGCCAGCAGATTGACCGCGTGCGCGAAACCCGAGAGCGCGAGGAGGCCGCGATGCTGCTGTCGCGCTTCATCGGCCTCGCTCCGATCACGGTCGGGCAGTTCACGTTCCCGTACAAGAAGCCGCGCGGCACGAAGGCAGCGGAGGTGCTGTCGATCTCCGCCACCGGGATCGTCGCGCTCTCGGATGGCACGTCGATGCATGTGTCGCATGCGCGCGCCGTTCCTGCTGGCAGCATCGCCTAGGAGCCTGACCATGAAATCGAAACCCATCACCCGCTCCGATCTGCGCACGCTGGCGGATCGCATCGAATCGCTGCGGCTCGACAGCCTGCGCCAGCTGGATTCCAAGCCGAAGCGCGACCGCGCGGAGCGCCAACTGGAAGCGCTCATGCGCAGCGAGGCCAAGCTCATCGTGCGCTCGCTGTTCCTCGCCGCCGACCAGATCGTGGGAGACTGACCAATGACCACTACTGATCCAATCCAACAAGCCCTCAACCTCGCCTTCGCAGCGCTGCCGGATGCAGCGCTGTCCCGCTACGCGCTGCAGAACCGAGCTTCGCTGCTGGCATCCTATGCACGCTTCGGCCGCTGGACTCCCCGTCAGGAGTCGCTTGTGGCCGACCTGGTGCGTGAGGCAAGGCAGCGCCTCGAAAACGCGCAGACGCCGGCCTCGCCTGCCGCCGATGCCATCGCTGGCGCTGGTCTGGATCGCATCCGCCTCCTGTTCGCCAGCGCCCAGGCGAACGGCCTGACCCGCCCCAGGATTTCCCTCTCGGTCGAAGGCACCGCCCGAGCCGATATCGCTCCTGCCCGCGATGGCGAAGCGCTGCACATCCGCGTCGACGGCAGCTACGTCGGCACGCTCGCTGCTGGCATCTTCCGCGCGCGTGGCAGCCACATCGACCCGCAGGTCGTCGATGCAGTCCGATCCTCCCTGCATGATCTGGCCGAGAACCCCACGGGCACCGCGACCGCCTACGGACGACTCACTGGGCAGTGCTGCTTCTGCCGCCGCGCGCTCACGGATTCGCGCTCGGTCGCGATGGGATACGGCCCGATCTGCGCGGAGCGCTTCGGCCTCGAGTGGGGCGAGCAGCGTGCCACGATGGGCAGCGTATCGGAGGATCAACTGGAGCAGGCTGCGAATGCTCCGGATGGCACGCCGCTCCGCGCTCCGCGTGTGCGCGCTCGCACGACCCCGCCGATTGCCGACCAGCTTCGCCCGGTGTCATCCTTCCGCGCTCGCATCGAAACCCCGCCGAACAGGAGCATCGCCAGCATGGTGCAGCAGGCGGAGCGCTGGCAGGAGGAACTCGGATTCGCATCCGATCCGGATTTCCGCAACTGGCGCAATGAGATCGCACGCTAACCCACCCACCACCCTCGAAAAAAAAGAACTGCCATGACCACCAGCAAGCCAATCAAGTACCACCGCGTCGAGGTGCTGATTCCTGCCGACGTGTACATCAAGGGATATGCCGTGAAGAAAGTGAAGGATTGCATGGTGTCCGGATTTGGAGGCGTCGTCGGCCTTCGCGGTCCGCGCGGGGTCAGGGTCCACGCCACGAAGGGAGTGAAAGCATGAAGCGCGCTCGCACACTCGACAAGCGCGGCATCCGCCGCATGCTCGTCACGACGATTGGGCGCATCGAGCGGCTGCAGGACTGGCTGTCGTGGGATACCGACGAGAAGGTGCGCGCGGAATGCGAGGCTGCGCTGGTGCAGCAAAAAGCGAAGCTGGCGCACTACAATGAGCTGGCGCGCGCTGCGCTGGCAGCGGAGGCGACAGCCCTCGACGCTCCCGGCAGCACGATCCCGAGTTGGCCATGACCCGCGCTGCCTGTTACGTCCTGAATCTCCGTTGCGATCACGAGCGGCACGATCGTCTCTGGCTGATTGAGGCCCAATTCACGGGTAGGAACGAGCGGGAGGCGTTAAGCGCTGCTAGCAAAGCCGGATGGCTTGCACGAAGATTTGCTGACTTCTGCCCGATCTGCATGGACAAATACGAGTCGCCATCGAAGGGTAGCGAGGAGCAAGCATCGTGACCCGCGCTGCCTCGCTGGCCGATATGCTCCTGCACGCTCCGCGGCGCGACGCGCTCACCCACCTTCCGCTGGCGGATCACCTGCTGAGCGTCAAGCGCTTCACGTTGGAGGATGGTACGGCTGCGTACATCGGCAAGGCGCTGCGCGAGCAACCGCGACTCGTGGCGGATGGAATCGACTTCGCGATCCCGCCTTTCGAGCGCATGTGGGTCGAGTTCAACTTCCCGCCATTCTTCGAGGCGATAACCGGTACTCGATGGGACCACACGAAGGGAGATCGCCGCCTCGGCTTCCTGCTGCTCGGCAAAGCCGTCTACGTCGGCAGCGAAGGTCCGCGCGTGTGCGGATTCTCGCCGATGCGCTATCGGCTCGACCAGCCGTGGACGCTCGCGGAGGAACTCGCGATGGCGGAGCGCTTCGGAATCTCGCGCATGCAACTCGACGAATTCTTCTGGGGTTCGACTGGGATGCGGCTGCGCGATCAGCACAATATGAATGCGCTGCGAATTCTCCGCGCGCACCATTCCTTCGATCTGCTGCCGACGAAAACTCATCTGACGCGCGAGCAGTGGCAGCGCTTCCTGTTCGGAGCGAACGGCGACCTACGCACCATCATCGCCTCGCTGATCTTCCTGAATCGCACCACGTCGATGCAGGCGCGTCGCGAGGTGCCGATGCAGAGCGGATTCGTCAATCGCCATCCCGCGCGACTGCACGCGCACACGGTGATCGGTCTGGAAATCGACCCGCTGCCGCGACTGCGCGCGATCTGCGCAGGAGAGGGCGTGTGGCGTCGACTGCATGATGTGCGCGGGCATTTCTGCCACGATCGTACGACTCGGGAGGCACACGGATGCGATCACGACTGGAGCGAAGTGGACGAGATGCTGTGGAAGTGCCAGCGCTGCATGGGAAAACGCTGGTGGCGAAAAGAGCATCGGCGCGGCAACATCGAGAAAGGTCACGGTACGGCAGAGTACTCCGTCGGCGTCTCACCATCCTGCGAATCGCGCTGAAGGTTTTGGAGTGCTGGCTGCACGAGGATCGCCTCGCGCAGACCCGCCGCTGGCGCGCTGATCCCGCGAATCGTGGAGCGCAGACGAAGAGCGAACGCGAGTACCGCTCGCGCAATCGCGAGAAGGTGCGGACCTACCCATCGAGGCAGGCGGACAACTCCACAATAGCCCTCGCATGGACATCGGTACGAGATGCGACCGAATGAGCAAACGCTCATAACCGAACGTCAGCGGTGGGGTGCTATTCTTGCGCTATGCGCGAACAGGGAGCGATGCACGAGATCATGCTGGCGATCGGTCGCGGAGCGTCGCGCATCTTCCGCAACCATGTCGGCGTCGGCTTCCAAGGAAACGTAGTCGCGCGCAAAGGGTCGCAAGTCGTACTTGAGAACGCGCGCGCATTCACCGCAGGACTCTGCACCGGATCGAGTGACCTCGTGGGCTGGACCTCAATCGAGATCGAGCCGCATCACGTCGGCATGAAGGTCGCGATCTTCACCGCCATCGAAGTGAAAGCGCAGCGCGGACTTCCGACGCTTGAGCAGTCGCAATTTCTCGATGCGGTACGAGGTGCAGGAGGCATCGGCCTGATTTCGCACTCAGGCGACGAAGCGCGCGAAGGCATCAAAAAATTCTGCGATAGGGATTGATTCTCAGGCTCGCATAAGAGAGAATCTGTCGTGTAGCAAATCCACCCAACCCTCGAAAGGAAAACTAATGATGTCCATTTGCCCAGGCCTCACGCGAGGCATACAACATTCTCTGGCTGCCGAATTCGGTATGCATATTTCAACGCTGGGTAGGATAATGACGAGGCAAGCGGAGCGCATCAACGCATCGCAGAATGCCGATGCCGAACTCCGCGCGATCCTCATGGAACACACCGGCAGCGCATCAAGCGAGCGCTCCACGCAGCCGCCAGCGAGAATACCTCGGCGCGGACCTCCCGGCGTAAGCGCTCAACTCCTGCAATTGATCGAGATGGCGAATGCGCTCGGCTACGATATCGTGCCGGTGAGATAGCCATCATGTTCCTCGATAAAGGAAGCGAACACGCGCGCGCATCCATGTCCATGTATGCGCAAGATGAAAAATTGAAATCGCTGATCGCGGCATACGTCGCGAATCTTTCACTCGCCCCAGTCGTCTGCGCTCGAGTCACGGAGGATTTTCTGGCGAGCGGCACGCTGCTGGATGGAGACTTGACTCCGATGCAGGAGGCAGGACTTCGCAAAGCAGTTGCGGCCTGCATGAGCGCTGCGCTGCGCAATATCCAATCGCGAGGCGCGGAGGCGCTGCCGAAAGGATTGAACGCGAGGTGTGCGATTCGTGGCCGGAAAGGATGGGAGCGGCACGTAACGTCGCGCATGACGCAAGAGCAGTGCGCTTGGTACATCGCGCTCCGCAAAAAAGCCATTGCGTCTCAAGCGATGAACCTGCGCAGATTCAAGGCCTTTCAGGAATCGCGCTTGGGAGTGGCACTGTAGAAAAAGGCGAAGGGGCGGCAACCTTATTGGCTGCCACCCCCTCTAACTCTCCACCCACCCTCGAAGATAGACAGGAGTCTGATATGAATATTAGCACGCGAGGCCGGAATGGCTAACCGCGATCCGAACGGGCCGCAGGCATCGCTATTCGGCGACCTCGATCAAGTGCACTGGAAGGGGCTGCCATCCTACGAGCAGCGCGACCAGTCGCCGCATCATTCGATCCTCCTGCACTTCTCCAACGACGAAGAAATCGCGGAGTTCCATCGCGTGACCGGAATACCGCGAACGAAGCATCGCTCGTTCTGGTTCCGGCAACCCGAGAACGTCGTGCAATCCGACAAGGTCTGGATCGACGACGACACCGCGCGTGAGATCGGAATGATCGAGGCCATCGAGGCGGAAGCAGTGGAAATGGAACTGGAAGAGGACCTGCCGCCGTCGCAGGAGGCCGTGCACGAGCCGGAACTTCCTCTGATGGATGAAGCGCCAGCGCAACCCGCCGAGCCGGAGGTGGACGATGGCCAGCTGTTCTGACGTGGACCTCGAGGCGATCCGCGCTCGCGATGCGGAGAGCGGGGCGACTTGGTTCACCGGGCCGGCCTCATTCACGGCGAATGCTGCGCGAGATCGGCGCGCGCTGCTCGCGGAGATCGACCGCATGTGCGCTCCTGCGCCCGCGCTGCCAGCAGACGGATGGTTTCCTCCCATCGTTCCTGCGCGCAACAAGGCGCGGTTCCCGATCTACATCGTGTCGAAGGGTCGCTGGCAGTACGAACGCCGCCTCACGATCCGCGCGCTCGACGAGATGCGGCAGCCTTTCCGCGTCATCGTGGAGGAATCGCAGCGCGACGCATACGCGCGCGAGATCGGAGCGGAGCGCGTGCTCGTGCTGCCGCAAAGCTACAAGGACTCGTACGATACCTTCTGGCCACGTCCGGAACCGAACAGAACGGGCAGCGGAGCCGCGAGGAATTTCGCATGGGATCACTCGGCAGCGGCAGGCGCGGAATTCCACTGGGTGCTGGATGACAACATCGACGGCTGGTATCGCCTGCAGCGCAACTTGCGCCACAAGGTGATGTCCGGCGTGGCATTCCGCGCAGTCGAGGATTTCGTCGAGCGCTACGAGAATATCGCGATCAGCGGACACCAGTACCTGATGTTCCTGCCGCGCAAGTACTATTTCCCTGCATTCACTCTCAACGGGAAAATCTACTCGTCGATCCTGATCCGCAACAGCGCGCCGTTTCGCTGGCGCGGCATGTACAACGAGGATGTCGATCTCTGCCTGCGTGCGCTCAAGGCAGGATGGTGCACGGCGACGATCAACGTGTTCTGCGCGAACAAGATCAGGACGCAGGTCATGGGCGGAGGGAATACGGACGAGCTGTATCGCCAAGGCACGCTCGATAAGTCGCGCATGCTCGCCGAGATGCATCCCGATGTGGCGAAGGTCACGCACAAATTCGGGCGCGATCATCACCAAGTGAATTGGCGCGCATTCCGCGCGAATCATCTAAGGCCCCGCGAAGGCGTGCGTGTGCCGGATGCCGATGACGAATACGGACTCCAACTGAGGAAGGTTGCATGACCATCGACAAGCAGATCATCGCGCTCCTGCAGGCGCACTTCGAGGCAACGCATCAGGCGATCAAGTCCGTGAACGTAGACTGGATCGACACGACGAGCGTAGGCAGCGCGCCGAAATCCATCGTGTGCGCGATCCACGTCGAATATCGCGCGCCGCGGGGTGGAGCATGACCAAGACTCAACTGCTGATCCGCAAACTTGAGCGCGCAAATGAAAAGCTGCGCGCAGAACGGGCGCGATTGAGGATGATGGCGTCGCGCCACGCAAATTCCGCTGCGAAGTGGGAAGCCGATGCACGCAACTTCAAAGCGTGTTGGGATGCGGCATGCAATGACTACTCCGTGCTGCGCGCAGCCTGCGCGCTCGCGCTCGATCAGAACCAGCGCAGCGTCTACAACGCATCGGCTGAAACCCTGCGCGCTGCCATCGGAGAGGGAAAATGAAAGCCGGTCGCCCGCGCAAGGAAATTCCCGCTCCGCGCCTCGATTGCGCGCGCTGCAGGAATGCCATCACGGTACTCGTTGGTACCCCCCTTTCCTGCGCGCTCAATCACGCAAGCGCAGCGACGTGCGGCGCATTCCACGATGCATCCACGAATCGGCACTTTCATCGCATCGAGATGTTCAACCCGAATTAGGAGCGATCCAGCACATGCCCACCCTCGTATTCAATTCCACGCTTCCCAAAGCGCCGCTCGTGCGCGCGATCCTGAAAAATCGCGAAGGCGCACTCAAGGTGCTGCAGCGCGCGCATGATGCACTCTCAGTGCTGCCACTCGAGCCGGACAAACCGAATCGCATCGGCAGGTACTCGTTCGGCAAGGACCCGGAAGTCGAGCTGTCGACGCTGCGCCATTTCTTCGGCGCTCCGCAGATCGAGGTCGACGATGGCGATGACACCATCGTATTCATCCACGGAACGCAAGCGCTGCAGGCTCGCATCGCCTGGTTTGCATGGGCGGATTGATGAAGCGATTGCCAAATGGAATCATTTACGTGCACGCGCTCGGCTACCGATTGATTCGGATTGCAAGCAACACGACGACCCGGCACGAATGTACGTGCAAGGGAAAAATGCTTGGCACCGTGAATGTGCAAAGCAACGATAACGGAGAACCTAAAATGCCCCCGGATTACCTCATCACGACTAGCATTCCTGCCAGCAACAATCACTCCGGCCTCGATGGCGGTGAAAGCCCCGCGAAGCGCGAGCGCCTCGTGCGCGCGAAGAACGAAGCGGCAGCGCTCAAGCATGTCGTCGCCGACACCATCGTGATCGAGCGCGCGACCATCGACGATGCGATGCGGCTCGCGAATATCGGCACGAAACTCGAAATCGTCGCAGGAGATGCCGCATGAAGCGCGTTCTCGTCACTGGCGGTGCAGGATTCATCGGTTCGCACCTGATCGACGCGCTGCTGGCGCGCGGAGACGAGGTCATCTGTGCGGATAATCTCCGCACGGGACGCCGCTCCAACGTCGCGCATCATCACGGCAACCCTAACTTCGAGTTCCTTCGGCACGACGTGACGTTCCCGCTCTACGTCGAGGTCGATGCGATTTTCAATCTCGCCTGCCCTGCGTCGCCGGTACACTATCAGACCGATCCAGTGCAGACGATGAAAACGTCGGTGCATGGCGCGATCAACCTTCTCGGCCTCGCGAAGCGCTGCGGAGCGCGCATCCTGCAAGCGTCGACGTCGGAAGTCTACGGCGATCCGCTCGCGCATCCGCAGCGCGAGGAATACTGGGGAAACGTCAACCCTGTCGGTCCGCGCGCCTGCTACGATGAAGGCAAGCGTGCCGCCGAAACGCTTTTCATGGATTACAACCGGCAGCACTCGGTTGACGTGCGGATCGCTCGCATCTTCAACACCTACGGCACGCGCATGCGCGAGGATGATGGGCGCGTCGTCTCGAATCTCATGGCGCAAGCGCGCGATGGTGAACTTCTCACGATCTACGGCGATGGGAAACAGACGCGCTCGTTCTGCTACGTCTCCGATCTCGTCGCGGGACTGCTGCGTTTCATGGATGCCGAATCGCCGCCGCTAGTGCTGAATCTCGGCAATCCGGAAACCGTCACGATGCTCGATCTCGCACAGCGCATCCTCACTGTGTCCGGCTCGCGCTCGCGCATCGTGCATGAAAGGCTGCCGCAAGATGATCCGCGCAAGCGGTGTCCCGATATCACGCGCGCTCGCGAGGCGCTGATGTGGGAACCGACGATCAAGCTGAACGTCGGCCTCACGCGCATGTGGGTGCTCGAATACTCGCACTCATGAAGCCGCTCCGCGGTTGGCATCGTGCTTCGCGCCCGCGCCCTGCATCGCCACGGAGACGGCTCAAGCGCCTCGCTAGAACTTTCAGGATGCGCGGATGGCTGGATCGCCGCTACGGCGCCCACGTGAAGTTCGTCGCTGCTCGCTTGAGCGCGTGGCGACCACGGCATTACCCGAGGGGCTGCGAATGACTAACCTCGCATCGCACGGCATCGGAGATTGGCGCGATCTCCTGCCGCAGATCACCGAAGCGATCCGCGCGCAAGGATGGGAGGCAGACCTTGGGCGACTCGAGCCTGGTCGTACCGTGCACTTCTCGACCTCGCAGCGTCGCGGTGATGACTCGGGACGCGTCTCGATCTTCGCGGATGGTCGCGGATGGTGGGCGAAGGACTGGCGCAGCGGGTGGAGCGCATCCGGACAGCTCGGCGCAGATACCCGCGATCTCTCACCGCAGGAGCGCGCAGAACGGACGCGCGAACTCCGCTCGGAGCGCGAAGCGATACAGGCTCGCGAGCGCGGACGCGCCTCCGCCGTCGCCAAGGACGTCTGGGCCGCAGCAGCACCTGCCACCGCTGCCAATCCCTATCTGGCGCGCAAGCGCGTGCCAGCGACGTCCACGCTCCGGATCATCAACGCAGGAGAACTCGCGCGGATCATCGGCTACCCACCGCAATCGCGAGGCGAGCGCCTCGAAGGCGAAATCCTGCTGGCTGCCGTGGGCAATCGCGCGCAGGGAATGACCAGCCTCGAATTCATCGATGGCGCTGGGCGCAAGGCAGGACTCGCGGGAGGCGCGCGCAGCGGATCGTACTGGGCACCGCGCTCGCTGAACCATGCGCACTCCGTCTACGTGGCCGAGGGCGTCGCGACGTGCCTCTCGATCAACGCCACGCTTCCGGAGCATTCCACCTGCGTCGCCGCGCTGTCGTGCGGTAATTTCGAGGCAGCAGGGCGCGCGATCCGCGAGGCGCTGCCGAATGCCGCGCTCGTCGTGTGCGGCGATCTCGGGAACGGCGAGCAGGCTGCGCTCGATGCCGCTGAGGCGCTGGGCTGCCGCTGCTGGTTCCCGACTCCGCCTGCCGGCTTCGCTGGCACGGATTTCAATGACGTCGCCGTCGCTGGCATCGACATCAGGCCCATGCTGGGGCTGGGTGGTACGACCTCATACCGCGCCCCCGCTACAACGCTCGACCAGGCTCCGGAGATGCAGGCCGACCCCGATCCACCAGCCGCACCGCTCACGACGAGCCTGAACGCTCTGGAACGGGACAGGCTGCGCTCCGCGAATGCGCGCCCGGAGCCTTTTTCGCAGAACCACGTCGGGGCCGAGCTGATCCGGCAGCACGGGCACAACATCCGCCACTGCGCGGGGCTGGGCTGGCTGCACTGGAACGGCTCATACTGGGATCGGAACGAAGGCAGCGTGCTGGCGCTCGCGCACGGCATCGGGATGGCGCTGGCTGAATCGCTCAGCGGATCGCGCACCCAAGGCCTCGCGCGCTCGCTCTGCACCCCCGGCTACGCATCCGCTGCGCTGGCATTCGCTGCCACGCAGCCTGCCACGCGCGTCGACATCAACGCGCTGGATGCCGATGCATGGGCGCTCAACACGCCGATGGGCTTGGTGAACATGCGCACCGGGGAAATCCGCCCCGCACGCCCGGAGGATTACTGCACGCGGATAACCTCAGTCTCGCCGTCGCTCGGCAGCGCCGGCCGCAGCGATCTCGCGAAGTTCCTGCGCGAAGTCTCCTGCGAGGATCAATCGCTGGTGGACTGGATGCAGGAAGCGCTCGGCTACTCCTGCACCGCGGATGTATCGTTGGATTTCTTCCAGTTCTGGACCGGAAGCAAACGCAACGGCAAGAACACGCTCGGTGAAGGTGCACTGCACGCGCTCGGCACCTATGCAGTAGCGCTCGACAAACGCATGCTCATGGTGACCAGAAATCCGCAGCACGCCGAATGGCTCGCGAATCTGCATGGCAGGAGGCTCGCAGTCTCGAGTGAGGCAGACGACTCGGAGCGCTTCGATGAATCGCTGCTGAAGTCGCTGACAGGCGACGAATTCGTCTCCGCGCGCTACATGTACCAAGGATCGTTCACGTTCCGCCGCACGCACAAGCACCTGATCTTCGGCAACTCGCGCCCCACCTTCAACGGCTCCGATGGTGCGCTGGTAGAGCGCTTGCGCTGCGTTCCATTCGATGCGTACTTCGGCACCGATGTGAATGAGGAAGCCGAGCCGATAGCGAATCGCTATCCGCAGGACCCACTCATGCGTGGTCGCTTCAAGGGCGATCTCGCGCCAGCGCTGCTGGCATGGATGATCGAGGGCGCGGCGCGCCTGCATGCGCGCATCCATTGCGACTTCAAAAAAGCGATAGACGCCGCCGCCATCGGCTTTGGCGCGATAAAGCGCCAAATCCGCATTCTTCATGAGGACGTCCGGCTTGATGCCGTCGCTTGGG
>Ga0137439_1000014_pt1 | contig 12335 bp, 22 predicted proteins | sample EasRivERMGT200_2_FD_102325 | JGI IMG/M metagenome (GOLD analysis project Ga0137439, IMG submission 102325) | Soil microbial communities from meander-bound floodplain in the East River, Colorado, USA - East River MetaG ERMGT200_2 | ecosystem: Environmental > Terrestrial > Soil > Floodplain ... | reverse complement strand
CCGAGCACCGGGAACCACAAAAGCCCCGGCCTCACCTCGCGCGTCGTCTCCAGCAGCCGCTCCACCATCGCCGGCGCCATGCACGAGATTTCACCCTCCGCATCCGTGCCCGTCACCTCCACGCCCTTGCATGGATTCACCGACGCCAGCCCCACCGACGGCCGCATCGCCCACGCAAAAAGCCCCGAGAGGTCGGAAAGATAATTCCGCCGCGTCTTCCGCATCCACTCATGCCCCGCCAGCCACGCCTCCACGTCCACCGCAGTCACATCCGCCGCCATCGTCTCCTCCCGCCCGCGCGCGAAACTGCGCCAACTCCCGCGCAACGTCGCCAGGTAGGACGCATCCACATCATCCTCCCGCGCCGCCAGCCCGCGCCGCACCAGCTCGCCCACCGTCACCCGCTCGCGCAGCGCCGCGTGATGCCGCGCATAGAAATCCACCGCCTCCTCGACACTCGCCCCCAACTCCCGCAACCGCGCCGCCGCCGCCGAGAATCGAATCCGCTCATCCTCACTCAGCCCCAGCGCCGCCCGCCCATGCCGCCGCACCGTCGCCTCCCGCGAAGCCCGCGCCTCCTCAGCCTCCCGCCGCGTCGCAAAATAAAGCTGCACCCGCTTTTTCCGCCCGCCCACATCCACGCGCCCGCAATCGAGCTCCCAACGTTTCCGGTCATCACGCCATCGGACTTTCATCCCGCCCCGCTACCCCATCCGCTACGCATCCGCTACCACATTCTGCCACCCGCTGCAATCCGCTGCAATCCGCTGCAACTGTCGCGACAGGTTAAAGGAGTTGCCTCACCAGGATTCGAAGGTGGGGAGGAAGGTTGGATTTATCAGGGCTGAGGGGGAGTGGCTACTTTTTGGCTACCACTTTGCGCTTTTTGTCGCGGGTTTGCTGCTGGTCGCCGGTCTGCTCGCGGCAGATGGAGCAGCTTCCTTTTTTATCCACGGCGCACCATTTGCACCGGGAGCAGTCTCGGCAGGATTTGCAGACGACGGCATCGGGACAGCACTGGCGGGCAATTACTAATTGTGACCCAATTAGGAGGAGACTGGAAATTGCGAGAAGGCGGCTCACTGTGGGACGACTTGCATTCGGTGGATGACCGGAAGGGCGCCGAGCCGGGCGGGGTCGCGGGCGACGGTGACGAGGTAGTCGAGGCTCGCGGCGTCGTCGAGGGTGCGACCGTCTTTGTCCAGGGTGCGGACATACCAGCCTTCTATCTTGTAGCCGCTGGCGTAGCGCTCGGCGAGGGCGACATAGTTCTGCACATTGCCTTCGACGAGGCCGCTTTTGAAGAGGATGCTGGTGGCGGTGGGGGAGATTTTCACGGCATCGTTGCGGAAGACGACGCGGCGCTTTTCGCCGCCGAGCTCGCGGCCAAACCACAGGATCTCGGCGAAGCACTCGACGCCGTGCTGCCAGCGGAGAAGGGTGAGTTCGACGTGCTGCATTCGCACGTAGTCGCGGTCGTAGCTGCCCCAGTCGGTCTTCCATTTGTCGAGCGACATGCGGCCGACGAGGATGGTGCGCGCCTCGAAGGTGATGGCGTATTTCTTTACCGGCGCCGGAGGTGGGGCGGGCCGTGTGTAATCGGGCGGCGGCGGGACGAGGCTGGGCGGGAGTTGCGCGCTCGCGCAGGCGGCGAATACGGCAAGGACGAGGAGACAGCGCATGGCGGGTGCCTGCTACGGCTGCGGGGCCGGGTCAAGGCAGAAAATCGCCGAGCCGGATTATTTTCTCGCGCGTTTCGCGGGGCGCGGATAGGTCACGTGGGGCTGCGGGGACGGATGGGCGATGGTCCCCGCAGATTTTCCCGGCGGGTCGGGACTTGCGGCTGACTCGGCGACGCGAAGTGCGGCAACGGATGGTTCTACGTAGGAGAATTGAGCTGGCTCCGGCCATGTGTCCACGAGCGGAAAAATGAAGTCGGCCCTGCCTGTGCGCTTGAATTCACGAGCCAGAAGTCGCACGGCGCGGCGGATGATTTCGGACTTCGACATGCCGGTTATTTTCACGCACGCGGCGAGAACGGCTTCCTCGTCGGCGGAGAAGCGGACGGGGGTGGGATGGATGGCAGCGTCGCTCATGCGGCGAGCGTGACGAGAAACGCCAGACTGCCGTCGAGGCGGCTCTGTCGCCGCGCGAGCCGGACTGCGCGGCGGATGACTTCGCTCGCGGGCAGCCCGGTTTTAATTGCGGTCTGTGCGATGAATTTGTCTTCGTTGGAATGGAAACGAACCGGCACCGGGTTCCCCTTCGCTGTGTGTGTTTTCATAGCGGGCGAAAGATAGGCACGAATACGAAGATATACAAAGTAGAAAGTTTTTTAAAAAAAGCCTTGCGTTGTTTTATACGTTTCTATACGTCGTATAGAAACGTAGTTAAACCATGCCGAAGAAATCACAGCGCACGAAGAAGCCCGAAGAGGCGAAAAACACGAACACCCCCTCGCTGGTTCGCCTCGGCGCCGAGGCGGAGTCGCTGGTGGCCGAGCTGAAAAATAAGACGGGCCTCAATAAGAGCGACATCATCCGCCGTGCCGTGAGGTTTGCCGGGCCGCTGTTTATCAGCGGTGCGGTGGATGTGGCGACTTTGCAGCCAGCGGCGGCCTGAACCTCCGACAATGCATAATTCCGCTTTGACTTTCAATTTTAGCGAGCAGCCGGTGCGGGTGCTCGAACGCGAGGATGGGCTTTGGTGGGTCGCGGCGGATGTTTGCCGTGCTTTGGAGATCCTCAATTCTCGGGATGCGGTCGCCAGTCTCGATGAGGATGATGTAGCTACTACCGACATCATCGACGCGCTGGGTCGCACGCAGCAAGCCAACGTTGTGAGCGAGTCGGGGCTGTATTCGCTGATTTTCACGAGCCGGAAGGAGAAGGCGCGGGAGTTCAAGCGGTGGGTGACGCGGGAGGTGCTGCCGAGTATCCGCCGGACGGGGCGGTTTGCGGTGGATGGGGTGATGGATGGAGGGGACCCGGATTTTGTGACGGCGTGTGATGCGCTGGAGGAGCTGGCCGGCACGGCGGGCGCGGCGGCCCGGCGGGTGATGACGGGGGTGATGCCGCCGGAGGCGGGGCAGGTGGTCTCCTCGCTGTGTGCGCAGGCGGTGCGGGCCTGGGAGGTGCGGCTGCGGGTGAAGCCTGCGGTGCTGCCGCTGGGGGATGGCCGCCCGGCGCTGGATGTCGGCGCGGGGCTGGCGGTGGTGGCGGGCGGGATGAAGGAGTCTGCGGATGTGTCTCTCGCGGAGATTTATGCGGCGAGTGCCGGTGATGGCGAGCTGTCGAAGAGCATGAAGCATTATCTCGGCTGGCTGCTGAGGGAGTGGCGGGGTGTGCGGCTGCGCGATGCGGCGGGGCGGGGCTTCCGCCTCATGTGGCGCCGGGCGCACGCGCGCTACTGGATCGAATTTGAGGCGAGGCCGGTGGCGGATGCGCCATCCGGCGGAGAAAGCGAGCCGGCGGCCTGACCTTTCCACCCACGAACCAAAAACACTGACCACCATGAAAACACCCACACTTCCCAACACCGCGCCGCTGGCGCTGCCGGAGGAGATTCGCAATTTTAAATTCGTCGGCGCGGTCGGCGACTATGCCGCCGGCGAGTGCTGTGTGATGTCGGCGGCTGTGGCTTACTGGCGGCTGTCGCGCGGTGAGGCGCTGGGGAGGGCTACGGATGAGTTGGACTGCTGCTGTGTGATTGTGCGCCGGCTGGCGATTCGGGTGAATGATGCCTTCACGGATGACGAGGAGCGGAAGGCGTGGGCGTTGCCGCTGGTGTCGCGGCTGTGCGGGAGCAGACGGGATTGGCCGGTGACGCAGGCGCGGATGTTCCGGGTGGTGGATCTGGCGGTGCGCAAGTGGAGGCCGGCGATGATGCGTGTGCGCGGGCATGATGCCTCGGCGACGAGGATGGAGGGGCTGGCACCTATCACGAGCCGGGAGTCGGCACGGGCGGCGGCTGATGAGGCGCGGAAACTGAGAAAGGAGCTTTGGGTGATTTGGGACGCCGGCGCCGCCGCCTACGCCGCCGACGCCGCCGCCGACGCCGCCGCCGACGCCGACGCCGCCGCCGCCGCCGCCGCCGCCGACGCCTACGCCGACGCCTACGCCGCCGCCGGCTTATTTTCGCTGGCGAAAAAATATCGCGAGATTCGTGCCGGTATTCTCGCGGATTGCCGGGCGCTGATTGAGGAGTTCCTGGCCGAGGATAGCGAGGTGGCGGCGTGACCTTTCCAACCACGCAGAATGAAGACACCATGAAACGCCTCGAAATCTACAACGGTAAATTCGCTGTCGGGACACTCATCGAGATGCTGCCTCATCAGCGTTTGGCGGAGCCGCTGCCGGGCACGAAAATCCACCTTTTCACGGATGCGGTCGTGGCCGCCGTCGCCACGCTGAATGCGCTGGCGTGGGCGCTGGAGGATTCGCGAAAGGCATGGAAAGCGAGGGCCGGGCTGTGAACGCGCTCACGTCGTGGATCTCCGTGGCGGATGAGCAGCCGGATGACGGGCAGACGGTGCTGATTTACTGCCCGGATGCGGATGAGCCGGTGTGGATGGGGTATTTCGACAGCGAGGTGGATGCGTGGCGCGATGTGGATGCGACGCGGTGCCGGCCGTCGCACTGGGCGCCGCTGCCGGAGCGGCCGGGGGCTGCGTTCGCGCCGAACCTGGAGACGCACTGGCGATGCGGCTGCGTGCAGCGCGACGAGGATGGCTCAATTACAAGCTACAAGCTCCTGCCCAGGACGGTGCTCCGCTGCGATATTTGCGGCGGGTTGCGCGACGAAGACGAGACGACAGGTGGCAAGGATGAAGGGAGGGCGGCGTGAGCTTCACGAGTCACTGCCTGCTATGGGTGGCGGGGGCGATGGTGCTGGGGGCGCTCGCTGGGTGGGCGCTGCATGGGGTGTGGCACCGCTCTTTTTTCGCGCGGGCGCATCGGCGGTGGACGCTCGGCGAGGTGGAGCGGCGGCGGGTGGTGGCGCGCAGGCTGTGGATGTGTGAGCGGGTGGTGACGGCGGTGCTGGCTTTGCGCGAGAATCCGACGAATGAGCTGATGCGCCAGGCGGTGCGCAAGGCGCAGGAGGCGGCGGATGAGATGGAAGGGGGGCAGCCATGAGCGAGACCGCGGCGATGCTGAGCACGGTGCCGGGGCGGCTGACGATCGCGCCGCTGGTGTGGCCGGCGGCGGGGGGGGCGGAGTCGCAGCGGACGCGGCCTTTCACGTATGCCGAGCTGGCGGAGCGGTGGCATTGCGATGAGGCGACGGTGCGGCGACGGGTGAATGGGCGGCACTTCAAGGCGGGGCGCGAGCCGCTGGTGCGGCCGGGGGTGCTGGCGCAAATCGAGGCGCAACTGGAAGGGAGGGCGGGGCTTTGAGGGCGGCCGGGCTTTTTACATGGCGGGGGCGGATGTTGTCGCAGGATGAGGTGCGGGCTGGGTTTCGCCGGGTGAAGGCGGCGGTGGCGGCGATGCGGTTTGCGACGGATGAGGCGAATTTGTGCGGGCATTCAGCCGGGACCCGCCCTACATCCGGGGCGGATTGCGGGCGGGCACCTCTAGCTGCGGCAGATGCTGCGGGCGGCACAATTCATTTGGAAGGAGGGGCGCGATAATGGGGGCGAACTCTGAGATTTCCTGGACGGACCACACGTTCAACCCGTGGATTGGCTGCACGAAGGTCTCGCCCGCGTGCGCGAACTGCTACGCGGCGACGCTGATGGATACGCGGCTGGGCAAGGTGCAATGGGGCGCCGGGAAGCCGCGGGTGAGGACATCGCCGGAGAATTGGAAGGTGCCGGTGCGGTGGAATAAGCACGCCGGAATCCTCGCGGCGTGCTTTGGTGAGCCTCGCCCGCGCGTCTTCTGCGCGAGCCTCGCCGACTGGCTGGATGACGAGGTGCCGATTGAGTGGCTGGCGGATTTGCTCGCGCTCATCCACGCGACGCCGCATCTCGACTGGCTGCTGTTGACGAAGCGGCCGGAGAACTGGCGCTCACGGCTGAGCGATGCGGTGATGCACTTTATAACGCGCCCGATCTGCGACGAGCGGGACGCTGCGCTGGCGATGCTCAAGAATTGGATTTCAGCAGTCCGCCGACCACCCGCGAACGTCTGGATGGGAGTGACGGTGGAAAACCAGGAGTGGGCGGACAAGCGGATCCCGCTGCTGCTTTCCATCCCTGCCAAGGTGCGGTTTCTCTCGTGTGAGCCGTTGCTGGGGCCGGTGGATTTACACCGCATTGGGCATTGGAAGGGCGAGCCCTTGTCGGCGGTGGATGAGATTGTTGGCCGCGTCGAAAGACCGCGAGTGGATTGGGTCATCGCCGGGGGTGAGAGCGGGCGCGGGGCGAGGCCGATGCACCCGCATTGGGTGCGCGGGCTGCGGGACCAGTGCGCGTCGTCGGGGGTGGCGTTTCATTTCAAGCAGTGGGGGGAATTTATCGAGGATACAACGCACGCGCGCTTCACCAAAGAGCACGCGAAGACGGTGGATGTAAGACTCGACCCGGACTGCGTGATGATGCGCGTGGGCAAGAAGCGCGCAGGCCGTCGGCTCGATGGCCGGGAGTGGAATGGGTTTCCGCAACACGAGGGAGGGGCGCGATGAAGGACCGGGCTGCGCGGAGGAAGACGGATGAGACGCGACGTCGGCGGCTGGGGTATGACGGCAATTTCAGCGCCGTGAAGTGGGCGTGCGATGAGTGGCTGCGGCGGCGCGGGCTGGGGCAGGCGGGTCTGCGGCAGATGGATTTCAGAGGGGAGGCTCGGCGATGAAGAAGTTTGCTGGGAGGAAAGCAACGTGGGCGCGCACCGGCAACGGGTGCAGCGGTGCAGCGGCGGCAGTTTGGGAGCTGCCGGCGGGTGCGCGCTCACGACATCCCGGGGAGGTGCGGCGATGAGCGAACGACCAACACCACGGACGGATGCGGCGGCGATTGCCATTTGGGGAGACTACGCGGAGTCGGAAGACAATGCCGGCGAGTGGGTGAAAGCGGGCTTCGCCCGCACCCTGGAACGCCAACTCGCCGCCGCTTTGGATGGCGAGCAGCTAATGACTGCGGCCAGAGACAAATTCCTGGATTGGGGATACGCACTCTCAAAGAAGCTCGCCGTCGTCACCGCCGAGCGGGATGCGCTGCGCGAGTGGGCGGATAAGGCTTGGTGGGACGACGTAGTTACGATTCCGCCGCACTTATGCAGAAAGGACGGCGCGGAATGAGCGGGCGGGGCGAGGTTTCTGTGGGGCAGTGGAATGGGGATGAATCCTACTGGCCGGACATCGCGGCGGAGGTGGACCAGCCGGCGGAGGTGCTGGCGGAGCTGCTGGGGCTGTCGCCGGAGCAGGCGGGGCGGGTGCTGGCCTGGGTGAAGGCGGAGACGGCGGCTTCGGCGGAGCGGCGCTCGAGCGCGCATCTGCGGAGCATTTGCTCGGCGCTGCTGCCGGCGCGCGGGGCGGCTGTGGAGGCGGTGGTGGGCGGCCTGCTGGCGGCGAGCGGGATGATGGCGGGGACGGGATTTTCCAGCATGGAGGGGATCGCGGAGGCGATGACGCAGACGGTGCAATGCCCGCATTGCGGGAAGAGGTCGCGGCGGGAGGTGTCGAGGGCGCTGCTGAGCCATCACGCCGGGCAGTGGGCGAAGCGGCTGGGGCTGGAGAATTACAGGCACTTGCGCGACGCCACGACGCGCGAGAACTGCCGCAAGGCGAGGGAAAAGGTGGCTTCGAAAAGGAAAAAATGAGCGAACCTATCAAAGCAATCACGACACAGCTCCCCGGAGTGGCGGAGTTCACGCCCACGGGGCTGCGGCTGCGGCCGGGGCTTTCGGTGGAGGCTTACCTGGAGCTTGGGCGGACGCTGGCGAGCATCCAGACTTTGTCGCGGGTGTATCTCGCGGATTATGCGCGGGGCGGGGTGGAGATGATGGGGGCGGATGGTGCGCGCGAGTGCTGGCGGCAGCTCGACCTGGAGCTGGGGCTGGCGCTGGCGACGCAGCTGGAATTTTCCCTGGGGCTGCCGCTGCTGGAGGGCGACATGCGTCCGCAGGGGCTCACGGACGAGCATTTCTTCATCGCGGCGGCGGAGTGCGATGGCGAGGCGCAACAGGCTTACTGGCTGAATGTGGCGCGCGAGGCGGGGCTGAATGCGCGGCAGTTGCAAATCAGCATCCGGGCCGGGGAGGTGCGGCGCGCGGTGTCCACCCCGGCGGGGACGCGGCTTCGCTTCGGGACGATTTACCAGGTGAGCAATGCGTGGCGCGCCTTCGAGAGTGTGGCGAAGAAGCCGGAGGAGATGAGCGCGGAGGACATCGAGGCGGTCATCGCGGAGCTGGAGCCGGTGGTGAAATACTACGAGGCGGTGAAGGGGGTGGCGAAGGGTGATGCCGACAGTGTGGAGGTCGGGCCGTGGTTGCGGTGGGGGGATCTGCTGGAGTCGCACAAGCGGGAGATCGCGGCCAATACATGGCAGGCCGGGGTAGTGTTCCAGGAGAAGGAGTATCGATTTTCTGCGGGAAAGGACGGGAAGCCGGTCTTGTGGGATGCTCGGGCTGTGAAGGCACAGCCATGAGCACGATTCTCGCTTGCAAATCGAAGCTGCCATTACCGGACCTCTGGCGGGTGCTGTGGCCGGGGTCGGAGGGGCCGGCGGTGGGGCGGCGGCAGCAGATGGTGCGCGCGGCGTGGCGGGAGGAGCGCAGCGGGTCGGTGAATGTGAGCGATTCGAACGGGGTTTGGCGCTGGTATGACCACGGGGAGAAGCATGGGGGGGATGAGATCCATCTCATCATGCAGGCGCGGGCTTGCACGGTGCCGGAGGCGATCCGGCTTTACCACGAGCTGGCGGGGATCGCGCCGGAGGTGCGGGAGAGGAAGGCGGGCGCCGGCGGCTGGCTGAAGGATGCGAAGCTGGTGGCTACTTACGATTACCGGACGGCGGATGGGGCGCTGGTCTTTGAGAAGCTGCGGTATGAGCCGGGGCCGGATGGGGCGAAGAAGACGTTCTTGATTCGGCGCCCGGCGAAGGAGGGGATGTCGCAGGGCTCGAAGGTGGCGAAGCGGGACCACAAGACGGGGCGCTGGTGGCTGTGGAGTCGGCACGGGCTGCCGCCGTTGCTTTACCGGATGGAGGAGTGGTCGTCGAGGCCGGAGCGTCTGCTGTGGCTGGTGGAGGGCGAGAAGGATGCGGATGCGCTGCGTGCGCGCGGGGAGCTGGCGACGACGGCGCCGGATGGGGCCGGGAAGTGGAATCCGGAATTCACGCGCGCCCTCGCGGGCCGGAAGGTGGTGCTGTGCGGGGACAATGACCGGCCAGGCGTGGAGCATGTGGCGATGGTGGGCCGCGAGCTGGCGCCGGTGGCCGCGGAGCTGCGGGTGGTGGACTGGCCGGCGCTGGGCGTGGGCGATGGGAAATGTGACGCGGCGGGGTGGCTGGGGGCGGCGAGCGATTCTGAAATTTCTGTTCGCATAAAATGAATCTGGAATCTGACATTCAACCACCCAAGCCGCCCATCAACATTGCAAACGAAATGGAGAGGAAGGGGTGGGTGTTTGGCGCCTTCACGATCGGGGCCAATGGGGAACGGGAGCACCTCACGCGGATGACGTGGAATTCGGAGAGACAAAGGTGGGAGAGTGATGGCAGGCCCATCGATGAGGTGCTGAAAGAAAAAAAGGCGGCGGGGTGGCTGGGGGCGGACGTATGCGTCAGCGACAAAAGCAAGAGCGGCGCGGCAGGCCCGGTCGCTGCACACAATGGTTAGGCATCATTATGACAATCGAACAATTCAATTCAACGCGATGGACTTTCGGCATGAAGGCCAAATACAGCGACGGAGAAATTTATCCGGTTGCATCATGCGACTTCGGTGAGAAACTCGTCGGACTCAAGGGCGTCGTGCAAAGCGAACCTGATGAAGTCTCATGGGTGCGCTGCGAAAACGTGACGCTGATGCCGAGCGATGATTCTGCGACTCCTGGCGTATGAAATGAAGATGGAATCTGACATTCAACCACCCAAGCCGCCCATCGCCCTTGCAAACGAATTTGCGAGCGATGCGATGGCGTCATTTTCAGCAGCGCCTTGCTCTCTGTTTCACGCCACGACTGGCCGCAAGGCAAAACTCTACCGCCAGACAGGGCGCATCAATGCGCCAGTGCGCGGCTTCGATACCCTGATGGCGGCGATGGCCTGGGCAATGAAGACTGGCCGCAAGGTAATCCTGCGCGTCGAGCCAGTGACGGCTCCGCAAATGCTGCCTGACCATCACAACGAATACGGGCGGGCGTGGTGGACAGACTCCGTGCCTATGTCCCGCGTGAAATGTGCCTATTCTGCCGAGGGCGCATGGCAGCCCCCGGATACAGCGGAAGAAGCTCTCTGTGAGGAGGGCGGCCAATGAAATTCGCCCCGCTGCCCAAGAAAGTCGCGCGTGGTTCGGAGGGATGCGAGGTGGCGCTTTTCGCCTCCGCGGGGGTGGTCTGCGGCAGGCGAGCGGTGGCTGTGTGGGTATGCGACAAGATGAGAAAGAGAGTCTGCCGCCGGTGCTTTAAGGCAATCACGGCCTGCGCACGGGGTGCCCGCCGGGCTTTCTCCGGGATTTGACACGAAGGATTTCACCGAATGGGCGATGTTGCTGGTCTTTTGCGTGCGGCGGTTCCCTTTGCGGAGTGGGAGCGGGCTCGGGCGCCGGCGGTGGATGCGGTGGTGGTGCAGGGGGATTTCCGGCCGGCGCTGGTGGCGCCGGGGTCGGGGGTGGACCCGCGGGAGTTTGCGCGGGAGCTGGGCTCGGCGATGGGGAAGGCGGGGCTTTATTCGCGGGCTGGCGGGGTGTGGTGGCATGATACCAAGGCGGGGTGTTTGCAGCCTATGTCGGCGACCAGGCTGCCTTTCTGGATGCTGGAGGAGGTGAAGCTGGTGGTGGAGACGAAGGCGGCGGGGGCGCAGTTGGCGGTGCTCTCGGCGGATATGGCGGCCAGGCTGCTGGTGGCGCCGACGTTTATGAATGCGCTGCCGGAGGTGGCGCGGGTGTCGCCGGTGCCGCTGCCGGTGGAGCGGGCCGGGAAGGTGGGGCTTTTGCCCCGTGGGTATAGCCAGGATGTGAAGACGATGGTGCTGGGGGATGTGGAGTGGACTGAGATGTCGAGCGAGGAGGGGGTGCGGGTGCTGACTGAGAAGTGGCTGGGGGAGTTTCCGTGGGATGGGCGGACGGGGGACTCGAGGCGGCGCTCGATGGCGGTGGCGGTGGCTGGGATGCTGGCGCCTTTCTGCGAGCTGCTGGTGCCGGCGTTTCAGCAGAGGCCGGCGTTTTGTTTTACGGCGAATCGTGAGGGGTCGGGGAAGACGTTGCTGGCCAGGTTGTGTCTGTGCCCGATTCATGGGCCGGTGAAGATTACGCCGCCGCCGGAGAAGCGGAACGAGGGGTCGTTGCGGCAACTGCTGTCGGCGGTGGCGCGGGCTGGGGAGCCGTATTTGTTCTTCGATAACTGGCGGGGGGTGATTGCGTCGCCTGCGCTGGAGGCGTTTGTGACGGCGAATATCTGGGGGGACCGGGTGCTGGGGGTGAGTGAGCTTTTCACTGCGGAGAAGTCGTGCCTGGTGTTTGTGACGGGGAATGATGCGGAGGTGTCGCCGGATATTAGGCGGCGGTCGCTGTTTGTGGAGTTGTTCATCGAGGAGGTGCGGGCTGAGGAGCGGGTGATTAGGCGGCGGATCGATGAGGATGACATCATCGCGGGGAGGGGTGAGATTTTGTCTGCGCTGTGGGCTATCGTGCGGGGCTGGTATGGGGCGGGGAGGCCGCGCGGGAGTGTGGAGCATGGGTCGTTCGCGAAGTGGGGTAGTGTGGTCGGGGCGATGGTGGAGTGGGCGATGGGCATCTCGCCGATGGGGGCTGCGGATTTGCGGAAGGGGGATGCGGACCTGGCGGCGTTCGAGGAACTGGTAGGGCTGATCATGCCGGCGGATGGGCCGGAGCGTGTGGAGATGAGCTTCGCGGATTTGCTGGAGGCGGCGAGGGCTGTGGAGGGGTTCGGCTGGGCGGATGCGGGCGAGGATGACAAGGAGGGGGCGATGAAGGCGGAGAGGACGAATCGGGGGCGCTTCGCGGCGATGGCGAAGCGGTTTGTGGACTCGAAGTTCGGGGGCGTGCGGGTGAAGCAAACGCACTCGGCGAATCGGTCACGTCGGATGTTCGTTTTCACCCGTGCCCGCTAAAAATGAGAAACGATTTTCTCAGAACGTCGGCGAGTCTCAATGTTGAGAAAACGAGGGCGAACAAGGAATCTTTTCCCCCACCTCCGGACGCGGTTTGTTAGTCT
>Ga0137439_1000013_pt1 | contig 12589 bp, 10 predicted proteins | sample EasRivERMGT200_2_FD_102325 | JGI IMG/M metagenome (GOLD analysis project Ga0137439, IMG submission 102325) | Soil microbial communities from meander-bound floodplain in the East River, Colorado, USA - East River MetaG ERMGT200_2 | ecosystem: Environmental > Terrestrial > Soil > Floodplain ... | reverse complement strand
GCTGAGGTGCGGAACTCGCGGTTGGCGAGTTCCGGGTGGCTGTGGAAGTCGCGGCGCCATTCGATGAGGCGCGATTCGAGCGCGGCCGCGGCGGCGTCCAGCTCGGCAGGCGTGATTTCGGCGCGCGCGATGCCGATGGAAGCGATGAGCAACGCAGTCAGGCCAGTCAGGGCGGTCGTTAAACGCACATGCAGGTCCTCGTTGCTGACAATTGCCAGCGGCAGTCTAGCGCATGGGATTCCGCCGGCAGGCCGCAGTGTCGGGTTGAGGCCGCCAGTGCCTCTGGGGTATCATGCGCGCCGGTCGGGGGAGTGGCGTTGGCCACCGCGGCCCGGGCAGCGAGGCCCGGTCGTGGTCCCCCGGAACCACAAGGTCGATCAAGAGGCCCCCTCGCGGGGCCTTTTTGTTGCGATCGGGTCGCCGGAAATGGGCCTCGCGCCCATTTTTTATGTCCGGCGCCGATGGAGGCCGGATGAAGAACAGGCTGTTCGGCCTGCTGGAGCCGGTGGCGGCGGGTCTCGGCTATGAGCTGCTCGAAGTCGAGTTCAGTTCTGCCGGACGCAGTTCGCTGGTGCGCGTGTACATCGACCGCAACGACGGCGGCGGGATCGGCCTCGACGACTGCGAGCGGGCGAGCCGAGCGATCGGTGCGGTGCTCGATGCCGAGGATCCGATCGGGCGCGAGTACCAGCTCGAGGTGTCGTCGCCCGGATTCGACCGGCCGCTTCGGACCGCGGCGCACTTTGCCCGCTTTGCGGGCAGCGAGGCGCGGATCGAGCTCGCGGCGCCGCTGGAAGGCAGGCGTCGCTTCAGGGGCCGGCTCGGACCGGTCGAGGGCGGAAACGTCACGATAGAGGTGGACCGGCGGGAGTGGAAACTGCCGCTGGCCGGAATCAGCAAGGCGCGATTGGTGGGTTGATAATGAACAAGCAGATCCTGGAAGTCGTCGAAGCCGTCTCCAACGAGAAGGGCGTCGCGCGCGAAATCATCTTCGAGGCGCTCGAAGCGGCCTTGGCGTCCGCGACCCGCCGCAAGCACGGCGAGGACATCGACGTGCGCGTCGAGATCGACCGCAAAACCGGCGAATACAAGACGTTCCGGCGCTGGAAGGTCTTTGCCGACGACTCGACCGAGCTCGAGTTCACGGAACGCGAATTGCGCATGGACGACGCGAAGGACGTCGATCCGGCGGCCGAGATCGACGGTTTCGTCGAGGTGCCGATGGAATCGGTGGCCTTCGGCCGCATCGCCGCCCAGACCGCCAAGCAGGTCATCGTGCAGAAGGTGCGCGAGGCCGAGCGCGCGCAGGTCGTCGACGAGTACAAGGATCGCGTCGGGACGCTCGTGTCCGGCATCGTCAAGCGCGTCGACCGTCATGGCGTCTACGTCGACCTCGGCGGCAATGCCGAAGGCTTCGTGCCGCGCGAACACATGATTCCGCGCGAGATGGTCCGGCCGCAGGACCGGCTCAAGGCGCTGCTGCGCGAGGTGCGCTCCGAGGCCAGGGGCCCGCAGCTCTTCCTGTCGCGCACGTCGCCGGATTTCCTGATCGAGCTGTTCAAGCTCGAGGTGCCCGAAGTCGGACAGGGCCTGATCCAGATCCTCGGCGCCGCCCGCGACCCCGGCGCGCGCGCCAAGATCGCGGTCAAGAGCCTCGACCCGCGCATCGACCCGGTCGGCGCCTGCGTCGGCATGCGCGGCTCGCGCGTGCAGGCGGTCTCCAACGAGATCGCCGGCGAGCGCGTGGACATCATCCCGTGGGTCGAAAACCCGGCGCAGTTCGTCATCAACGCGATGCAGCCGGCGGAAGTGACCTCGATCGTAATGGACGAGGACGCACACTCGATGGACATCGCGGTGACCGAGGACCGCCTGTCGCAGGCGATCGGCCGCGGTGGCCAGAACGTGCGCCTCGCGAGCGAGCTGAGCGGGTGGCGGCTGAACGTCATGTCGGAGCAGCAGGCGGCGGAGCGCAGCGACGAGGAAGCGGGGCAACTGCGCGAGATGTTCAAGCGCCTGCTCGACGTCGACGACGACGTCTCCAACGTGCTGGTCCAGGAGGGATTCTCGACGGTCGAGGAAGTCGCCTACGTGCCGGCCAGCGAACTGCTCGGCATCGAGGAATTCGACGAGGACATGGTCGAGGAACTGCGCAATCGCGCGCGCGACGCGCTGCTGACGCAGGCGATCGCGAGCGAGGAGAAGATCGACGAGTCCGGCCCGGCGGAGGACCTGCTGGCGGTCGAGGGCATGGACAAGGAACTTGCCTACGAACTCGCCTCGCGCGGCATCCGTACCCGCGACGAGCTGGCGGACCAGTCGCTCGACGAGCTCGAATCGGTTCCGGGCCTCGATCCGGAGCGCGCCGGGCAGCTGATCATGGCGGCGCGCGCCCACCTGTTCGAGAGCGCGGGCCAGGCCTGAGGTAAAGACAGATGTCCGACGTCACGGTCGAACAATTCGCGGAAGTCCTGAAGGTCACGGTCGACAAGCTGCTGGCACAGCTTGAGGAAGCCGGGATCAAGGCGCTCGGGCCGAAGGACCGGATCAGCGAGGATGCCAAGCAGGAACTGCTGACCCACCTGCGCAAGGCGCACGGCAAGGCCGAGGACGGCAATGCGCCGCGCAAGATCACGCTGCGCCGCAAGGCGCAGAGCGAGATCAAGGTCGCCGCACCGATGGGCAAGGCGCGCACCGTGACCGTGGAGGTGCGCCGCCAGCGTACCTACATCAAGCGCGACGTTCTCGAGGAACAGGCGCGCGTGGCGCAGGAAGAGGTCGATCGCCAGCGCGATGCCGAGGACGCCGAACGTCGGGCCGCCGAGGACAAGGTACGGCGCGACGTCGAGCAGAAGGAACAGCAGCGCCGCGAACGCGAGGAGAGCGAGCGCCGCTCGGCCGAGGAGAACACGCGCCGCGCGGCCGAGGAACAGGCCCGCCGCGAAGCCGAGCAGAAGGCGCGGGAAACGGCCGAGAAGGAGCGCCGCCAGCGCGAGGAAAAGGCGCGCAAGTCCGCCGAGGACGACAAGAGCACGCGTTACGGACGCCAGGAATTGCACATTGCCGGCGGCCTGTCGGCGCGGCACAAGAAGGGCCGGGCGCGCCCGGAATCGCGGCGGCGCGCGGCGACGGTCGGCGGCGACCGCAAGCACGGTTTCGAGCTGCCGACCCAGCCGATGCAGCATGAAGTGGCGGTCGGCGAAACCATCACGGTTGCCGAGCTGGCGCAGCGCATGGCCGTCAAGTCCAGCGAAGTCATGAAGACGATGCTCAACATGGGCGTCATGGCGACGATCAACCAGCCGGTGGACCAGGACACGGCGGTGCTCGTGATCGAGGAGATGGGCCATATCGCCAAAGTGCTGAAGGCCGACCAGGTCGAGGAAGCACTGCAGGCCGGCATGCACGCCTCCGAGGAGGCGCTGTCGCGGCCGCCGGTGGTCACGATCATGGGCCACGTGGACCACGGCAAGACCTCGTTGCTCGACTACATCCGCCGCACCAAGGTCGCGGCCGGCGAGGCGGGCGGAATCACCCAGCACATCGGCGCATACCACGTGGAGACGGCGCGCGGCGTCATCACTTTCCTCGATACCCCGGGCCACGCCGCGTTCACCGCGATGCGCGCCCGCGGCGCGCAGGTGACCGACATCGTCGTGCTGGTGGTGGCCGCCGACGACGGCGTGATGCCGCAGACGAAAGAGGCGATCCAGCACGCCAAGGCCGCCAACGTTCCGATCGTGGTCGCCGTCAACAAGGTCGACAAGCACGACGCGGACCCCGAGAAAGTCCGCAACGAGCTGTCCCAGGAGGGCGTCATCGCCGAGGAATGGGGCGGCGAGAACATCTTCGTGCCCGTGTCCGCCAAGACCGGCGTCGGCATCGACAAGCTGCTCGAGTCGATCCTGCTGCAGGCCGAGGTGCTCGAGCTCAAGGCCGTCAAGGACGCACCGGCGGTCGGTGTCGTGCTGGAGGCCAGCGTCGAACGCGGCCGCGGCGCGGTCGCAACCGTGCTGATCAAGCGCGGCACGCTCAAGGTCGGAGACTCGGTGGTCGCCGGCGAGCAGTTCGGGCGCGTGCGGGCGCTGTTCGACGAACTCGGCAAGGAAATCGAGTCCGCGGGCCCCTCGATACCGGCGCAGATGCTGGGATTGTCGAGCCCGCCGAATGCCGGCGACGAGCTGCTGGCCGTGGAGAGCGAACGCAAGGCGCGTGAAGTCGCGCTCTACCGCCAGGGCAAATTCCGCGACGTGCGCCTCGCGCGCCAGGCCGGCGAAAAGTCCGAGGACGTGTTCTTGCAGATGGGCGAGGATGCCAAGGGTACCGTCAACCTGCTGATCAAGTGCGACGTGCAGGGTTCTGCCGAGGCATTGCGCGAAGCGCTGATCAAGCTGTCGACGGCGGAAGTGTCCGTCAAGGTGATCGCGAGCGGGGTCGGCGGCCTGACCGAGTCCGACGTAATGCTGGCCGCGGCATCGAAGGCCCGCATCATCGCGTTCAACATCCGGGCCGATGCCGCGGCGCGCGAGGCGATGCGCGACCAGAACATCGAGGTCCGCTACTACAGCGTGATCTACGAGGCGATCGACGACATCCGCGCCGCGCTGACCGGCATGCTGGCGCCCGAGGTCAAGGAGCAGATCGTCGGCCTCGCCGAGGTCCGCGACGTGTTCCGTTCGAGCAAGTTCGGTACGGTCGCCGGCTGTCTCGTGGTCGACGGCTACGTGCGTCGCAACAACCCGATCCGGGTGCTGCGTGACAATGTCGTGATCTTCGAGGGCGAACTCGAGTCGTTGAAGCGTTTCAAGGACGACGCCTCGGAAGTCCGCGCCGGCACCGAGTGCGGCATCGGCGTCAAGGGCTACAACGACGTGAAGGTTGGCGACCAGATTGAGTGCTTCGAGCGCGTCGAGGTTGCGCGCCAGCTGTAGGATCGCCATGCCGCGCGAATTTCCCAGGGCGCGACGGGTCGAGGAGCAACTGAAGCGGCTGCTGGCCGAGCTCATCCGCCGCGAGGTCAAGGACCCGCGGGTCGGGCTGATCACGATCACCTCGGCCGAGGTGTCCCGCGACCTGACCCATGCCAAGGTCTTCTTCACGCCGTTCGCCGGCGTCGGCAATGCCGAGGCGGCCCTCGAGGCGCTGCGCCATGCGTCAGGCTACCTGCGCCACCAGGTGCGCAATCTGATGCGGCTGCGGGTCGCGCCGGAACTCGATTTCCAGATCGATGATTCGGTGGAGCGCGGGGCGCGCCTCGCGGCCCTGATCCACGATGCGGTCGAGAGCGACCGCCAGCGCCACGTCGACGGCGAACCGGAAGAGGAATGAGCGGCGCTGCGCCCGAGCGGCCGCCAGCCGATCGCTGGCGGGACGTGGACGGCATCCTGCTGCTCGACAAGCCCGAAGGCCTGACCTCGAATGCCGCGCTCCAGCGCGCGCGGCGGGCCTTTCGCGCGCGCAAGGCCGGGCACACCGGCAGTCTCGACCCGCTGGCGAGCGGATTGCTGCCGATCTGCTTCGGACAGGCGACCAAGGCGAGCGGCATGCTGCTGGACGCCGACAAGACCTATTACGTCGCGATTGCGCTCGGCGAACGCACGGCGACCGGCGACCGCGAGGGCGAGGTCGTCGAGCGCGCTCCGGTGCCCGCCCTCAGCGAGGAGTCGGTGCGGCGCATTGCGGGCGGCTTCCTCGGCGAGTCGCAGCAGGTGCCGCCGATGTATTCGGCGCTGAAGCACCAGGGAGAGCGGCTTTACCGCCTCGCGCGCCAGGGGATCGAGGTCGAAAGGCCGCCGCGCCGGATCGTCATCCATCGCCTGGAACTGGCCGTCATGGAGCCCGGCAGGCTGCAGTTCGAGGTCGACTGCAGCAAGGGCACTTATGTCCGGAGCCTCGCAGAAGACATTGCGCGCGCCTGCGGAACCGTCGGACACGTGCAAAGCCTGCGCCGACTGCGGCTCGGGCCGTTCCAGGAGCCGCTGATGCACGGCCTCGAGGCGGTCGAACGGGCCGCGGAGCAGCCGCAGGAGCTCCAGACGATGCTGCTGCCGGCCGATGCCGCCATTCCGGGCTTGCCGGCGGTGCGCCTCGGGGTTGCTGAACAGGCCTGCGTGCTGCAGGGGCAGCCGGTGTTTGCGACCGGTCCCGGGGCCACGCTGGTGCGCATGTACGGGTCCGACGGGCAGTTCCTGGGCGTCGGGCGTATGAGCGCGGAGGGCCGCTGCCTCGCGCCGGAACGCATCATGGTCAACCTGGCGGGTCCACCGCCCACGCGAGCTTGAGACGACCCCGATGCGCGGGTACAATGCGCGGCTTTCTAAAGGGTTATAGGGTCAAGTGAACGAGATGCCACTCACGAATGTACGCAAGGCAGAAGTCGTCGGTAAGTTCCGGCGCGCTCCGACGGACACGGGGTCGCCTGAAGTGCAGATCGCATTGCTGTCCGAACGGATCAATGGGCTGACCGCGCACTTCACCACACACAAGAGCGACCACGCTTCGCGGCGTGGGCTGCTGAAGATGGTGGCACAACGCCGGCGGCTCCTGGATTACCTCAAGGCCAACGCCCCCGAGCGGTACACCAAGGTCGTCAACGAACTTGGCCTGCGCCGCTGAGGCGCCGCGGGCGCCAGGAGCCCGTCTTCCGTACCAGCAATCAAAGGGGACCCGCTTGAGCGTTTCCAGGCAGACATTCAATTACGGCGCGCTTCCGGTCACGATCGAGACCGGCCGCCTGGCCCGTCAATGCGACGGCGCAGTGGTCGTCACCATGGGCGACACGGTGGTGCTCGTCACCGTGGTCGGTCGCCGCGAAGCGATTGCCGGCCGGGATTTCTTCCCGCTGACCGTCAACTATGTCGAGAAGACCTATGCCGCGGGCAAGATTCCCGGCGGCTTTTTCAAGCGCGAAGGCCGCCCTTCCGAAAAGGAAGTACTGACCTCCCGCCTGATCGATCGACCGATCCGGCCGCTGTTTCCGGAGGGCTTCTACAACGAAGTCCAGATCGTCGCGACCGTGCTGTCGCTTGACCCCGAGATCGACTCGGACATTCCGTCGCTGATCGGCGCCTCCGCGGCGCTGGCGATTTCCGGCATACCGTTCTCGGCACCGATCGCCGCCGCGCGGGTCGGCTACCGCGATGGCGCCTATTTGCTCAATCCGACGTTTACCCAGGTGAGGACCGAATCGCACCTGGATCTGGTGGTTGCCGGCACCGCGGACGCAGTGCTGATGGTTGAGTCGGAAGCCAAGGGCCTGTCCGAGGAAGTCATGCTGGGCGCGGTCCTGTTCGGCCACGAGCAGATGCAGGCTGCGATCGGAGCGATCAACAAGCTCGCTGCCGAGGCGGGCAAGCCGCGCTGGGACTGGAAGGCGCCGGAAGAAAACGCTGCATTGAAACAGGCCGTCGCTGCCCAGGCGAAAGCCGCCTTGACCGAGGCCTATGGCATTGTCGTCAAGCAGGCCCGTGTGACGCGCCTGGCGGAGATCCGCCAGTCCGTGCAGGCGGCGCTGTCGGGCGGTGAGAGCCCGAAATTCACGAAGGACCAGGTCGCGACCGAACTGCATGACCTGGAATACCGCCTGGTCCGCGACTTCATCCTCGATGGCAAGCCGCGCATCGACGGTCGCGACCTGACCACGGTCCGCCCGATCACGATCGAAGTCGGAGCGCTGCCGCGCACGCACGGTTCGGCAATCTTCACGCGCGGCGAAACCCAGGCGCTGGTCACGGTGACGCTCGGCACCGGCCGCGACGCGCAGATCATCGACGCACTCGCTGGCGAGCGGCGCGAGCCGTTCATGCTGCACTACAACTTCCCGCCGTTCTCGGTCGGCGAGACCGGCTTCATGGGTTCGCCCAAGCGCCGCGAGATCGGCCATGGCAACCTGGCGCGGCGCGGCATCAATGCCGTGATGCCGGACCTCCAGGAGTTTCCGTACGTCCTGCGCGTCGTGTCGGAAGTGCTCGAATCCAACGGCTCGAGCTCGATGGCGACCGTCTGCGGCACCAGCCTGGCGCTGATGGATGCGGGCGTGACGCTCAAGGCGCCGGTTGCCGGCGTCGCGATGGGCCTGGTCAAGGAAGGCGAACGTTTTGCCGTCCTGACCGACATCCTGGGTGACGAGGACCACCTCGGCGACATGGATTTCAAGGTGGCAGGGACCCGGGACGGCATCAATGCGCTGCAGATGGACATCAAGATCAACGGCATCACTGCCGAGATCATGAAAGTCGCGCTGGAACAGGCCAAGGCCGGCCGCCTGCATATCCTGGGCGAGATGAACAAGGTGCTGGACAAGGCGCGCCCGCAGATGTCCGAGTGGGCGCCGACGATCGTCACCATCAAGATCGACCCGGAGAAGATCCGCGACGTCATCGGCAAGGGCGGGTCGGTGATCCGCCAGATTACCGAGGAAACCGGCGCGACGATCGACATCGAGAACGACGGCACGGTCAAGATCGCGTCGGTCGACTCCGCATCGGGGCGCGAAGCACTGCGTCGCATCGAAATGATCACGGCCGACGTCGAGGTCGGGCACGTCTACGAAGGCAAGGTCGTGCGGCTGATGGATTTCGGCGCTTTCGTCGCCATCCTGCCGGGCCGCGACGGCCTCGTGCACATCTCGCAGATCTCCGACGAACGGGTCGAGCGCGTCAGCGACAAGCTCAAGGAAGGCGACGTCGTGAAGGTCAAGGTGCTCGAGGTCGACCGCCAGGGCCGTGTGCGGCTCTCCATGCGCGGAGTCGCCTAGGGGACCATCCCTCCGGGGACTGTCCCCTCCTGGGGGACCGTCCCCTCTTAGGGGATGTCCCCTCTTAAGCCGGCGCTGCCTCCACGCGTCGCTCGCGACACCCCGCCAGCCATTCCGGGCGCCAATGGGCGAGTGCCCAGGCCCAGACTTCTGCGACCGTCGCGCGCGCGAGCTTGGCCGGCGGCGCCTGTTCCAGCCAGTTGAGGACCTGCCAGAGCTGAGCGGCCGCGTCCTGCGGCATCAGCGGCACGGCGCGGCGCGATTTCGCCAGTTTGCGGCCGTCGGGCTCTGTGAGCAGCGGCAGGTGGGCGTAGCGGGGCGTGCGGAAACCGAGCGCCTGCTGCAGCAGGATCTGGCGCGGCGCGCTGGTGAGCAGGTCGCAACCGCGCACCACCTCGGTCACGCCCTGCAGTTCGTCATCCACGACGACCGCCAGGTGATACGCGAAATGGCCGTCGCGACGCCGTATGACGAAGTCACCCGCTTCGCCCAGGCAATCCTGCCGGACCGGCCCTTGTAGCTCGTCCACGAACACGACGGCCGGCTGGTCCGCTGCGATGGCAAAGCGCAGCGCGTGCGGGCCGCTGCCGGCCGCTGGATCGTGGCGGCAGGTCCCCGGGTAGACCGGTTCGACTCCGGGCTCCAGCGCCAGCGCAGCCAGCATGGAGCGACTGCAGCGGCACGGATAGCAGCGCCCGGCACGCTGCAGCGCGCGCAGGGAATCTTCATACAAATCAATTCGATCCGACTGGAAACTGACGTTTCCATCCCATTCGAAACCAAACCACTCGAGCGTGCGCTGGAACTCGTCGACGAGTCCGGGCACGCAACGGTCGCGGTCGAGGTCCTCGATGCGCAGCAGCCAGCGGCCGCCGCGGCTGCGCGCGCTCAGGTAGCTGCCGGCAGCCGCCAGCAAAGATCCCAGGTGGAGCGGACCCGAAGGTGTGGGGGCAAAACGGCCGCAGGGGGCTTGCAGCGGTGCTTCAGCGGTACCAGTCGTCGCGGTCGCCGTACTGCTTTTCGCGTCGTTCACGCCGCTCCTGGGCTTCGATGCACAGCGTTGCGACCGGTCGCGCCTCGAGGCGCTTGACCCCGATCGGCTCGCCGGTCTCGACGCAGTAGCCGTAGCTGCCGTCCTCGATGCGGCTTAGCGCCTCCTCGATCTTGCGGATCAGCTTGCGCTCGCGGTCACGAGTGCGCAGCTCGAGGGCGAATTCGGATTCGAGCGTCGCGCGATCGTTCGGATCGGGCGGGTTGGCCGCCTCGTCCTTCATGTGGGTCATCGTGCGATCGACTTCTTCCATCAGGTCCCGCTTCCAGTTGCTGAGGATGCCGCGGAAGTGGTCGAGCTGCTCCCGGCCCATGTACTGCTCGCCCTTGCGTTCGCGGTACGGGCGCACATTGCGGGGCCCGAGCAGCAGATTGTGGCTGGCTGGGGAATCGTCGTCTTCCTCGGCAAAGATGGGACGACGCGCGAGGCGCGGCTGGATCGCAGCGAGGGCGGGGCGGGCTTCCGCGAACGGCGCGACCGGCGCCGGCGTCTTCGACTTCATGATCGCCGGCTCGCGCACGGGGGCAACGGCCTTGACCGCCTTGGCGGGCTTTGCGGGCGGACGGGCGGCGGCGGCGCGGACGACTGCGCGGGACCTGGTCTTGACGGGTTTGGCGGCCTTGGCGCGAACACCAGGCACCTTGGGCTTGCGGGCCGCGGGTTTGGCGGCCTTGCGAGCGGTGGGCGCTTTGCGCGCCGCGACCTTCGCAACCGGCTTTTTGGTCCTGGAAGTCTTCTTGCCTGGCATCAAGTTCTCCGCTGCCTGTTCAATCGAGCGCCGGATTATAGCCCCGGTTTTCGCGCGGTCCAGTGCTGTCGTCGTCGCCCGCCGGGCACAGGGAGCTCAGGGCAGGTGGAGGGCCGGGGCCGGATTCCAGCCGCTTTGGCGATGCTCGGCGACGATGGTCGTGTAGATGCCGCCGCGCACGTTGAACTGCGCCGTCAGGCGCAGGAATCGCGGCTGCAGCGCCGCCACCAGCCGGTCCGCGATCTCGTTGGTCACCGCTTCGTGGAACGCGCCGTGGTCGCGGAACGACCAGATATAAAGCTTCAGGGACTTGAGTTCGACGCACAGCGCTCCCGGAACGTACTCCAGGTCCAGCGCCGCGAAATCGGGCTGGCCGGTGCGCGGACAGAGGCACGTGAACTCCGGCAGGCGCATGCGGATCGTGTAATCGCGGCCCGTCTGCGGATTCGGAAACGTCTCGATGTCGCCAGATGGCGCCGGTCGGCTCATGCGGGTTTTTCCCGGTCGTCGTCAATTGCGGGCGGTTAATCTACACTAGCCGCAATGCGCCTCGCCAGGATCAAACTAGCCGGTTTCAAGTCTTTCGTCGATCCGACCACCGTTGCATTTCCCGCCAACCTGACCGGCGTCGTCGGTCCCAACGGCTGCGGCAAGTCGAACATCATCGACGCAGTGCGCTGGGTCATGGGCGAGATTTCCGCCAAGCACCTGCGCGGCGATTCGATGACCGACGTGATCTTCAACGGCTCGCGCACCCGCAAGCCGATCGGCAACGCTTCCGTGGAACTCGTGTTCGACAACAGCGACGGCAAGATCTCGGGGCCGTATGCCGGATACGCGGAGGTGGCGCTGAAGCGCGTCGTGTCGCGCGACGGCAATTCCACCTATTACATCAACAGCTCCAAGTGCCGCCGCAAGGACATCACCCACCTGTTCCTGGGCACCGGGCTCGGCTCGCGCAGCTACGCAATCATCGAGCAGGGCATGATTTCGCGGCTGATCGAGGCGCGCGCCGAGGACATGCGCGCGTTCGTCGAGGAAGCCGCCGGAATATCCCGCTACAAGGACCGGCGCCGTGAAACCGAGAGCCGCATCGCGCACACCCGCGAGAACCTCGAGCGACTGAACGACCTGCGTGAAGAGGTGGACAAGCAGATCCGTCACCTGCAGCGCCAGGCCGGCATTGCTCGCCGTTACCAGGAGAGCAAGACGCGCCAGCGGGAGCTGCAGGCAGAACTGCTGGCCCTGCGCATGCGCGACCTCGACGGCGACATCGCTGCCAGGCACGCGCTCGCGAGCCAGCGGGAAACCGAGACCCAGGCGTCGATCGCGGACCTGCGGGCCGCCGAGGCGACCGTCGAACGTGCGCGGGCCAGGCATGCCGAGTGTTCGGACGCGCTGGCCGCCGTCCAGGGCCGCTACTACCAGGTGGGCGCCGATGCCACCCGCACGGAACAGGCCCTGCAGCACGCGCGCGAGTTGCGGCATCGGCAGCGCAGCGACCTCGAGCGCGTGACGAGCGAACACGCCGAGTCGAGCGTGCTGGTCGGGCGCGACCAGGAGCAGTTGCGCGAGCTGACTGAGTACCTGGAACGGGCCGAGCCCGAGCTTGCCACCGCGCGTGCGGCCGAGAGTGCCGCGCGCGCGTCGCTCGCGGAAGCGGAAGCGGCAATGGCGGACTGGCAGCATCGCTGGGAGACCTTCAGCCGAGAGTTCGCGGATGCCTCACAGCAATCGCAGGTCGAGCGCGCGAGAATCGAGCAGATCGAGGCCGGGCTCGCGCGGCTGACGACGCAACGCGATCGCCTGGCGCAGGAGCGCGCGTCGCTGGAGCAGAATGTCTCCGGCGCCCGTCCCGAGGAGTTCGCCGCTGCCGAGCAGCAGGCGCGCGAGCGCGGCAGCGAGGCGCAGCGCGATCTCGACACCACGCTTGAGTCCCTGCACGCGGTGCGCGAAGACGAGCGACAGGCCTCGGGCGCGCTCGACGCGGCGAAAGCCGCGTTGCAGGCGGCCCAGGGCGAATTGCTGACGGTCG
>Ga0137439_1000012_pt1:0-7500 | contig 12866 bp, 12 predicted proteins | sample EasRivERMGT200_2_FD_102325 | JGI IMG/M metagenome (GOLD analysis project Ga0137439, IMG submission 102325) | Soil microbial communities from meander-bound floodplain in the East River, Colorado, USA - East River MetaG ERMGT200_2 | ecosystem: Environmental > Terrestrial > Soil > Floodplain... | reverse complement strand
TATAATTATTATAGGAATTCTAATAATTTTAAGAGATCTTTCTATTTAAGATATCTTTCTAACAATATAATATAGCGATAATAGGTAAAAAAAATAAATATAACAATAAATAACAGGTACAAATATTAAATCGAGGTGCCCATTCTATGACAATTCTCAACAACTTACCCTCTATTTTTGTGCCTTTAGTGGGCTTAGTATTTCCGGCAATTGCAATGGCTTCTTTATCTCTTCATGTTCAAAAAAACAAGATTTTTTAGATCTGATGGGGGCAAATTTCATATATTTTTTTTTTCAAGACTTAGACTTGGATTATAACACAGATATCTATTCAGTATAATATGGTATAACTTGTGGCTTCTTTCAAACAGAAAAGAAAGGGCAGGCGTAAACGTAAATCTGATATATGAGTAAACGAGCTATTTGAAAATATTGAAAATAAGTCGCGATTGGGGCGAATGCCTGAAATAAATGTAAAGCCCATGTAGCTATATATGTGTAGATAGGGGATCATATGAGAGGGCTCCTATTATTTTACTTTTAGATCTAACCAATTGCTTCGAAAGATTCACATCAGAATAGTGCAAGTTGATGAAAGTTCCTTCGGAAACAAAAAAATGTAAAGTAAAATTCATTTTGGCCGGTCTCCCACTTCCAATAAAATGTAACTAGATCTAGTATGAGTTGGCGATCAGAACATATATGGATAGAACTTATAGCGGGGTCTCGAAAAATAAGTAATTTCTGCTGGGCCATTATACTTTTTTTAGGTTCATTGGGGTTTTTATTGATTGGAATTTCCAGTTATCTTGACAGAAATTTGATATCTTTATTCCCGTCTCAGGAAATCATTTTTTTTCCACAAGGTATCGTGATGTCGTTCTATGGGCTCGCCGGTCTGTTTATTAGCTCTTATTTGTGGTGCACAATTTCGTGGAATGTAGGTAGTGGTTATGATCGATTCGATAGAAAAGAAGGAATAGTGTGTATTTTTCGTTGGGGATTCCCAGGAAAAAATCGTCGCATCTTACTCCGATTCTTTATGAAAGATATTCAGTCTATCAGAATAGAAGTTAAAGAGGGTTTTAATGCTCGGCGTGTCCTTTATATGGAAATCAGAGGCCAGGGGGCCATTCCTTTGACTCGTACTGATGAGAATTTGACTCCACGAGAAATTGAGCAAAAAGCAGCGGAATTGGCCTATTTTTTGCGTGTACCAATTGAAGTATTTTGAAATAAACGAAGCACTTTTCTTAGCAGGAGGTAAAAAACCAAAAAATCCTCTTTTTTTTTTTTCCTTTTTTTTTTCTATAACATAACTTAACTGAAATTTCTTCATAATACTGATGAACCAAAGAAGACGTAGATTATATATACTATATACGGAAAACGGAAAAATTTGAAATTTTGTCCGCAAACTTTTTTTTATGCGTATGTAAATTCACAAAATTCAAGGACTAACCACTGACTCACAAATAAAAACGAGGGAATAGATTCGGGAGTTCGAAGCTTTCTATTCTAAATTCTAATATTAGAATAGAACTTATGCTTGATAGAAATATTAGATCGTATAGAGTTGACGAATGAAGCGGATTCATTAAAAATTCACAGACGCAAAAATGGAAAAAAAAGCATTCATTCCCCTTCTATATCTTACGTCTATAGTATTTTTGCCCTGGTGGGTCTCTTTTTCATTTAATAAAAGTATGGGATCTTGGATTATTAATTGGTGGAATACTAGTAAATCCGAAACTTTTTTAAATGATATTCAAGAAAAGAGTATTCTAGAAAAATTAATAGAATTTGAGGAACTCTTCCTGTTGGACGAAATGATAAAGGAATACCCCGAAACACATCTACAAAAGTTTCGTATCGGAATCCACAAAGAAACGATCCAATTGATCAAGATGCACAACGCAGATCGTATCTATACGATTTTGCACTTCTCGACAAATATAATCTGTTTCGTTATTCTAAGTGGTTATTCTTTTTTAGTTAATGAAGAACTTATTATTCTTAATTCTTGGATTCAAGAATTCATATATAACTTAAGCGACACGATAAAAGCCCTTTCTATTCTTTTATTAACCGACTTATGTATAGGATTCCATTCACCCCACGGTTGGGAACTAATGATTAGCTCTTTCTACAAGGATTTTGGATTTGCTCATAATGATCAAATTATATCTGGACTTGTTTCCACCTTTCCAGTCATTTTCGATACAATTTTTAAATATTGGATCTTCCGTTATTTAAATCGTGTATCTCCGTCACTTGTAGTGATTTATCATTCAATGAATGACTGAAAAATGATCCACCGATCCAATTAGAATTTTGTTATTTTGTCCATAAGTAAAATAAAACATTCAAAATCTTATTTTTTTTTATATACTTATTTTTTCTATACATCCAATAGATTCGGATTCCTCCTATATTTTAGTAAAAATTTTTCAGTAACTAGCAGCATCGTGGATAGGGAACTATCCTAGCGACCTACCTAATTTTATTGTATAAATTTTCTGGATCAACGACTGGACCATGCAAACTAGAAAGACCCTCTCTTGGATAAAGGAAGAGATTACTCGCTCCATTTCCGTATCGCTCATGATATATATAATAACTGGGGCATACATTTCAAATGCATATCCCATTTTTGCACAGCAGGGTTATGAAAATCCGCGCGAAGCAACTGGTCGTATTGTATGCGCGAATTGTCATTTAGCTAATAAGCCCGTGGGTATTGAGGTTCCACAAGCGGTACTTCCAGATACTGTATTTGAAGCAGTTGTTCGAATTCCTTATGATATGCAACTAAAACAAGTTCTTGCTAATGGTAAAAAGGGAGCTTTGAATGTGGGGGCCGTGCTTATTTTACCCGAGGGGTTTGAATTAGCCCCTCCTGATCGTATTTCGCCAGAGATGAAAGAAAAGATAGGTAATCTCTCTTTTCAGAGTTATCGCCCCGCTAAAAAGAATATTCTTGTGATAGGTCCTGTTCCTGGTCAAAAATATAGTGAAATCACCTTTCCTATTCTTTCTCCGGACCCTGCTGCTAAGAAGGATGCGTACTTCTTAAAATATCCCATATACGTAGGCGGGAACAGGGGAAGGGGTCAGATTTATCCCGACGGGAGCAAGAGTAACAATACGGTTTATAATGCTACAGCAGCGGGTATAGTAAGCAAAATAATACGAAAAGAAAAAGGGGGGTATGAAATAACTATAACAGATGCGCCAGAGGGGCGTCAAGTGATTGATAGTATCCCCCCAGGACCAGAACTTCTTGTTTCAGAAGGCGAATCCATCAAACTTGATCAACCATTAACAAGTAATCCTAATGTGGGGGGATTTGGTCAGGGAGACGCGGAAATAGTACTTCAAGACCCATTACGTGTCCAAGGCCTTTTGTTCTTCTTGGCATCTGTTATTTTGGCACAAATCTTTTTGGTTCTTAAAAAGAAACAGTTTGAGAAGGTTCAATTGTCCGAAATGAATTTCTAGATTGCGAATTTATCAACATCAAGTTCTTAATCTTTTCTTAATTTCTTTAAAAGTTAAAACGAACAAAATTTTTGTTGGAAATTCTGTATGATAAAAAAAATTGCGAAAAGACTTTTGTTTCTATATATATATATTTGTTTTTTTATGGCGAAATAGCGAATTAGGGGAATTACTTGTACCACATTTCTATATTTAGTATGTATATTGGTAAGAAGACTATTTGACTTTATCCCTGCTTTTCCAATCTAAATTGGAGTGGTGCGATTATGTCACTATTCACAGATTTAGCTATGATACAATGTATCCATAGCTTTTGTTTTTTCTATTCTAATAGAATCAAATTGGACTAAATTAAATACTGAGACTAAGCATAAGATAACTAAGCGGAAAAGAAAAGGTTAAATGAGGGAAACAAAATATTATAGGGGATATTCTTCTATTTGTCTTTTTAGTCTTCGACACAAGCAAAGGAATTTTCAACCCACCCCCCCCTTTGCTTGTGTCGAAATAATAAGGATTCTTAATACCATTCATCAAAGATTCCTATTCTTCATTTCTATTTTTTCCAAGTTTATCATAACCTGCTTTTCGTTTTTATACGTAACGTATAAATTATACGTATAAAAACGATTTTTTAGATAAAAAGATAAAAAAAAAATAACAAAAAAGAAAGGAAAATTCTTTGAAATATTTTAAATATCAGAAGAATTTAATCCATAAAATGGAATTCATTTTGTCATTTATACGAATAAAGTATTATGATTATTAAGAACTCAGCAGCGCCCCCTTTTTTCTGTCTGATTCGACGGGGATGCCGTTGAGTTCTTACGCTTTCATGTCTATAACTCAGTTCATCCTATTACTACAGGGATGAACCCAAGCCGGAATAGGAGCCATAAAAGAAAATACCTATTAAACCGATCACAGGAATACCAGCTACAGTACCTATTACCCAAAGAGGAATCCTTCCAGTAGTATCGGCCATTTATCCCACTTCCCTCCACATTTAATCAAGTGGTCCTGCTAGAGACATGAACAGTCATAGATAATTATGTGATTATATCCTTCCGACGAGATAAGAGAATTTCTGCTCTTATTTATTATTCTAATACTCTCTTTTTAATTTTTTAATTATTAATTAAAAAAATAATTAGAAAATAAAACAGCAAGTACAAAAATGAGTAATAACCCCCAGTAGAGACTGGTACGATTCAATTCAACGTTTTGTTCGTTCGGGTTTGATTGTGTCATAGCTCTATAATTAATTCAGATTAGGTTTATCGTTGGATGAACTGCATTGCTGATATTGACCCCAAAAAAGAAACGGTAGGTACAGCTAGTCCGTGAACAGCAAGCCATCGCACTGTAAAAATTGGATAGGTTCGATCTATAGTCATTGGGCCCTCCTAACCTAAAAAGATTTATTAAATTCATCAAGTTGTTCCAAAGGATCAAAACGGCCAGTTATTAAGGGAATTCCTTGTCGGCTCTCTGTAAAATATTCATTTGGACGAGGGCTTCCAAATACATCATAAGCTAAACCTGTGCTGACGAATAACCAACCTGCAATGAATAGGGAAGGTATAGTAATGCTATGAATGACCCAATATCGAATACTGGTAATAATATCAGCAAAAGAACGTTCTCCTGTGCTTCCAGACATGCGAGCTCCACATATTCTTGTACAGTCAAAAGGGGATCGATTCCGTAAAAGACGAGATCAGTAAATGAAAATTCACTGAAATTCAATCTTTGTGAGATCGTCAATATCGTACCGAGGGTTTCTTTAAAGTATACCAAATCAGTATAGCTATCCTTCTTCTGACGCAGCAACGCAACTCCAATCAGTCTCGAAACGAAGTCCTATATAATTTCTTTACTTGAGTCTTTTCTTTTTCTTGTCACTGTAGAACCGTGTACCATAGATTAGCGAAAAATGTGAATTTGACGGTTTGCTTTCTAATAATTAATAATAAAAATTCATAAAAGAGATTAGCTTATTCCCCGAATTCACAATTCAATTAGATGCGAAATCTACCCTCCTCCCCTTCCTACTTGTAGAATAAGAGTTTTTTGTTGAAATCCTTTTTTCATTTTAAGGAATTGCTTCGTTGTCCAGAAACAAGTACTGGCAGTAGAGAATATTCGAGAGAACAGCGAAAAAATAATTGTAATTGTAATAATAAATATTCTGAATGTGTGTATTCTTGTTCTTGTATTCGATCCAAAAGGTTTTTCTTGATACTTGATACTTAATTAAACTTTTTTTTATTTTACTTTTTTTTTTATTTTTAATAGGGAAAATATGGAAAGAAAAAAAAAGTAAAAGATATTATAAAGCAAAATCAAAATAAAATTAAAGGGTTACTTTTTGTTCTAAAATCTAAAAAAAAATGGATTCGATACAAATAAATAAAAAATAAATAAATAAACTAAAAGAAGTGATCAACATAGAAATGATTTTCCAATTTTAGTCCGTAGCGATTTCCATAGTGATTTGATTCAAAGAAAGTTTCTTTGACTGAAGTTATACAACACAGTTCTTCTAATATATTATTAATTATTATTTTAATATTTCTTTAATATTTCAATTTAGTTTGTTCTTTTATTTCTCAAGAGTTGTCCAATTAATCTTTTGATTCGGAGATAGGATAGGTAGATTTTTAGATGATCAGTTGATTTCTTTTTCTACTTTAATATTGCTCTTTTTTTTTTTTGAGTGCTGTCTATAATCTATAATTATAATAATTGATAAATGATTAATAAATAAAAAGCTTTCGATTGGTATTTTTGCTTATCTTCGTATCTTTCAAAAATTGAATTTAGGAAAGTATTTTACAAATATATGGATAAAAAAAAATAGTTTATTTAGCTCCTTCATGCCCACTCTAACTAGTTATTTTGGTTTTCTATTAGTAGCTTTAACTATAACTTTAGTTATATTTATTAGTCTGAACAAGATACGACTTATTTGAAATTAATTCAATGAGCAATTCATAAAAAAAAAAATAGAATTTTTTTTTTTGCAGTATTCCATTTTCTAGTTCCTTACCGTGTCAATTTCCAATTCTTGGTTATTGAGATTTATGGGCAATATGGATTAATATTTAAAGATAGATATTACCTCCTTTTTTCTCTTTTCAAACAAATTGAAATGATTGAAGTTTTTCTATTTGGAATCGTCTTAGGTCTAATTCCTATTACTTTGGCTGGATTATTCGTAACTGCTTATTTACAATATAGACGTGGTGACCAGTTGGATCTGTGATTAATTAATACCCTTTTTTTTGACCTCCTCCGTTTTTTAATCCACAGGAGGTCAAATTAAGATTGCTGTTCAAGCTTTTCCCTAAAATTTTTGACTTAACAAAACAAGAATGGGCTCACGCTCTGTAGGATTTGAACCTACGACATTGGGTTTTGGAGACCCATGTTCTACCAAACTGAACTAAGAGCGCTTTTTTATTACTTTTTTATTAAAAATTTATTACAAAAAAGAAAGCTGTAAGTAAAAAGATTCTTTTTTTTTTTTTACTCCACTACATCTTGAATGCCTATACTATCTCATATAGAAACTATATTCTATATTATTATATAGAAATATATATAAATATATATATAAATAATAATATGATATAAAGCATATCATATTAATTTATGATTAGGTATGTCCAATTTTAATTGATCTCAATTGATCCCTTGTTATTGTATTGCTCAGAGGCGAAGTAATAAGTAGGGATGACAGGATTTGAACCCGTGACATTTTGTACCCAAAACAAACGCGCTACCAAGCTGCGCTACATCCCTTTCAATTGGTCTACAATGTCATTGTAGAGAATCCCTGTCTTGTTTTCCACATATTTATTTCATTTCACTTTCTCCATATTTTCTCCATTGAGATACATAACTTATCTTTTCATTTCTTCTTTTTTTTTGTCTCATATCATATAACATATAATACATATAATAATAAACTTATATACATATGAAAAAAAATAC
>Ga0137439_1000011_pt1 | contig 13549 bp, 17 predicted proteins | sample EasRivERMGT200_2_FD_102325 | JGI IMG/M metagenome (GOLD analysis project Ga0137439, IMG submission 102325) | Soil microbial communities from meander-bound floodplain in the East River, Colorado, USA - East River MetaG ERMGT200_2 | ecosystem: Environmental > Terrestrial > Soil > Floodplain ... | reverse complement strand
AGCTTTGCTCAATTGTTTCGTTTCTGTATCAGCTCTATTAAATTCCTGTGATATATCATCAGATGGGCACGAATCATAATCTGCACCATGTGCGCAAGCTGCCATAAAACGAGCTTGTTTTTGTGAAGTAGATTTTTCGGCTAATTCTGGTTCGTCATCGAAAGGTTCATCGAGTTGATTCCAATCACCTTGTTCTTGATCAAAAGCACGATTTCCGGCAGGAGTATCATTACCTTGCCAACCCATTTCACCTTGTTGTTGTGAATTTGATGTATATTCTAAATCATCGAGCTTGCTTCTAAATTCTTCAAAGCTAATTTCACCCATATCATACAGTCTTGCCAATTCTGAAACATTTGACGATGGCAAATTCTCTTCTAAAGGACTAGCACTTTCTTTCGGAAGATTACGAATATTTTTAGCCAATGTGTCGGGATGGCTTATTCTACCTTCTGTATCGTGTCTTTGAACATCTTGCGGAGTAAGTGGGGCCTGCCCTTGTTGCTTTCTCATAACTGCCGGAACTTCATAAGTTCCAGGACGAGCACCTTCCATAAGGTTAATCATATCTCTCATACTTTTCATAATACACCTACCTTTACTAAGCTAGGTTTCTTAATACGACCAAAGAGACCTACATCATCCTTATTTAAATTCTTAGGATCGTTAAATCCATCATATCCTTTCGGTAAAGTTGTATGATCAATCTTTTCAGCTGGACTGAGTGGATTATCAACAACTGCAACTTTTCTTTCTTTCTGAACTTTAGCAAGTTCCTGTAAGAACTTGGTATTATATTTTTCACCATAATGCTGATCTGGAATCCAGGTAGGATCTTCTTCATAATCTGACCCTAAACGAGTCTTATATTTTTCTAAATACTCTGGAGAACTTCTGTCGAGGTATAAATCAGTTTCTATTTGCCTTGGATCGTTTTCGGAATAGACTGCAAGGCATGCTTCTGAAATGCCTAATGTGTTGCAAACATAAGTACGAAGAAAATCAAGCGATGCAGGGTAGCCCATAGTGACATCGCAGATGTAGACCGGCATATTCTTCACATTCGGAAAATCTAAAGGACTTTCTTGAATTGGTGTTTTTCTAAAAGAGGATGCTTGCTTCAGTTCATACCTGCTGAGACCTGCTTCAAGCAAATCAATCATATTATCTGTCATTTCAGTCACAGCGAATTTCAAAACATACTTATAGTCAGTTTTGGTTTCAGCAATATATGATGTAAATGTTTTCTTTTCTGCCATATTAACTCCAGTGTTATGACTATTTATCAGAGTTTTCTGATTTATTCGTCTGTACGATATACTTGAGGAGTTCATTACGGTCAAATTCCCCGCCGCCACGGGTAGAAGGATTATCATTGTTCCCGGAATCTATTTCAAGCTTTGCTTTCTTAATTTGAAGATCAATCATTTTCAGTTTACGCTCTGCTTTAGAATTCTTTGCATCCAAAGCTGTTTTTAATAGTTGGCCTGCCACTTCATAAATTTTACCAGCATGCATATCGGGTACATTACCACCCAAATTCACTAAATCCTGAAATGTCTTAACTGCCTTGTTAGCAATATCATCCATTTCACTATCGTGCATATCTAAACCATTTACAACAGGTAAAGCGTGGTCAATCTTTTCTACTGTAGATAGTGCAGAGAAAATTTGGTTTGCTTCTACCATTAATTCTTCTTTTGTTTTAATCGGAGTTATAATCAACTCTTCTTCTGGATGAGAAGGAGGCAAATTAAAGAAGTCTTCCATCTTTTTAGTAACTGGCATTATTTTCTCTTCTTTCCAGGATTATTAAATATATGATGTTCATTCATAACTCTAAAAGTCATACCGTGATTTTTAGCAAAAATATGTGCAGCATTCCATTTATGAGCATTCAGAACAGCCGCTAATTTATGCTTCTGAGATTTTGCCTCTTCTAGAAAAGTTTCCTTAGATGGTTTAACTTCAATAATTTCAGCTTTCCGCATTCCTTTGGCATCTTGATAGACAACAACGAAGTCCGGCACATATACTGTGTATTTATTGGTGAAAGGATTAGTGTAGGGAATTTTAAGAGATTCGCTTGCCCATTCTATAATACTCGAATGTGAATCAAACATTTCCATTAATTTAAATTCCCAGGAGGAACGATAAACTATTGGATAAGAACCGACATACTTATCTGGATTAACTGGCGTATAATGACCTTGAACATAGTTACCCATTTAAGCCCTTATCTGCCTTGCCTGCAAACTAAACCTATTATTGACTGTAGTAACAACACCGACTTGATTCCCAGGATCACGTAAATCATTGAATGCCCTATAAGCGTCCATAGACAATAATAGTTGTTGGCCATTTCTTGTAGATTGTTCTAAAAAGGCCTGCGGCGTAATACTTAGAATTGCTGCAATATCCAGAGCCAGTGCAGTCATTGTGTCCGCATACACTGCTGAGGCTCCTCTAGACATAAAATAACATTTTGTAGAATCATAGGCATTGGGACTCCAATTACCAACTACACCCTCTCCCAAAAATGCTTGTTGTGAACTATCGGGAGATGGAAATACCGTAGGACCTGTTGAATATTTAAAGGTATTGGAATATTGTCCGCCACCAGTTAATTTAACGGTTCTCTGCGTTCCAAGATAAGTCAACATCTGGGAACTAAAACGGCCAATTGATGCTATGTTTGCATTTGCCATGGTTATCCAGTGCTAGGCGGAGAATTACCAATTCTATTTACATCTTTGTATGCAACTGATGCGGGTGTGGCTGTAGATTTAAAAGATCTCGCTTGAACTGGGGGTCCGCTTGTAGGATGAACTGGCTTAGGATTTATATGAGCTAATCCGTCTAAAGCACTAGCACCAACCTTACGCACTACTTTATCAGATAAAAATGCACCGGTAACACCGCCAATAGTCGATTGGACATTTTTTCCAATTCTACTAAGCAATGGATTATCAGAATGCAATAACGGATTATTAGATTCCATGAAATCTACTAACGCAGTATTAAATGCTAATGCTGGTAATTCTAAGAATTCACCATGATTAAATTGTTCTAACGAAGATGGATTATTCGGTTTATCCTCGCCGTCATCTAATTTCAGATTTTGAATATTATAGAATGCATATTCATATTCAAAAGAAAATGTTAGTTCTAATGTCTTATCACCTACTGCATAATTCAGAACATCGTGCGTAAATGCTGCAATGCGTGGATTAACAAGAGTAACCATATTAAATCTACCACCGTGAACTTGGAATATTTCAATTGATTGAATCAAATTACGTATATTCCCGACTTGCGGTAAATTAAATCCAAAGTTATGATTATCTAAGGTATCGCCTATGATATTATTTAAGGTTCTCTTCTCCCCTAAAGTATTAGAAGGTATAGTAAGATCCTTTCCACCCGTAATTGTTCCAAGCATATTCTTTACAGAACCAGGCAGATTAAGAATATTTGGGTTTATCTTCGGAAGCATACTTTTTAAACCATCAGTAAGCTTTTCAACACTAAACATACCTGGTGCTTTTGTATCTACCTTTGCTAAATTGACGCCCGCTTCAATACCATCTGCAAAATAGTACCTATAATACATATCCCAGAATTTCAATGTCTTTCCATCATTTACATCATGAAAAACTGCTTTAACTGGTTCAAATGCAATTTTTGTCTGGCTTAGTCTCTTTCTATTGTATTGATTGAGAGGTGTAGTTTCAATTTTCATCGCCGGCATTTCTATTGACTTAACCAACGGCTGAATTTGTGTCCATTGAGGATTATTGAAAAATGTATCTACAAATTTTTTGGCTGTTCCGACATTATTCAAATTTATTCTAATGTAATATTCAAACGGAACTCGTGGAGTATTTCTATAAAGGGATTGCCCGTCTTGACTGAAGTTGTATGTGGCATGACGGGAGCTTTTTTCATAATAGAAACCAGCTCCGGTCAAGTGGGTGAATAGGCTAGAGAAACTAGGCACTAAACCTCCATAAATTCGCGATTAAGCGAATGTAGTACCACCAGTTGGGGATGCGAGATTTGGATATGGATCGCCGCCGACTGTTGTACCGTCGTTTGTATTTGGTCCTGCAACGTTTGTAGCATTATCAAAGCGAATTGTTAATGTAACCACATTAGGATCTCCACTTGAATAATCACTGTCTGGATACTGAACTGCCTGTAAGAAGCAACCATCTAGGTCCCACGATTCAAGTTGCTCATTATTTGTACCATCAAGTGTGTGAATTTCCATCGCAAACTTGTAGTTAATACCCGCAACAGCGCTTGTCTGTTCATAGTGGTTCATTTGTTTCTGAACTTGGGCACCCACTGACGAAAGAACAGCATTAGTGATATCATCACGTAATGTAATTTCAATTGTTTCAAATGTATGCTTACCTGCGATCCAAGCGACAGAATTGTATGAATGCAATTCAATGTCATTATAAGTAATCTTCGGTCGTGTGCATGTCATAACGTTTTGAGTCATTTCGCGCAGGCTATTGTTTTCGCCAAAATTCTTGAAAATAACTCTAAAGCGATATTTTTGCTTAGGGTGTAGAATACCTAGCTTGTTTCCGTCTAAGGGAATACCGAATTTAGATAGATTTGCCATCTTTGTCTCCTGCTTTATAGCTATTTGTATTTATCACTTTCTGAAATTTTTCTATTCATGGGTATTTATCAAAAAGAAAGCCGCTTAAAAGCGGCTTTCTGACTAAGTCATTTACTTCATGCTGTCAAACTAGCACCAGTATTCTTGATTCTGATCGGAATGTAAATAAATTCAATTGCTTTAACAGGTTGAATTGCAATATCGATCCAGAGTTCATTTCTATCGATACGCGCTGGCGTGTTATTGCTCAAATCGCAAACTACCAAGAAGTCATACAATGCCCGCAATGTAATAAGTTCTGAAAGGAATCTATCAAATGCATCCTTGACTGCTTTACGAGTCTGGGAGTCATTAGGTTCAAACAAGAACGGCATAGCAAGTAAATTACATTGGTAGCGCAAGTAGTTTTCTAAACGAACCACGTTGATACGATCTGTTGCACTTGCATACGGTTGACGTGTCTTCTGACCGAAAATCACAATACCTCCCTGTGGCATAACACGAATTGGGTTAATGCCGTTAATATACAGGATATCTCTCTGACCCTCGTTCAATTTAACTGTGATAAATTGGCCAGATTCATTGACATAACCAACTGCCACTGCATTGTTGACAACACCGCGCTGTAATCCAGCTGGTGCAAACCACGGATAAGCAACTTGGTCATTAAATGCAATAGTACGGAGAGCCATATGTGTCGGTGGAACAACAACATCTGTTCCATCTACGTTTGTAGCTAAACCACTCGGATACCAAAGTCCAAGATATTTGCTAACAGAAGTCAAACCAAATGGGCCATTACCGAGTGCCCCACCTTGATTGGTTGCCCAATTCTGCAATGATGTGCCATTCGCTGCTAATGTAAATGGTGTATCACCAAGTACGAAGGCAGTCGCCTTTCTGTCCTCATTGAGAATTATCATCTCATCCATTGCTTCAACAAATCCAGGGGCAGCAATCAAGTTGAAATACAAATCTTCAGCACGAATATCTTCATTAGTAAGAATTGCTTCTTGAATTGCACGAACAATTACAATCTGTTGGGCAGCTTCGCCCATATAAGGAATTCCTACGGCATTGTTTCCAGAAATCGTAATCCAACGACCCTTTGAATCATCATTCGTATTATCCGGGGAAGCAACTACATCTTCAAAGACTGCTGGATTTTGCCACTGTTTGATGTTATTTGTAGAATAACGAGTATTCCAGAGCAAAAAGCCTTTTGGATACAAATCAGAATCTGGGGCATCTCCATCTAAGTCAGGGGCATTTCCACCACCATTATTTTCGCCAGTGCCAATTGTTCCAGGAGCTAAATTATACATTGGATTTGGACGTGCATCTTGGAAGATAATACCATTTGGTGTAGTTTGATCGGTAAGATCAACCAATACCCAACCAGATCCGTTCCATTTCTGAATTACGGGATATGGACCTCTATCAGTATCCACCCAGATATCGCCCTGTACTAAAATTGGTGCAGGAACATTATCTTTAGGATCTGCCGATTGTCCATAAAGTGTAGGAGCACCTGCGATTGTTAACAAATCGGGGAATCCCTCTAAGTTAACATTTTGCCAACTACCTGCACCATCAGCATAAAGCATATCAACTGTAGAACGACCTTCGCCGTCTACACCAATTTCTGCATTAAACCACATTTGCCCATTAGCAGGTCCTTGTGTAGGAACACTTTCTTGCCCAACTATTGCCGAAGAGTCTGTAAAGATTCCCCAAACACCGTCTTCAAGTGAATATTTAAAGCGAAATGCATTTGGTGGTAATAGTTGAGTCGGTGTTTGTTCAGGAATTGCCTGAACATAAATTTGCCCAGCAGTTCCAAATGGATTTGAATCATAAAAAGCATTAGCTTCGGCGTCAGTATAAAAAATCGGTGTTGTAACTAGAACGAATGTACCTAATGTTGCATCCATTCTACGAACAACTATATTTGCGCCAGAAGCTGCGGCAGATGTTTTAACCCAGAACGGTGCTAAAATCGAAATGTCGGTAAGATCAGGCCATACTTTAGAAAGTATAACACCAGTATCCACCACATTCTCTTTCAACATAGCCCATGCACCAGCGATATGTGTCCAATATACAATCTTACCGCTTTCTTCATATACTACAACTGCGGTATCTCCATCAACACCTGTTGGCGGAGGATTTAATAACTCATCACCAGTAGTGTAGTTTACAACAAAAGTGGGTTTCACAGAAGTCCACACTTCGTTCGGGAAAGTCCCAGAACGCTTAAATAGACCCCATGTGGTTCCTGTGGTCGATTCATCTAACCAATATGTGCCGGCCGCTGCTGGACTTCTTGGTTCTACTGGTGTAGATTCAAGTTGACCAGTGTTAATATCAGCACGAACAACCCTCATCAAATTAGCAATACCTAAATATGAATAAGAAGCCAAAAGGCCATATTCATTTAGTGGATAACCATTTAAAGATGTGCCACTTACACTATAGAAAATTGGATCACCAAATGTGGTAACTAGATCTCGTTGGGAGGTAATAGACCATACCTGACCAGCAGTTTCCTTGGTTGTACCAGGGGCAATTGTGAGACCTGTCGGATCTGTGGGATCTGGTTTGTTTTCTTGTGTGGCGATAAAGACAAGTGGCACAGTTCCTGGACCAGCACCTACGTTGATGCTTTGGTCAATTACAGAAATACTTACGCCAGGGGATACTAGGACAGCCATTTATTTTAACTCCTTTGAAGAATTACTTCTTGTTATGAGTATTTATCAACAAGAGTCATATTTTCGTAGGAAACGCAGGCTAGGAACTCATAAAACTCTGGAAATAATTTTCCGAACTTGGTCTTTTAGTGTTTCTAAGGTTCCGTTATTATTTAGCTCGAAATCGAATTTTGACCCCACCCACGACCATTCACTTGAATGCGCCTGTGAATAAGTCTTCATCATCACTTCTTTAGCTATGGAATTACCACTATTTGCCATAACAGCAGTTTCATACCATACTGGTGCTGGACCACGATCCACCCTGATTAGAATGCCACCCTGATTTTTAATAAAATCAACTTCATTAGGAAACCTAACATCGCTTATAACAACGTGTTGTTTTGGATTCTTACGAATACGATTTTCTAGTGTCAAAAACCATATACCCTCATTAAAGTGATTCCGCAATGAATCAGTTCCTACCAATTGCATTGCAAGTCTGGGGCTGAAATTTGGAATACCGAGTTTCCCTGCCCACCATGTATCTACTTGTTCACGCCATTCGCGTGATTCTTTTGTATCGCCCTCAATCATATCTCGAGGCCAATCAAAAATAAATGCACAAGCATCTTTCAAGCTTGTTGCAAAACTATCTTTTCTAAAATTATGCTCATCTGTAAGCCAGTGTGCAACTGTACTTTTACCACATCCAATAAAACCTGAAATTCCTACAATCATAATGGAAAACCCCCGTACGGCTATTTATAGCTGTACGGGGGTCTCGATTACTTAATCTGTTTTTGTGTAATTTATGCTACTGGACTAGAGATAGTCACACCTGCACGATGGTGATGATGCTTGTGGAACAAGCCACAACCAGACAATGCCAATACAGACACTGCTAAAACGACCATACCTACTTTTCTCATAATAAACCTCCGTTGTTTTGAAATTAGATCTAATTTCTACACCAGGAAATACCTGAGTGTAAATTACTTATCTCAGAAATAGTTCCTAGTGTCGGAATATCGATTAGATCAAACGGAAAACTTGTCCCCTAACCGCGCCGCCTGGATGCTTCTGTGTATGAACATTTACATAAATGTATCCAGCCCTGATAGCCAATCTAAGTTGAGGAAGTGTTTTTATTTCTACTGGACAAACCATAGGATCTACAACATAAGGGGCAAACTTGGAATCTTCAATAGAACCCTTTATAAGTAGATTACGACGAGGGGCGCCGCCGTAGAATGGATAAACGACTGGGCCGTTCATTCCTGTTTTAGCACAATGAATGTGCGCCGCTACAATCTGATCGTCTCTAGGAGCACCTAAAACTACCAGATACCAACGATTATCTAAAGTCGTTTGAATAAATTCAGCTGTAATGCCAGTTACAACCGGTGGAACCTGCTTTGCCCCACTTAAATTGGTTTTATAAACTACATCATCAGGAACTACCTGTGCCATTGCTGATGTAGATAAGAACAATGCCGATAAAAACGCTACTAAAAATTTCATATTATTTTTCCTCTTCAAAAAAGATTTAAGTATGGCTTACTCTCCTGGAGGTATCCAGTAAAGTTGCCCTCTAAGAAAACCACTGGGATATCCTACAGTACGAACATTTACATAAATGTATCTATTGGCAATAGCAAATACAAGTTGCGGTAAGGTTGTTATATCAAATGGACATTCGGGTGTCGATAAATGTGGTTGGATCTTTGAAGCATCATAACCCGCAGACATAATGAGAATAGCGGAAGTAGGCGAAGGGTTCGAATAATATGTGTATAATACTGGCCCCCCGGATGTACCTCTAAGCCCGCACTCCAAATTCACCGATGTAATAAAAAAGTCACTTGGAGGTTTACCTAAATTATTTACACCAGGATCTGCTCTTGTAAACAAATACCAACGACTATCTACTGTTGTGTGATAAAATTCCCCGATTGGTTTAAATCTTGGATCAAATGGTACAACCGGAACATTTGAATCAAATTGATTCATAGTAGTTGTTCTAAGAATCGTATTAGAAAGTGGGGGAATCGGTTGCGATACTGCTGATGCAGATAAAAACAACACTGTTAAAAATGCTATTAAAAATTTCATGTTTTACCCTATGATGAAACCATACCCATCTGACGAGGTAACCATGTTCAATAATTCTGCTTCTAATTTTTCCATTTCGGCGGCTGCTTCCTGCTTGAGTTCAGCCCCATTCAATGTGACGTTTCCTGTAGGTCCGGGAAAACCAGAAGTAAATTTAGAACGTGCTTCACCTAACATATATTTAGCCTTGGCCGTCGCATATGAGCGCAACCACGGGCCACAATAAGGGTCCGTAATAATGTCATCTTCCGATTTTCTAACCCATACTCTAACAGCCACTTCTTCGTCACCAGTAGGCCTGCGAATAAGTGTCAGTTTATGGCTATTGACATCCCAGGTAAAATTATATTGACTTGCAAAAACTCTTTCTACAGTTTCTAAATATTGGTTGTAGAAATCCCACGTTGCCAATCCACCTGATTGATTTGGTTGCAATAGATAGATATTGGCAAATGCAGCACTAGACGGGTCGAAATTGATACCACCATTGGTGTATGCACCGACTCCACGACGATAAAGACGTCGAACTTCTTGCACTTCTTCTGGGAGAGTGTACTCGTTTATGTCACGTGTAATGTGTAGGAAAATATCTTTCTCAAGCATCGATCCATCTGAAAGCTGACGCAGTCTTTGGATTCCGATCGTAATTGCAAGATTTAAGTGTTCAACATCAAGTTCAACATCGACCATTTGCGCACCGAGCCCGAGCTCGATTTGCTTCATTAACAAGGTTTTCGGTGTAATTTGTGCAGACATAAGGTATCAACTCTCCAGTGATACCTTATTTATCATTTTTTAAATTTAGCTCTTTCAATCGCAGAACCATGGATATTACCAGATGTCTGCGCTTTAGTAACCACAGAATCTGATGCTAATCTATCTCTGAGAGTAGTTAACTTTGCAATCATTTTTTCAAGCATATCAAGCCTAAACGATGGTGAGTTATAAGGTTCTACATCAATGGTAGCATTTGTCATATCTTGTTTTAATGAGTCAAAATAGTTTTGTAAAACAGAAGTAGGTAATACTCCTCCCTTGACTATAGGCCATTTTTTTGGTTCGTTAATTTCAGATAATCTCATACCGTATTTATCAATATATCCAAACAATCTTAAATACCTAACGACGTCCGACGCGCCTTTCTCAAATCAGCAGCATTAGGCTGACTGTTAATAATCCTATCTATGGCTATCACAGTACGAGAAAACTTTCTACTTATTTTATTCAAAGCAGCACCACTGGTATACATCTTAATCATTTCAGGGGCTTGTTCAATATCACGCGGATCCACTTTGGCGGGTTTGGATTCTCGATATTTAGGAGGTCTAGAAGGTGCGTGTCCTGGGCGCCACTGACCACCCATTATTCTAAGATTTCTTTCAGGATAAATTTTATTCAAAAGACTAACAACATTATCAAATGAAAGGGCATAACGGCCGAGTTTTAGATTTAGCCTTGTCGCTATTTCTGGATATGGAACACCCTCGTCATACCATTGCTTAATTTTAGGAATTATTTCAGGTGGCAATTCTGATGCTATATCAATATATCTTTCATTAATAATTTCAGATAATTTCATACCTGTATTTATCAGTATTCCCAGGCGTTACCTTCGCTATCTGCAATCTGCATTACTTTGGCATCATCCAAAGCATTATGTGGATGGAAGTTATGTTCCTGAACAATTCGAGCTAAATCTTCGTCCGCAATCATAAACATATATCGTTCATTCCTGTCTAGATTTGCCGGCCACAATTTAGTCTTTTCTAAGAGTTTATTGAGGAACGGAATATCCCAGGAATAATTATCACAAGCAATGATACAGTCTTCATTGCGACTTTCAATCCAATCTGCCATCTTTAAGGCACATTCGTTTTCAGACATAACGAATTCTCCACCTTTAAGAATTGGCAGAACATACTTCTTTACAAAATCGGAACATTCCCTCACTTTATAAGTGTCATTGAGTTCAGCATAAAAGGATTCGCCGTTCTCATCGACCAGAGCAATACTGATAAGTTTATTACCAGGTTCAAGGGAGGTAAATTCGGTATCCAAGTAGACCTTCATTATTTTATTTCCTTCAATAGTTTTTTATAATTCTTCGGATCTGCTAAATCTCTACTAGTAATCATTCTATATAAGAATTCATTTTCTTGGCAATATTTGATTGCTTGTTGTTCCTTTTGAATATCAACAGAATCTATTCGTCCTTTTACTTCTTCTAATATTGTATTTCCATGAATGTCTTTTAATAAAAAATCAGGTACATAATTATGATTTCTATCTTCAAATAAATATGGAATTCGTATTCCATGATGTTTTGTCCAAGTCTTAATATTTACATCATTATCTAATTCTATCATCCTCGCTAATTCAAGAATTGAATCTGCATGAAACTGAATATTAGATTTAGTTGAGACGTAATAAGCTTTTCTGCCCCTATTACAACTCTTTATATCAAACTTACCCTCAGCAATCAAATCCACTTTACTTTTAGACATAAGTGCTTTTGTTTCAGGCGTATGATAATTTCCAGACATCCCATTTACTTTTTGAAACTGCCTAGCGTAAGCCATTACAGTGGATCTATCTTTGCCAAAAGATGGATTACCTTCACCAGTTCTTAAACATTTTATACATATTTCACCTATATATGCCGGGCGCCTTTTTCTATTCAACCAATTACTTGTCGATGCATTCCAATTATGCCCACATTTATCGCAGATTAATTCTATTACATGGTCAGTCTTTGGTGTTTCATCAACATTACAATATATCTTTTCACCAAGATAATTTATTCTATATGTTATCTTATTATATGCCATAATACTCCGTTAAGAGTATTTATCATTTTTCAAGCCAGTTCTGTATCCAAGAATAATTTCATAAAACTTCTTCACCACCAAACGTTAATTTAAACGCGGTAGCATCCTCTCTATTTAAAAAGGTAAATTCATATCTGAATCCCGGACTCAGTGATGATTGCTCTCCACGCGCAAATTGATCCAAGTTATAAAAATAAACATTTGTTACCATTACTCGCTTATCTTCACGTAAGGGCTCAATAAAGGCAATCTGCTTTTCATTCTCGTCTGTGCCCGGATAAGGGCGTGGAATATTAATTCTAATCTGTTCAGTCATTTTGTTGGTCTTTCTGATTCATGATATGTGCTCATTCCACCGTTCCATTCTTTCCAATGAACAACAAACTCTGGCCATTTCCAACCATACTTTAACATGAAGGCGTCCCATTCTCCTGGCTTAGCAGGAGGCTTTGGTCCTTTACCAGATCGATATATTTTCATCATATCAATGAATGGTATACGGTTAGCAAGAACTCTAAACGTATCATCTTCTGTCATTATCATTTATCTATCCTCAGAATAACGTGGTGTTCATTTAACTTCCCTGGACAAGGAACATCGAGGGTCGTTAATTCCTTCAAAAATGTGCGAAGTTTAATCTTACTTGCCTTCTTAAACTCAGCGAGCGTCTCTGCGGGCTTGCGTACTGTTTTTTCTACAGAATCTGGGGAAAAATTGAGCAGCGCAGTGCCTTTAACAGTGAGTCCTTCTGCGTCTACTGCTTTGTAGACGCCTAATTTGCGTGTCTTTGTGTTATACACCCAAACTTCTTTGGATCCAATGATATGCACCGGATTCATACTCACAATACCAAGTTGTGAATCTTCCTTTTTATACTTCAATCTTGCAACAACTTTTTCCACTGAAACAGGCTTCTTCTTTCTAGGAGCCCTAGTAACTTTGGAAACTTCCTGTATCATATCGCAAGCCAGAATTAGGTTGCGCATCATAACAACCATTTTCTTTAGTTCAATTCTTTTGAAGTTTGAATAAGCTTCTACTAAGTCTGTGTCTTCACCTTTTAAAACTTCTTCGAATTCTGCTGCCCGTTTTTGAAATACAGATTTGATATAAATCGTGTGGTTTGCTTTTAAAGCATTGCCTTTGAATAGCGATACAAAATCTTCAACGGTTTTGATTGGTGTCTTTTTATTCGTTACCCATTCGTCAATCCAGCCTTCGATCTCGCCTGCAACTTCCCTAGACTTTTCACGGATCTTTTCCTGTACTGAAATGCT
>Ga0137439_1000010_pt1 | contig 13827 bp, 26 predicted proteins | sample EasRivERMGT200_2_FD_102325 | JGI IMG/M metagenome (GOLD analysis project Ga0137439, IMG submission 102325) | Soil microbial communities from meander-bound floodplain in the East River, Colorado, USA - East River MetaG ERMGT200_2 | ecosystem: Environmental > Terrestrial > Soil > Floodplain ... | reverse complement strand
TGGGGCGGCATCCGCATCGAAGACAACGTCGTCGCACAGGACGGCGCCCCGCGGAACCTGACGCGCGAGGGATTTGCGGCGGCGGCCTGAGGCTCAGCGCTGCTTCAACAGATCGCGGATCTCGGTCAGCAGCACTTCCTCGCGCGGCGGCGGTGCGGCGGCCGGCGGCGCGGGCGGCTTCTTCAGCTTGTTGATGCCCTTCAACGCCATGAAGATCGCGGCCGCGATGATCAGGAAGTCGATCAGCGCCTGGATGAACTGGCCGTACTGCAACAAGACGGGCTCGCCGGTCTTGGAGTCGATGCCGAGCTGGACCGCAAGTTCGGTGAAGTCCACGCCGCCGATGACCCAGCCGAGCGCCGGCATCACGATCGCGTTGACGAGCGAGGACACGATCTTGCCGAAGGCGGCACCGATGATGATGCCGACGGCCATGTCGACGACATTGCCCTTCATCGCGAATTCTTTGAATTCCTGCACGATACTCATGGTCATGCCCCTGGATGGTGACGGTCCCGGCAGGCTAGCACGAAAAAAAAGCCGGGGACGAACCCCGGCTTCTCCATGGCGACCAGGAGCGGACCCGAAGGCGCGCTCACAGGATTGGAAATCGTCAGCCCGCGGCGGCCTTGCGCCGGCGCTTCGGCGCAGCCTCGGCCTTTGCCGCAGTCTTCTTTGCAGCTTTCTTCGGGGCAGCGGCCTTGGCCTTCTTCTTTGCCGGCTTTTCTTCCGGCGCCGGCGCCACGACTGCTTCGCCCTCGACCAGCTGCATCAGCGCCATCGGCGCCGAGTCGCCGATGCGGGGCTCCATCTTCAGGATCCGCGTATAGCCGCCCGCGCGGGTGCGGAAGCGCGGCCCGATGTCCTCGAACAGCTTCACGACCAGCCCGTCGTCGCGAAGCGTCGACCAGGCACGGCGGCGTCCGGCCAGCGAATCGTTCTTGCCGAGCGTGATCAGCGGTTCGACCACGCGGCGCAGTTCTTTCGCCTTCGGCAGCGTGGTGCGGATGGTCTCCACGCGCAGCAGCGCCGCGGCCATGTTCCGCATCAGCGCCCGGCGATGGGAGCTGTTGCGCGAAAGCTGGCGTCCCGACAGTTGGTGTCGCATGAGTAACTATCCCGTCCGCGTGCTCAGGCCGTGCGCAGTTCGTCTTCGCGGCGCAGCGACGCCGGCGGCCAGCCGTCGATGCGCATGCCGAGCGTCAGCCCGTGGCTCTCGAGGACTTCCTTGATTTCGGTCAGCGACTTCTTGCCGAGGTTCGGCGTGCGCAGCAGCTCGACCTCGGTGCGCTGCACCAGGTCGCCGATGTAGTGGATGTTCTCCGCCTTCAGGCAGTTGGCGCTCCGGACCGTCAGCTCGAGCTCGTCCACCGGGCGCAGCAGGATCGGATCCGGCAGCGGGCCGGCCTCGCGGCTCGGGGACTCGCCCTGGCCCTCGAGGTCGACGAACACGGTGAGCTGTTCCTTCAGGATCCCGCCCGCGCGGCGGATCGCCTCGTCCGGGTTGATCGTGCCGTTGGTCTCGATGTCGATGATCAGCTTGTCGAGATCGGTGCGCTGTTCCACGCGCGCGGACTCGATGCCGTAAGTCACGCGGCGCACCGGCGAGAACGACGCGTCGAGCTGCAGGCGGCCGATCGGCCGGCTCTGCTCCTCGAACTCGAGCCGCTGGACTGCCGGGCGATAGCCGCGGCCGCGCTCGATCTTGAGCATCATCGTGAGTTCCACGGACTTGTTCAGGTTTGCGATCACGAGCTCCGGGTTGACGATCACGACGTCGTGGTCGACCTGGATGTCGCCGGCGGTGACCGGGCCCGGGCCCTTCTTCGACAGCCGCAGCTCGACCGAGTCGCGCGTATGCATCTCGATCGCGATCGACTTCAGGTTCAGCAGGATGTCGACGACGTCCTCCTGGACGCCCTCGATGCTGGTGTACTCGTGCAGCACGCCCTCGATCTCGACCTCGGTCACGGCGCAGCCGGGCATCGAGGACAGCAGCACGCGCCGCAGCGCGTTGCCGAGCGTGTGGCCGAAGCCGCGCTCGAACGGCTCGATCACGATGCGCGCCTGGCGCGCAGCGGTCTCCGTCACCTTGACGGAGCGGGGCTTGAGGAATTCCGTTGCGGTCCCTTGCATGGCCGTCACCTTTTACTTCGAATACAACTCGACGACCAGATTCTCGTTGATGTCCGGCAGAATCTGGTCGCGGTCCGGCAACGCCTTCAGCGTGCCGGTGAATTTTGCGCTGTCGACGTCGACCCACTCGGGCAGGCCGACCTGCGAGGAGATCGCGAGCGCCGCGGCGATGCGGGCCTGCGCCCGGGCCTTCTCGCGCACCGTGATGATGTCGCCGGCCTGGCACTGGTAGGAGGCCACGTTGACCCGCTCGCCATTGACCTCGATCGCCTTGTGCCCCACGAGCTGGCGCGCCTCGGCGCGGGTCGTGGCAAAACCCATGCGGTAGACGACGTTGTCGAGGCGTCCTTCGAGGAAGCGCAGCAGGTTCTCGCCGGTCGAACCCGGGCGGCCCGCGGCCTTCGTGTAGTAGTTGCGGAACTGGCGCTCGAGCACGCCGTACATGCGGCGCAGCTTCTGCTTCTCGCGCAGCTGGATGCCGTAGCCGGACAGCCGCGTGCGGCGGTCGCCCTTGATGCCGCCCGGCGGCACTTCGAGCTTGCACTTGCTCTCGAGCGGCTTGATGCCGCTCTTCAGGAAGAGATCAGTGCCCTCGCGACGCGAGAGCTTGCACTTGGGTCCCAGGTATCTGGCCATTGTCCTCTCGACCTCAGACGCGCCGCTTTTTGGGCGGGCGGCAACCGTTGTGCGGAATCGGCGTCACGTCCTCGATGCTCGTGACCTTCAGGCCGCAGGCATTGAGCGCGCGCACCGCGGACTCGCGGCCCGGGCCCGGCCCGCGGACGCGTACTTCGACCGTGCGCAACCCGTATTCCTGCGCCGCCACGCCCGCCTTCTCGGCCGCGACCTGCGCGGCGAACGGCGTGCTCTTGCGCGAGCCGCGGAAACCGGAGCCGCCCGACGTCGCCCAGGCGAGCGTGTTGCCCTGCCGGTCGGTGATCGTGACGATCGTGTTGTTGAACGAAGCGTGGATGTGCGCGACGCCGTCGGAGACCTGGCGCTTGATCTTCTTGCGCGCCTTCGCGGCGACGGGCGCGGCGGCCTGCTGCTTCGCATCGGCCTTCGGCTCCGACTTCGCTTCGGTCTTCGGTTCTGTCTTCTGTTCGCTCATCGATTAAACCTTGCCCGCCTGGACGTTGGTCTTGATCGCCGCGCGGCGCGGGCCCTTGCGGGTGCGCGCATTGGTGCGCGTGCGCTGTCCGCGCGCCGGCAGCCCCTTGCGGTGCCGGATGCCGCGGTAGCAGCCGAGATCCATCAGCCGCTTCAGGCTCATCGAGTTCTCGCGCCGCAGGTCGCCCTCGACCATGAAGCGGGCGACATGCGTGCGCAGCGTGCCGACCTCGGCCTCGGTCAGGTCCCGCACCTTGGTCGACGGGTCGACGCCGGCCGCGCGGCACACCGAGAGAGACCTCGACCGGCCGATGCCGTAGATGTGCATCAGGCCGATGGAAATGTGCTTGTTGACCGGAATATTGATGCCGGCGATGCGCGCCATGGCTACTGGCCTCCGACCCGTGGGAAACACGATAGTTTACGTGAAAAACGCATATTCCTCAACCTTGACGCTGCTTGTGGCGGGCGTCGGACGAGCAGATGACGCGCACGACGCCCTTGCGCCGCACGATCTTGCAGTTCTTGCAGATCTTCCTGACTGACGGTCGAACCTTCATCTCAAGGACCCCTCTTTCCGCCAAACCCGCGCAGGTTTGCCTTCTTCATCAGGCCCTCGTACTGGTGCGACATCATGTGCGCGTGCAGCTGGGCCACGAAATCCATCACCACCACCACCATGATCAGGAGCGAGGTGCCGCCGAAGTAGAACGGCACGCGGCCGTACGACATCAGTATCTCGGGCAGCAGGCACACCAGCGTCACGTACAGCGCGCCCCAGACGGTCAGGCGCGTCAGCACCTTGTCGATGTACTCGCCGGTCTGCTGGCCGGGCCGGATGCCGGGGATGAACGCCCCGCCCTTCTTCAGGTTCTCCGCGGTCTCGCGCGAGTTGAACACGAGCGCCGTGTAGAAGAAGCAGAAGAAGATGATCAGCCCGCCGTAGATCAGCAGGTGCAGCGGCTGGCCCCAGCCGAGCGCCGCGGCGACCGTCTGCAGCCAGGTGCCGGTCTCGCCGGTGCCGAAGAAGCTCGCGAGCGTCGCCGGGAACAGCAGCAGCGACGAGGCGAAGATCGGCGGGATCACGCCGGACATGTTGAGCTTGAACGGCAGGTGGCTGGTCTGGCCCGCGTACATGCGCCGGCCGACCTGGCGCTTCGCGTAGTTCACCGGGATGCGGCGCTGGCCGCTCTCGACGAACACGCAGAATGCCGTCACCGCGCCGATCAGCAGCAGCAGGATGATCGCGAATGCCGGATTCATCTCGCCGCCGCGCACCTGCTCGAGCGTGCCGCCGATCGCCGACGGCAGGCCGGAGATGATGCCGGCGAGGATCAGCATCGAGATGCCGTTGCCGATGCCGCGCTCGGTGATCTGCTCGCCGAGCCACATCAGGAACATCGTGCCCGCGGTCAGCGTCAGCACCGCCGGCACCACGAACGACAGGGTGCCCGGATTGATGACCACGCCCTGGTTCTGGAACGCGATTGCCGCCGCGAAGCCCTGGAAGGACGCGAGCACGACCGTGAAGTACCGCGTCCACTGCGTGATCTTGCGGCGGCCCGACTCGCCTTCTTTCTTGATCGCGGCCATCGAGGGCACGACCACCGCCATCATCTGCAGGATGATGGACGCCGAGATGTAGGGCATCACGCCCATCGCGAAGATCGACAGGCGCTCGAGCGCGCCGCCCGAGAACATGTTGAACAGGCCGAGGATCGTGCCTTCCTGTGTGTCGAACAGCCGCGCGAGCGCGATGGGGTCGATGCCGGGCACCGGCACGAAGGTGCCGATGCGGTAGACGACCAGCGCCCCGAGCAGGAAGAACAGGCGATAGCGCATCTCGGTGTAACGCGTGACGTCACCGAGCGCGAGTGCCGCATTGCCTGCCGTGGTCGCCATCTGCTGCGTCGCGCGGCCCTCAGGCCGCAGCGCCCTCCGCAATCTTGCCGCCGGCCTTCTCGATCGCCGCGCGCGCGCCCTTGCTCGCGACCACGTCCGGGCCCTGCAGCGTCACGGCGCGCGTGATCTCGCCCGACAGGATCACCTTGGCGCGCTCGGTCTGCGCGGGCACGACCGACGCCGCGATCAGCGCGGCGAGGTCGATCAGCTCGGCCTTCACCTTCAGGAGGTCGGTCAGCGTCACTTCGGCGCGCGTCGCGTGCATCGCCGAGCGGAAGCCCACCTTCGGCAGGCGGCGCTGCAGCGGCACCTGGCCGCCCTCGAAGCCGACCTTGTGGTAACCGCCCTTGCGCGCCTTCTGTCCCTTGCCGCCCTTGCCGCAGGTCTTGCCCTGGCCAGCCGAGGCGCCGCGCCCGACGCGCAGGCGCACGCGCTTGCTGCCCGGGCCCGGCTTCAACGTATTCAGTCGCATCTCGATCGCTCCTTCAGGCCTTCTCGACGCCGAGCAGGTGCTGCGCGGCGTTGATCATGCCGCGGTTCTCGCGCGTGTCCTCGACCACCCGCGTGTCGCGGATGCGCCGCAGGCCCAGCCCGTAGACCGAGGCGCGGATGCTGTGCAGTTGCCCGTGCACGCTGCGGTTCAGCGTGATCTTTACCTTGTTCTTGCTCATTTCGTTCAACTCGTGATCTCTGCAAGCGTCTTGCCGCGCTTCGCGGCGATCCGGTCCGGCGCCACCATCCGTTCGAAGGCGTCGAAGGTCGCGCGCACCACGTTGATCGGGTTGCGCGAGCCGTAGCTCTTCGCGAGCACGTTGCGCACGCCCGCGCACTCGAACACCGCGCGCATGCCGCCGCCGGCGATCACGCCGGTGCCGTCCGATGCCGGCTGCATGTAGACGCGCGTCGTGCCATGGCGGCCCTGGATCGCGTAATGCAGCGTCGCGCGCGTGATCGGCACGTTCGTCATGTTCTTGCGCGCCTGCTGCATTGCCTTCGCGATCGCGGTCGGCACCTCGCGCGCCTTGCCGTAGCCGAAGCCGACGCGGCCGGCGCCGTCGCCGACGACCGTCAGCGCCGTGAAGCCGAACTGCCGGCCGCCCTTGACCACCTTGGCGGTGCGGTTGACCGCGACCAGCTTCTCGATCAGGTCGTCGCCGGACTGGGATCTTTCAACACGTGCCATCGCGTAATCCTCGGAATCAGAACTTGAGGCCGGCTTCGCGCGCGGCCTCGGCGAGCGCCTTTACGCGCCCGTGATAACGGAAACCCGAACGGTCGAAGGCCACTGACTCGATGCCGGCAGCTTTGGCGCGCTCGGCGATCGCGCGGCCCACGGCGGCCGCAGCCGCACTGTTGCCGGTCCCCTTGAGGCCCGCAGCCACCGCTTCCTGCACGGTGGATGCCGCGACCAGCACGCGCGCGCCGTCGGGCGTCGTGACCTGGGCATAGATGTGCCGCGGCGTGCGGTGCACCGTCAGGCGCGCCGTGCCGATCTCGCGGATCTTGGCGCGGGCGCGGGTCGCGCGCCGGATGCGCCGGTCTTTCTTGGTCAGCTGTGCCATGGCCTTACTTCTTCTTGCCTTCCTTCATGACGATCCGCTCGCCGGCGTAACGCACGCCCTTGCCCTTGTAGGGTTCGGGCGGCCGGTAGCCGCGGATCTCTGCCGCAACTTGTCCGACCATCTGGCGGTCGGTGCCTTTGATCAGGATCTCGGTCTGGCTCGGGGTCTCGATCGAGATGCCTTCCGGCACCGGATAGCTGACCGGATGCGAGAAGCCGAGCGTGAGGTTCAGGTTCTTGCCCTGCACCGCCGCGCGGTAGCCGACGCCGACCAGCTCGAGCTTGCGCTCGAAGCCCTTGGTCACGCCGGTCACCATGTTCGCGAGGTTCGCGCGGGTCGCGCCCGCCGCCGCGACGCGATCGGTCGTCGCTTTGCCCTCGGCCACGACCACGAGGAGCGTCTGGTCCTTCTGCGCCACGCTGATGCCATTGGCGATCGGCAGCGACAGGGAGCCCTTGGCGCCCTTCACGGTCACCTGGTCCGCGGCGATCGTCGCGTTGACGCCCTGCGGCAGGTTGACCGGCATTTTTGCGATTCTGGACATGATCCCGTTTCCTCAGGCTACGACGCAGAGCACTTCGCCGCCCTGCCCGACGCGACGCGCCTCGCGGTCGGTCATCACGCCCGCGGGCGTCGACACGATCGCGATGCCGAGGCCGCCCAGCACCTTCGGCAGCTCGTCCTTCGAGCGGTAGGTGCGCAGTCCCGGCCGCGACACGCGCTCGAGGCGCTCGATGACCGGCTTGCCGGCGTGGTACTTGAGCGCGATGACCAGCGCCGTGCGCGCGCCGTCCTTGCGCACGGCGAAATCGGTGATGTAGCCCTCGTCCTTCAGGACGCGGAGGATCGCCTGCTTGACGCGCGACGACTGCACGGAGACTTCCGGCTTTCCGGCGCTCTGGCCGTTGCGGATCCGTGTCAGCAGGTCGGCGATCGGGTCGGTCATGCTCATCGGTATACGCTCCTCACCAGCTCGCCTTGCGGAGTCCCGGCACGTCGCCGCGCATCGTCGCTTCGCGCAGCTTCACGCGGCCCAGGCCGAACTTGCTGTAATTGCCCCGCGTGCGGCCCGTGATCGCGCAGCGGCTGCGCTTGCGCACCGGGCTCGAGTCGCGCGGCAGCTTCTGCAGCGCCTCGATCGCGGCCATGCGGTCTTCCTGCGACGCCTTCGGATCGCGGATCTGCTCCTTGATCTTCGCGCGCCTGGCGGCGTACTTCTTCACCACCCGGGCCCGGCGCTTCTCGCGCTCGATCATGCTGGTCTTCGCCATCGGTCACTTCCTGAACGGAAAATTGAACGCTTCGAGCAATGCGCGGCCGGACTTGTCGTTGCCCGCCGTCGTCGTGATCGTGATGTCCATGCCGCGGACCTGGTCGATCTGGTCGTACGCGATCTCGGGGAAGATGATCTGTTCCTTGACCCCGAAGCTGTAATTGCCCTGGCCGTCGAACGAGCGCGGGTTGACGCCGCGGAAGTCACGGATGCGCGGCATCGCGACATTGATCAGGCGGTCCAGGAACTCGTACATGCGCGCGCCGCGCAGCGTCACCATGCAGCCGACCGCCTGGTTCTCGCGGATCTTGAAGGTAGCGACCGACTTCTTGGACTTGCGCACGGACGGCTTCTGTCCGGTGATCTTCGCGAGATCGCCGGTCGCCGCGTCCATGACCTTCTTGTCGGCCACGGCTTCGCCGACCCCCATGTTCACGGTGATCTTGGTGATGCGCGGCACCTGCATGTCGCTCTTGAGCCCGAGCTCCGTGCGGAGCTTCGGCTTCACAATTTCCTTGTAGTGCTTGTGCAGCCTGGCTGTTGCGGCCATTTGTCCGGTCTCCACGTTCACGCGTCCACCAGCTCGCCGTTCGACTTGAAGAAGCGGACCTTGCGACCGTCCGTGAGTGTCCTCACGCCGACGCGGTCGGCCTTTCGGGTCGCCGGGTTCAACAAGGCGATATTCGATGCGTGCAGCGACGCTTCCTTCTGCACGATCGCTCCGGTCACGCCCTTCGCCGGGTTTGGCCGCTGGTGCTTCTTGATCATGTTCACGTTCTCGACCAGCACGCGGCCGTTCGCCAGCACGTTGACCACCGTGCCGGTCCTGCCCTTGTCGCGCCCCGCCGTCACCACGACGGAGTCGCCCTTGCGTATCTTTCTCATAAGACTTCCGGCGCCAACGAAATGATCTTCATGAACTGCACGTTGCGCAGCTCGCGCGTCACGGGCCCGAAGATGCGGGTGCCGATCGGCTCGAGCTTCGGGGTCAGCAGCACGGCCGCGTTGCCGTCGAAACGGATCAGCGAACCGTCGGTGCGGCGCACGCCGCTCCGGGTGCGGACCACGACCGCGTCGTAGACCTCGCCCTTCTTGACCTTGCCGCGCGGGATCGCGTCCTTGATGCTGACCTTGATCACGTCGCCGACGCCCGCATAGCGGCGCCGCGTCCCGCCCATGACCTTGATGCACATCAGCTCGCGCGCGCCGGAATTGTCCGCCGCCGCCAGGCGAGTCCTGAGCTGGATCATTGTCCTGCCCTCCCCGTGCTCATTCCGCCGGCGCGCGTTCGACCACGCGAACCAGCGTCCACGCCTTGTGCCGCGACAGCGGCCGGCATTCCGCGATGGCGACCGTGTCGCCCTCGCGGCACTCGTTGTTCTCGTCGTGCGCGAGCAGCTTGGTGGTCCGCCGCACGTACTTGCCGTAGGTCGGATGCTTCACCAGCCGCTCAACCGCGACCGAGATCGTCTTGTTCATCTTGCTGCTGACCACGGTGCCGGTCAGCGTGCGCGCCGACTTTCCCGCGGCGGGCTTCTGTGTCTCAGCCGTCATCACGCCTTGCTCCCGGCGCTCTTCTGGCGCCCGAGTTCGTTCAGCACGGTCTTGACCCGTGCGATGTTGCGGCGGACCTTACCGTGCTGGTCCGGCCGCGCCGGCTGCCCGCTGGCTGCCGCCATGCGCAGGTTGAACTGCTCCTTGCGCAGCGCCACGAGTTCCGCGCGCAGGCCCGCGACGTCCTTCTTGCGGATTTCCTTGATCGTGTTGTTGCCCATCACCGCACCTGCCGCTTCACGAACGCCGTCGCGACCGAAAGCTTGGCCGCGGCGAGCTTGAATGCTTCGCGCGCCGTTTCCTCCGGCACGCCCTCGATCTCGAACAGCACCTTGCCCGGCGTCACCTTCGCGACCCAGTACTCGACGTTGCCCTTGCCGCTGCCCATGCGGACTTCGAGCGGCTTCTGCGTGATCGGCACGTCCGGGAACACGCGGATCCAGATCTGGCCGCCGCGCTTCACGTAGCGCGTCATCGCGCGCCGCGCCGCCTCGATCTCGCGCGCGGTCATGCGCGAGCGATCCATCGCCTTCAGGCCGTAGTCGCCGAACGCGACCGAGCTGCCCCGGTGCGAACTGCCGGAGAGGTTTCCCTTGAACATCTTGCGGTACTTGGTCCGCTTGGGCTGCATCATGTCGAGCGCTCCTCGACCGGCTTGTCAACGGCCTCTTTTTCCGGCGCCGGCACTGGCGCTGCCGCCTCGGCCGTTGTTTCAAGCACTTCTGGTTCCGTTTCCTCGCGATCGAACACCTCGCCCTTGAACACCCACACCTTGACGCCGATGACGCCGTAGGTGGTGCGCGCCTCGGCGGTGCCGTAGTCAATGTCGGCGCGGAACGTGTGCAGCGGGATGCGGCCCTCGCGGGTCCACTCGGAGCGCGAGATCTCGGCGCCGTTCAGGCGGCCGGCGATCCGCACCTTCACGCCCAGGGCGCCGCTGCGCATCGTGTTGGTCACGGCGCGCTTCATCGCGCGGCGGAACATCACGCGCTTCTCGATCTGCTGCGCGATGCTCTCCGCGACCAGCGTCGCGTCGAGCTCGGGCTTGCGGATCTCGGCAATGTTGAGGCGCACGTCGGGAACCGCCATCTTCATCAGCTTGGCGACCTCGATGCGGAGCTTCTCGATGTCCTCGCCCTTGCGGCCGATCACCACGCCCGGGCGCGCCGTGTGGATCGTGATGTTGGCCTTGCGCGCGGCGCGCTCGATGTGGATCCGGCTCACCGACGCATCGGCCAGCTTCTTGCGCAGGAACTCGCGCACCCTCCAGTCGGAGAGGATGAACGACGGAAAGCTCTTGGTATCCGCGTACCACCGCGACGACCAGTCGCGCGTGATGCCGAGGCGGATGCCGATCGGATTGACCTTCTGGCCCATGTGCTGCTCCGTTCCCCGCGTCTTACCGGGCCTTGTCGGCCACGGTAATCTTGATGTGACTCAGCCGCTTCACGATGCGGTTGCCGCGCCCCTTGGCGCGCGCATGGAACCGCTTCGCGACCGGCGCCGCATCGACCTCGATGCGGTGGATCTTCAATTCGTCGATGTCCGCCTCGAGGTTGTGCTCGGCGTTCGCGATCGCGGACTCCAGCACCTTGCGGACGATCTTTGCGCCCTTCTTCGGCGTGTAGGCGAGTGTCGCGAGCGCGAGGCCCACGGGCTGGCCGCGCACCAGGTCCGCGACCAGGCGGCACTTCTGCGGCGAAATGCGCGCGTGGCGCAATATGGCTGAAACCTGCATCGCTTACTCCGCCGTCGCCTCGACCTTCTTGGCCGACGAGTGACTCTTGAAAATACGGGTCGGCGCGAACTCGCCGAGCTTGTGTCCGACCATGTTCTCGGTGACGAGCACCGGGACGTGCTGGCGGCCGTTGTGCACCGCGATCGTCAACCCGACCATGTCGGGCAGGATCATCGAACGGCGCGACCAGGTCTTGATCGGGCGCCGGTCGTTCTTGTCGCGCGCCACCTGCACCTTTTTCGCCAGGTGCAGGTCCACGAACGGGCCCTTCTTCAGCGAACGTGACATCTCGCTTACGCTCCCTTCTTGCGCCGGCGCACGATGAATGCATCGGTGCGCTTGTTCTTGCGGGTCTTCTTGCCCTTGGTATGCCAGCCCCAGGGCGAAACCGGGTGCGGATTGCCCTGGCCGGAGCGGCCTTCGCCGCCGCCGTGCGGGTGGTCCACCGGATTCATCGCGACGCCGCGCACCGTCGGGCGGATGCCGCGCCAGCGCTTGGCCCCGGCCTTGCCGAAGCTGCGCAGGTTGTGCTCGTCATTGCCGATCTCGCCGATGGTCGCGCGGCATTCCACGCTGACCTTGCGGGTCTCGCCCGACTTCAGGCGCAGGATCGCGTTGCCGGCCTCGCGGCCCGAGTACTGCGCGGAGGTGCCGGCGGCGCGCGCGAGCTGCCCGCCCTTGCCGGGCTTCAGCTCGATGTTGTGCACCACCGAGCCCACCGGGATGTGCCGCAGCGCCATCGCGTTGCCGGCACGGATCGGAGAGTCGGCGCCGGACTGCAGCTCGTCGCCGACGGCCAGGCCCTTCGCAGCGAGGATGTAGCGGCGCTCGCCGTCCTTGTAGAGGAGCAGCGCGATGTAGGAGGAGCGGTTCGGGTCGTACTCGAGGCGCTCGACCGTCGCGACGACGCCGTCCTTGTCGCGGCGGAAGTCGATCATCCGGTAGTTGTGCTTGTGGCCCGAGCCCTTGTGGCGCGTGGTCAGCCGGCCGACGTTGTTGCGACCGCCGGTCGACTTGTGGCCGGCCACGAGCGAGCGCACCGGGCCGCCGCGGTGCAGGTGCGAACGGTCGGGGCGCAGCTGGAACCGGGTTCCAGGCGAGGTCGGCTTCAGTTTCTTCAGTGCCATATCTGGTTACCGTCTCAACGGGCGCTCAGGCGCGCTCGCTGCCTCCCATCTCGATCTGCTGGCCCTCGACGAGGCGGATGTACGCCTTCTTCCAGTCCTGCCGGCGGCCGGGCGTGCGCCCGAAACGCTTGGCCTTGCCGAGCACGTTGACGACATGCACGGTGTCGACCTTGACCTCGAACATGAACTCGACCGCGGCGCGAATTTCCGGCTTGGTCGCGTCCGTGCGCACACGGAACACGTACTGGCTGCCCTGCATGGCGATGCGGGCGCTCTTCTCCGACACGTGCGGCGCGATCAGCACGCCCGCCAGCCAGTCCTTCGAACGGGTGTTCACCCGGGCTTCCGATCGCGTGCTCATGCCAGTTTCTCCTCGAGCATGCGCAGCGCGCCGACCGTGGCCAGCACCTTCGGATACCGCGCCAGCGACAGCGGATCGAGGCTCGCCACCGTCAGCACGTCGACGCCGACGAGGTTGCGCGCCGCGAGGTGCAGCTTCTCGTCGTAGGCCTCGATCAGGATCAGCACGTTGTCGAGGCCGAGCCCGGCCAGCAGGCCGACCAGCATCTTGGTCTTCGGCGCCTCGAGCTCGAGAGTCGCGGTCACGACCAGGCGTTCCTGGCGCGCCAGCTCCGACAGCATCGAGCGGATCGCGCCGCGATACATCTTGCGGTTGACCTTCTGCGCGAAGCTCCGCGGCTTCGCGGCAAAGGCGCGGCCGCCGCCGACCCAGATCGGGCTGCGGATCGAGCCCGCGCGCGCCTGGCCCGTGCCCTTCTGGCGCCACGGCTTCTTGCCGCCGCCGCGCACCTCGGACTTGGTCAGCTGCGCCTTCGTGCCCGAGCGGCCCGCAGCCGCGTAGGCGGTCAGTACCTGATGGACCAGCGGCTCGTTGAATTCACGGCCGAAAGTCGCATCGCTGACGTCGATCTCGGAGCCCTTGGGCCCGCCATTCACCAGTTTCAGCTTCATGCGCTGCGCTCCCGGCTCACTTCTTGGCCGCGGCGACGGACTTGCGCCGGCCGCGGGCCGCAAACTTCACCGACGGCCGGACCACGACCTGGCCGCCCGGCGCGCCCGGCACGGAGCCGCTGACCAGCAGCAAATTCCGCTCGAGGTCCACCTGGACGACCTTGAGGTTCTCTTCGGTGCGGTTCACGCCGCCCATCCGTCCCGACATGCGCTTGCCCGGAAACACGCGGCCCGGCGTCTGGCGCTGGCCGATGGAGCCCGGCGAGCGGTGCACGACCGAGGCACCGTGGCTCGCGTAGCCGCCGGCGAAACCGTGACGCTTCATGACGCCCGCAAAGCCCTTGCCGATGGTCGTGCCCGCCACGTCGACGACCTGGCCGGCCTGGAACATGTCCACCTTGAGCTCGGCGCCGGTCTTGAGGTCGGCGCCCTCGCCCTCGGCGAGGCGGAACT
>Ga0137439_1000009_pt1 | contig 14239 bp, 10 predicted proteins | sample EasRivERMGT200_2_FD_102325 | JGI IMG/M metagenome (GOLD analysis project Ga0137439, IMG submission 102325) | Soil microbial communities from meander-bound floodplain in the East River, Colorado, USA - East River MetaG ERMGT200_2 | ecosystem: Environmental > Terrestrial > Soil > Floodplain ... | reverse complement strand
CCTTCTTATTTCTAATTATCAAGAATTTGAACCAAAAATGGATGAAGAGGATCGAATAAGAATTTTAAAATTTGTATTCAATGCAATTATAGTGGATTCCAAGAATAAAAAAATCACAAAAAAATCTACAGAAATCAAAAAAGAAATAAGTAAACAAATTCCTCGATGGTCATACAAATTAATTGATGATTTGGAACAACAAGAGGGTGAAAATGAAGAAAACGCGGCGGAGGATCATGAGATTCGTTCACGAAAAGCCAAACGTGTAGTAATTTTTACTGATAATCAAGAAAATCCGGATTCTAATACTTATAATAATTCCAAAACTAAAGATACAACTAATTTTGATCAAACGGGCGAAGTGGCTTTGATACGTTATTCACAACAATCGGACTTTCGTCGAGATATAATAAAGGGCTCCATGCGAACACAAAGGCGAAAAATAGCTATTTTGAAACTGTTTCAAGCAAATTTGCATTCTCCCCTTTTTTTGGACAGAATAGAGAAATTTCTTTTTTTTGCTTTTGATACTTCTGAGCTAATGAAAATAATGTTTATAAATTGGATGCGTAAAAAATCAGAATTTACAATTTCAGATTCTACTTATACAGAAGAAAAAACAAAGGAAAGTGACAAAAAAGAAAAAGCAGAGAGCAAAAACAGACGAGAAGAAGACAAACGAGAAGAAAAAGTTCGTATAGAAATAGCTGAAACCTGGGATAGCATTATTTTTGCTCAAGCAATAAGAGGTTGTGTTTTAGTAATTCAATCGATTCTTCGAAAATATATTATATTGCCTTCATTAATAATAGCTAAAAATATCATTCGTATGTTATTATTTCAAATTCCCGAATGGTCCGAGGATTTAAAGGATTGGAATAGAGAAATGCATGTTAAATGCACTTATAATGGAGTTCAATTATCAGAAACAGAATTTCCTAAAAACTGGTTAACAGACGGTATTCAAATAAAGATCCTATTTCCTTTTCGACTACAACCTTGGCACAGATCTAAGTTAAAATTCTTTTCTAAAGATCCAATAAAAAAGAAAAGACAAAAACATGATTTTTGTTTTTTAACAGTTTGGGGAATGGAAACTGAACTTCCTTTTGGTTCTCCCCGAAAAGAACTTTCACTTTTTGAACCCATTTTTAAAAAATTAAAAAAAAAAATTAGAAAGTTGAAAAAAAATGGTTTTCTAACTCTAACAATTTTTAAAGAAAAAAGAAAAATATTTCTACATTTACCGAAAGAAACAAAAAACTGGTTCATCAAAAGTATTCTATTTGTAAAAGAAATAATATCAAAATCAAAAAGAAATCCGATTCTATTATTTGGATTTAGAGAAGTATCTGAATTAAATGAAACTAAAAACGAAAAAGATTCACCAATCACTAATGGGACTATTCATAAATTTTCCACTTCAATTCGATCTATGGATTGGATAAACTATTCACTGACAGAAAAAAAAATGAAAGATCTGAATGCCAGAACAAAGACAATAAGAAATCAAATAGAAAAAATTACAAAAGAAAAGAAAAAACGATTTCTAATCTCAGAAAGAAATATTAGTCCTAACAAACTAAGTTATAATGCTAAACGATTAAAATTAAAATCATCAAAAAATATTTTACAGATATTAAAAAGAAACAATGCTCAATTAGTCCGTAAATCATATTTTTTTATAAAAATTTTGATTGAAAAGATATATATAGATATCCTTCTAGCTATCATTAATATTCCGAGGATCAATGTACAGTTTTTTCGTGAATCACCAAGAAAAATGATTACTAAATACATTTCTATGTATAATAAAAACGAAAATCACCAAAGACTTGATAAAACAAATCAAAATACACTAATTCACTTTATCTCGAGTATAAAAAAGGTATTTAATTATAGTAATTTTAACAAGAACTCACAGATTTTGTATAACGTAACCTCTTTGTCACAAGCATATGTATTTTACAAATTATCACAAGTCCAAGTTATTAACCTATATAAGTTAAGATCTGTCCTTCAATATCATGGAGCATCTCGTTTTCTTAAGAATGAAATAAAAGATTATTTTGGAGTCCAAGGAGGATTTCAGTTCAAATTAAAAAATACAAATTTTAAAAATTCTGTAATGAATGAATGGAAAAACTGGGTAAGAAGTAATTATCAATATAAATACGATTTATCTCAGATCAGATGGTCTAGCTTAATATCGCAAAAATGGCGAAATAAAATGAATCAACAGCATATGATTCAAAATAAGGATTTAAATAAATGGAATTTATATGAAAAAGACCAATTTATTCATTACGAAAAACAAAATAATTTGGAAGTCGATTCATTATCGAACCAAAAAGATAATTTTAAAAAATACTATAGATATAATATTTTATTATATAAATCCATTAATTATGAAGATAAGAAAGACTCATCTATTTATGAATTACCATTCAAATTAAATAATAAGCAAGAGATTTTTTATAATTACAAAATAGATAAAAGTAAATTATTTGATATGTCGGGAGGTATCCCTGTCAATAAGCATCTAAGAGAAGATGATATTATCGATACGGAAAAAAGCTCGCATAGAAAATATTTGGATTGGAGAATTCTCCCTTTTTGTCTTAGAAAGAAAGTCGATATTGAATCCTGGATCGATACCGGAACCAAACAAAAAAAAAACCTTTTTGATTGGATGGGAATGAATGAAGAAATACTAGATCGTCCTACATCAAATTTAGAATTTTGGTTCTTTCCAAAATTTGTGATACTTTGCAAGGCATATAAGATAAAATCATGGATGATACCAATCAAATTACTTTTTTTAAATTTTAATGGAACTAAAGATGTTAGTGAAAATAAAAAAATCAACAGAAAGCAAAATAACGATCCTTTATCATCGAATGAAACAAAATCCATTCAATTAAAAAATCAAAATCATGAAGAAAAAGAGTCTGAGGATCAAGTAGATCTTGAATCAGTTCTAGCAAACCAAGAAAAAGATGTTGAAGAAGATTATGCAAGATCAGACAGGAAAGAGCGTAGAAAGAAAAAGCAATACAAAAGTAATACGGAAGCAGAACTTGATTTTTTGCTAAAAAGGTATTTATGCTTTCAATTAAGATGGGATGATTCTTTAAATCAAAAAATAATCAATAATATCAAAATATATTGTCTCTTGCTTAGACTGACAAATCCACGAGAAATTATTATATCCTCTATTCAAAGGGGAGAACTGAGTCTAGATATTCTAATGATTCAGAAAGATTTAACTCTTACAGAATTGATGAAAAAGGGAATATTGATTATCGAATCAACCCGTCTGTCGGTAAAAAATGATGGAAAATTTATTATGTATCAAACCATAAATATTTTATTGGTTCATAAGAGAAAACAACAAATTAATCAAAGATACAGAAAAAAAAACTCTATTGTAATAAATCAAAGTTTAATTAGAAATAAAGACAAAAATAATTATGATTTACTTGTTCCCGAAAATCTTTTATCCTCTAAACATCGTAGAGAATTGAGAATTCTAATTTCTTTCAATTCAAAAAATGAAAATGATATCAATACAGAAATTATCAATAATAATAACATAAAAAACCACGCTCACATTATAGATAAAAGCAAACGTTTTGATAGAGATAAAAATAAACTAATTAAATTAAAACTTTTTCTTTGGCCCAATTATCGATTAGAAGATTTAGCTTGTATAAATCGCTATTGGTTTGATACCAATAATGCTAGTCGGTTTAGTATGGTAAGGATACATATATGTCCACGATTAAAAATTCGGTAAAGTTCCATTTGTCATATATATCCCATAGCATATCTAATCTAGTATATGAAATATATGAAAACAAAGAGAGACGTCCATATACATTGTTTTACATCCCATATTCCATTCTGATATATGGAATTCAATCATGTATCAATTCGATCTAGAAATGAATCAATCCAATTTTTCGTTTTAGATTTTTAGATATAGATATAATTTTTTTTCCTTTGTAAGGGAAGAAATATACCATCTTTTATGTATTTCTAGCCGAATCAAAAAAAAAATTGGATTGATTTTTGAATTCCTAACGAATTGAAGATTATTGTGTATACCAAATTCAAACCAACTGACATTCTTATTTAATATTACATTATTTATTATTACTGATCAATAAAACTATACTTAACAAAGGCGGGAGGAGGGGGATTTCATTTTATGGTAAAAAGTGCATTCATTTCAATTATTTCACAAGAAGACAACAAAGAAAACAAGGGATCCGTTGAATTTCAAATAGTAAGTTTTACTAATAAGATACGAAGACTTACTTCACATTTGGAATTGCATAGAAAAGACTATTTATCTCAAAGAGGTTTACGGAAAATTCTAGGAAAACGCCAACGACTACTATCTTATTTGGCAAAGAAAAATGGAGTACGTTATAAAGAATTAATTAGCCAGTTGAACATTCGGGAATCAAAAACTCGTTAATTTGAAGAGTCTTTTTTTTTTTTTATTATTTGATTTATTAGATCTTAAACTTGAATTTTGATGAACTTATTTTCGTTTTCAGTAATTCATGGAAAAATCAATCGAGGAACCCCCTATGAATGTACCAGCTACAAGAAAGGACTTTATGATAGTCAATATGGGGCCCCACCACCCATCAATGCATGGCGTTCTTCGACTCATCCTTAGTCTAGACGGTGAAGATGTTATTGACTGCGAACCAATATTAGGTTATTTACACAGAGGGATGGAAAAAATTGCGGAAAACCGAACAATTATACAATATTTGCCTTATGTAACACGTTGGGATTATTTAGCTACTATGTTTACAGAAGCGATAACCATAAATGGACCGGAACAGTTGGGAAATATTCAAGTACCTAAAAGAGCTAGCTATATCAGAGTAATTATGTTGGAGTTGAGTCGTATAGCTTCTCATCTCTTATGGCTTGGCCCTTTTATGGCAGATATTGGGGGGCAGACCCCTTTCTTCTACATTTTTAGAGAAAGAGAGTTAATATATGATTTATTCGAAGCTGCGACTGGTATGAGAATGATGCATAATTATTTTCGTATCGGAGGAGTAGCAGCTGATCTACCTCATGGCTGGTTAGATAAATGTTTGGATTTCTGCGATTATTTTTTAACAGGAGTTGCTGAATATCAAAAACTTATTACGCGAAATCCTATTTTTTTACAACGAGTTGAAGGAATAGGTATTGTTAGTGCAGAAGAAGCAATAAATTGGGGTTTATCAGGACCAATGCTACGAGCTTCCGGAGTACGATGGGATCTTCGTAAAGTTGATCATTATGAGTGTTATGACGAATTTGATTGGGGAGTCCAGTGGCAAAAGGAAGGGGATTCGCTAGCTCGTTATTTAGTCCGAATTGGTGAAATGACGGAATCCGTAAAAATTATTCAACAGGCTTTGGAAGGGATTCCAGGGGGGCCTTATGAAAATTTAGAAACTCGAAGTTTTGCTAGAGAAAGGAATCGAGAATGGAATGATTTTGAATATCGATTTATTAGTAAAAAAACTTCTCCCGCCTTTGAATTGCCGAAACAAGAACTTTATGTTAGAGTTGAAGCACCAAAAGGAGAGTTGGGAATTTTTCTGATAGGGGATCAAAGTAGTTTTCCTTGGAGATGGAAAATTCGCCCGCCGGGTTTTATCAATTTGCAAATTCTTCCTCAATTAATTAAAAGAATGAAATTGGCTGATATTATGACAATATTAGGTAGCATAGATATTATTATGGGGGAAGTTGATCGTTGAAATGATAATTGATCCAACAACAGTACAAGCTATCAATTCTTTTTCCAGATTGAAATCCTTAAACGAGATCTATGGAATTATATGGATGCTTGTCCCTATTTTGACTCTTGTATTGGGAATCACGATAGGCATACTAGTAATTGTGTGGTTAGAAAGAGAAATTTCTGCAGGGATACAACAACGTATTGGACCTGAATATGCCGGTCCTTTTGGAGTTCTTCAAGCTCTAGCGGATGGAACAAAATTACTTTTCAAAGAAAATCTTTTTCCATCTAGAGGGGATACTCGTTTATTTAGTATCGGACCATCCATAGCAGCCATATCAACTCTATTAAGCTATTCAGTAATTCCTTTTGGCTATCACTTTGTTTTAGCGGATCTAAATATCGGCGTATTTTTATGGATTGCCATTTCAAGTATTGCTCCCATTGGACTTCTTATGTCAGGATATGGATCAAATAATAAATATTCCTTTTTAGGTGGTCTACGAGCTGCCGCTCAATCGATTAGTTATGAAATACCATTAACTCTCTGTGTATTATCCATATCTCTACGTGCGATTCGTTGAAACATAAATTTTTCCCTATCCCCCCCCCTTTTTTTTTATTTTTTATTAGGAAAAAGGTAAAATTAATTAAATATATTGAATATATATTCTTATTTTTTTATTCATCATTTGGGTTGATGAACTAAATTAGATAGTTATATGAGTGAAAGAAAACAGCTTCTAAATTTGCAGTAAAAAAAATCGAGACTCATTTCTTATGTACAACAGGAAAGCACAAATAAACATAAGAAGATGAGATCATTTGTCCCAAAATTGGTTGATTAGTCATCCTGGCTTGAAAGCGGGCTCAAAGAATCAACCTTATTGAGTTTTTACTATCATTTATATATATATATATATATTATTGTAATGCTAGTAATGCTACCGAGCAGTTGAGTAAAAATAAAAATGAGTGGATGGTTAGGAACACCAAGATACATAAAAGATTAGTAATAGAATTATCAAAAATAAAAGAATATTAATTGGGGCTTTAAATTAGTAGAAATGATCAGGCAGTACTCCCCACGATTCCGATCCAGAGTATGCTCCTATCCACCAATTAAACAAATGACTATCAGGAACGAAGTAATCTTTTCCTTTTTTTTTTCAGAAGGAAGAATAGGAACAAAAAAAAGAATAGACTTACAATAGAAAAAGAAAAAAAAGAATCCTTTATTCTTCTTTCTTTCCTATCTCGATATTCATATAAATATAAATTGAATTCGTGTCATAATTCATGAACTAATGGAATGTCTAATTCTTTTTCGTAATCGAAAATGATAGGTTGAAATATTTATTGGTATTTCTACAAGAAGTATTTTATTGAAAGATTTAAGTTATTGCTCAAGAAAGAAAAATTGAAATTCTTAAAAGATGAGATCAATTCAGAAGTACTTTACTTTAGTATTATAACAGACAGAATTACATTGGTCAAATTTTTGAATTGGGGGCATCCGATAGATTTTGATCCTATCTATCCTACAAATAGATCAAGATAAATAATATGATCTGGCCCTTAGATTTATTTATGGCCTTCGAGGAGCCATATGAGGTGAAAATCTCATGTATGGTTCTGTAATAGCGATGGGGACAGTGATGTCATCACCGACTATGATTATCTAACAGTTCGAGTACAGTTGATATAGTTGAGGCACAATCAAAATATGGTTTGGGGGGATGGAATTTGTGGCGTCAACCTATAGGATTTATCATTTTTTTCATTTCTTCCCTAGCAGAATGTGAGAGATTACCTTTTGATTTACCAGAAGCAGAAGAAGAATTAGTAGCAGGTTATCAAACTGAATATTCGGGTATCAAATTTGGTTTATTTTATGTTGCTTCCTATCTAAACTTATTAGTCTCTTCATTATTTGTAGCAGTTCTTTACTTGGGCGGTTGGAATATCTCTATTCCGTACATATCTGTCCCGGAGTTTTTTGATTTTGAAATAAATAAAGTAGGTAGAGTTTTTGGAACAACAATGGGTATTCTTATTACATTGGTTAAAACTTATTTGTTCTTGTTCATTCCTATCACAACAAGATGGACTTTACCTAGACTAAGAATGGACCAACTATTAAATCTTGGATGGAAATTTCTTTTACCTATTTCTCTTGGCAATTTATTATTAACAACCTCTTCCCAACTCTTTTCACTATAAAGTAATTCTTTTGTATATTTATAGTTTGTCTCAAACAAGATAAAGAAACAAATATAAAATTATTCATAGAGATTCACGATATGTTCCCTATGGTAACTGGGTTCATGAATTATGGTCAACAAACCATACGGGCTGCAAGGTACATTGGTCAAAGTTTCATGACTACCTTATCCCACGTAAATCGTTTACCGGTAACTATTCAATATCCTTATGAAAAATTAATCACATCGGAGCGTTTCCGCGGTCGAATCCATTTTGAATTTGATAAATGCATTGCTTGTGAAGTATGTGTTCGTGTATGTCCTATAGATTTACCTGTTGTTGATTGGGAATTGGAAACTAATATTCGAAAGAAACGATTGCTTAATTACAGTATTGATTTCGGAATCTGTATATTTTGTGGCAACTGCGTTGAGTATTGTCCAACTAATTGTTTATCAATGACTGAAGAATATGAACTTTCTACCTATAATCGTCACGAATTGAATTATAACCAAATTGCTTTAGGTCGTTTACCAATGTCAGTAATTGACGATTATACAATTCGAACAATTTTGAATTCACCTCAATCTTTAATCAAAATGGACAAACCCCCTTTGATTAAAGATTGATTGAAGAGTCATTTTTAATCATTAAACAAAGATCTAGGTTTGATCTAAAAGTCTGAAATCTTTTTTTTTTCATTTTGCATTTTGTTTGGTCAATAACTACAAAAGCTACAAATCCCAACTAGCGATTGGATTTGATTGATTGGTAAGAATTGCAGCGTAGCTTAATTTAGATTGAAAATCTATTAATATAGTCATAATTCTATCCATAATTATTTCTATTTCGAAATAGAAATTAAAGTATCCATTTTTATTTTTTCGAGAAAGAATGGGATTAGTCTGATATCAGTACTACAGTAATTTTAACCTTTTAGGATTAAATTAACCCATTCTAAATAAGTTTCTCCTGGTCGGGTCAATAAAGTCATGAAAAAAAAGAATTTGATTTTTTTATCTTTTATTTTACGTACAATGAATTTACCTGGACCAATACATGATTTTCTTTTAGTCTTTCTAGGATTAGGTCTTATATTAGGAGGTCTAGGAGTGGTATTACTTACCAATCCAATTTTTTCTGCCTTTTCATTGGGATTGGTTCTTGTTTGTATATCCTTATTCTATATTTTATCAAACTCTCATTTTGTAGCTGCGGCGCAGCTCCTTATTTATGTGGGAGCTATAAATGTTTTAATTTTATTTGCTGTGATGTTCATGAATGGTTCAGAAGATTACAAAGATTTCAATCTTTGGACTGTTGGGAATGGTCTTACTTCCCTAATTTGTACAAGTCTTTTTGTTTTACTAATTACTATTATTTCAGATACAACATGGTATGGGATTATTTGGACTACAAGAGCAAACCAGATTATAGAGCAAGATTTGGTAAGTAATGGTCAACAAATTGGAATTCATTTAGCAACAGATTTTTTTCTTCCATTTGAATTCATTTCAATAATTCTTTTAGTTGCTTTGATAGGTGCGATTGCCACGGCTCGTCAGTAATAAATCTTTTTAATTGGTAATCGCAATCCAAATCAGACTTTATTCTATGTTATCACATTTATTTGAGGATTATTCATATATAAATTCTTTTATTCGATCTATATTCCAATCTTTTTTTTTGTTTTGTACTTGTGATATTCTTATTCTAGTCAATCTAATCTGTTGATGTTAAATTGTTGTTCATTGTTCATATTGAAATAAATCGAAATCGCTAAGGAGTGGGGCCATGATGCTCGAACATGTGCTTGGTTTGAGTGCTTATTTATTTTCTATCGGTATCTATGGATTGATCACGAGTCGAAATATGGTTAGAGCCCTTATGTGTCTTGAACTTATACTGAATGCCGTCAATATAAATTTAGTAACATTTTCTGATTTTTTTGATAGTCGCCAATTAAAAGGAAATATTTTTTCAATTTTTATTATATCTATCGCAGCCGCTGAAGCAGCTATCGGGCTGGCTATAGTTTCGTCAATTTATCGTAACAGAAAATCAATCCGTATCAATCAATTGAATTTGTTGAATAAGTAGTATTAATCATATAAAATATTTAGATTCATTAATTTGAATTGATATTTATGATAGATAGCGTATCTGATAATGTTTACGAAAACGTAAGAAATTAAAGTATCTTGGTTCTATCTCATGAGTCGATCCGAAATTGAATAGACAAATTATGATAAATCATTGATTCATCTGGTGTCTAAATATATGATTCATTTCAAAATTTACTAGATCGAAAATTTATGACGTTTTTTTTAAAAAAAATTATAGCTCCAATGTCACATTCAGTAAAAATCTATGATACATGTATAGGGTGTACTCAATGTGTCCGGGCCTGCCCCACAGATGTATTAGAAATGATACCTTGGGACGGGTGTAAAGCTAAGCAAATTGCTTCTGCTCCAAGAACGGAAGACTGTGTTGGCTGTAAGAGATGCGAATCCGCCTGTCCAACTGATTTCTTGAGTGTTCGAGTTTATCTATGGCATGAAACAACTCGAAGCATGGGTCTAGCTTATTGATATTTTCCAGAAAAAACCACTTGAATACATTTGATTTTTTGTTTACCGACAAAAACCCGTACTAAAAAAATAATAATAAAAAAATAGATTAGGTTTTCGAGTACGGGTTTTTCTTGTCCAAGTGTATCTTGTCTTTACCACGAATTCTTTTCCTTGGTTAACAGTATTAGTAGTTTTACCAATATTCGCGGGTTCCTTGATTTTCGTTTTCCCTCATAGAGGAAATAAGGTAATTAGGTGGTATACTATACTTATATGTGTACTAGAACTCCTTTTAATGACCTATGCATTCTCTTATTATTTCCAATTGGACGATCCCTTAATCCAATTGACGGAGTCTTATCAATGGATTAATTTTTTTGATTTTTACTGGAGATTAGGAATAGATGGACTTTCTATAGGACCTATTTTACTGACCGGATTTATCACCACTTTAGCTACTTTAGCGGCTCGGCCAATTACTCGGGATTCTCGATTATTTCATTTTTTGATGTTAGCAATGTATAGTGGTCAAATAGGATTATTTTCTTCTCAAAATCTTTTACTTTTTTTCATTATGTGGGAGTTAGAATTAATTCCTGTTTATCTACTTCTAGCCATGTGGGGGGGAAAGCAACGTCTGTATTCAGCTACAAAATTTATTTTGTATACTGCAGGAAGTTCCGTTTTTTTATTAATGGGAGCTTTAGGTATCGCTTTCTATGCTTCCAATGAACCAACATTCAATTTTGAAACATCAGCTAATCAATCATATCCTGTGACCTTGGAAATACTATTCTATATTGGATTTCTTATTGCTTTTGCTGTCAAATCACCGATTATACCCTTACATACATGGTTACCAGACACCCATGGAGAAGCACATTACAGTACTTGTATGCTTTTAGCTGGAATCTTATTAAAAATGGGAGCATATGGATTGGTTCGAATAAATATGGAATTATTATCCCACGCCCATTCTATATTTTCTTCTTGGTTGATAATAGTAGGCGCAATACAAATAATCTATGCAGCTTCAACATCTTCTGGTCAAAAAAATTTAAAAAAAAGAATAGCCTATTCTTCTGTATCTCATATGGGTTTTACAATTATAGGAATTTGCTCTATAAGCGATATGGGACTCAACGGGGCCATTTTACAAATAATATCTCATGGATTTATTGGCGCTGGGCTTTTTTTCTTGTCAGGAACAAGTTATGATAGAATACGTCTTGTTTATCTTGACGAAATGGGCGGAATGGCTACCCTAATGCCAAAAATATTCATGATGTTCAGTATCTTATCATTAGCTTCTCTTGCATTACCGGGCATGAGCGGCTTTTTTGCAGAATTGGTAGTATTTTTTGGAATAATTACCGCCAAAAAATATTTTTTAATGCCAAAAATACTAATTACTTTTGGAGCGGCAGTTGGAACGATATTGACTCCTATTTATTTATTATCTATGTTACGCCAGATGTTCTATGGATACAAGCTGCTTAATGCCACAAATTCTTATTTTTTTGATTCTGGACCACGGGAATTATTTGTTTCGATTGCTATCCTTCTGCCTGTAATTAGTATTGGTATTTATCCGGATTTCGTTTTCTCATTATCAGTTGACAAGGTCGAAGCTATTCTATCGAATTTTTTTTATAGCTAATTTTTTTTTTATAGGTAGTTATTAAAAAATTAAAAAAAAAACGGAATTGTAATCAGATATGTTTAACATTTGCGAGAACCTTTTGAATCACTCAAGTAATGGAGTGATTCAAAAGGTTCTCAACGACTTACCTGAAGCTTCTTATATATATGTTAAACTGGCTTATGGTTATATTTGTTAAACTCGTTCTTGAATTCAATTAGGATATTAATGTAAATGAACCATAACTATGTAGTCCTATTCCTAATAAATTAACCCCAAAATAGCATATCCAAATTATAAGAAAACCGATCGAAGCAACAATTGCCGAATTTAAACCTTCCAAATTCTTATTTGTTCGAGTATGGAAATAAATCGCGAATATGGTCCAAGTAATAAATGCCCAAGTTTCTTTTGGGTCCCAATTCCAATATGATCCCCATGCTTCATTAGCCCAGACTGCTCCTGAAAGAATACCTATGGTTAAAAAAAGAAACCCTATACTAAGAATACGAAAACCCCAATGATCTAATTGTTGAATCAATTGAAACCTGTAATAATTCCTAGAAGAAGTAAAAAAAGTATTTTTTAAAATATTTCGTTTTTCCATCATGTATTGGATCTCATCAACGGGAAATGAATCATTTAATAAATTATTGTTTTTACCAACAATTCTTATGACTTTTCGAAATGTAATTACGAGAAGTGCTGCTGACAATAATGATCCGCATAAAAGAGCTGCATAGCCCGATACCATCATACTTACGTGCATTATTAACCACTGGGATTGGAGAGCAGGTACTAAAATTTTCGATTGATTCATATCGGTTAAAAGACCCCAAGTAGCAAAGCCCTGGGTAAAAAAAGTACTTGGTGCGGTTATTGTGCTTAAATAATTCTTATGTTTTTTAAAATATGGAACCATATGAATAATAGAGAAAATCCATGAAAGAAATATTAATGATTCGTATAAATCACTTATTGGTAAATGTCCCGAATAAATCCAACGAGTAATTAGTAATCCTGTTAGGCAGAAAAAAGTGGTTAACATGCCTTTTTCTGACGAATCATAGAGTCCCACAAATTCATTGACTAATAAGGTTAGAAAATGAATTATAATTACAATTGAAACGACCGAAAAAGATATATGAGTTAATATATGTTCTAAAGTCAAAAATATCATAAAAAAAAAGGGGGGAATACTTTAATTATCCATAATTTTACATATGGAATTGAATTCATTATAGGATTTATTCTATCCTTTTAATAATTAGATAATTTAATTATGTTATGCCGCCACTCGGACTCGAACCGAGATGCTCTAGCACTGCTTCCTAAGAGCAGCGTGTCTACCGATTTCACCATGGCGGCTTGCTCAAAATTATAATAACCCTTTTTTATTCAATTGGCGAGCTTGAAGGAGTTAATTCAATGGAATATTTTTTTGTTGAAACATTCAAATTAATGAAAATAAAAATTCATTTTTATTGTATTAATCCTTAGAGTTTCGTTAGGTATAAAATTTGTGTTAAGGTTTAGCAACCCCATTAGATATTGATTTATGGACATATAATATAACAAAAAAAGTTTCGAGTTCTGTCCCGGACTTTCAAATTGAAAACTGGAAAATCTTATCTAATTCAATATATATTCCTTGATAGATCATCCAGATCAAGCATATGATCTAAACCAGATCAGTCAAAATTTACACATTTTTATCTACCTAGTATTTCTTTAAATTGGATTGAAGGCATCAAAGGTTCTATTTTCTATAGTGATTAAAAATAATAATTGTCAAGACAGTTATAAAATAAGTTAAACTTAATTATAAAATAAGTTAAACTTAATTCATTTTTTTTTTTTTTAATTAAAAATAATACGATTTTTTTATGGAACATACATATCAATATTTATGGATTCTATCTTTCGTTACACTTCCAGTCCCTATGTTAATAGGAATAGGGCTGCTACTTTTTCCGGTGTCAACAAAAAAACTTCACCGTATATGGGCTTTTCCGAGTGTTTTATTGTTAAGTATAGTTATGGTTTTTT
>Ga0137439_1000008_pt1 | contig 14966 bp, 20 predicted proteins | sample EasRivERMGT200_2_FD_102325 | JGI IMG/M metagenome (GOLD analysis project Ga0137439, IMG submission 102325) | Soil microbial communities from meander-bound floodplain in the East River, Colorado, USA - East River MetaG ERMGT200_2 | ecosystem: Environmental > Terrestrial > Soil > Floodplain ... | reverse complement strand
TTGAAACCGTAGTTCTCAGAGCCACCCCATGAATTTGTGGTGCCCGTGCTTGATTGCTTGCTGCTGTTCGCGCTACCCATAGCTCACCCCTTGAAAATCCGGCACCACTTCAATCTCGCCGTGGCAATCGATCGCATCCGTGTCGCATCCCGCGATCACAGCCTCGACCCGCAGCCGGTAGTGCCGCAGGATGCGCGCCCACCCGCGCCGGCCCACGATCACGATGCGCTGCGCCTGCGCCATCAGGGCCAAGTGCTTGCACAGGGCCACCAGGCCGCCTAGCCACTGCGCCAGATCGCGCCCGCCGCAACACACCACCGCCACATACTTGCGCCCCCTCGGGTCGGTCGCAATGTCGAACACGATCGCGCCGATGACACTGCGCCCGCTGGCGACGACTGCGAGCAAGAATTCGCCGCGCTCGATTCGCGCATACACCTCTGAGCTGCTCCACTCGTGTTGCACCGAATGCGAAAGCGCTTCCGCGACGTAGCTGACGCACTGAGGCCACAGCTCGATAAGCGCCGGGCCCGGCTCGACAAGCCCGAAGAAAGGCCCGCGCTCGCTCAGCTTCCGGCCAGCTTTTTCCATACCCCGGCCTCATGCACGTAGAGCCCTTCCTGTGGTCCGAGCGTGCCCGGTCCCGCGTAAATCAGCATGCCGTCCTCGGGCTTGAATTCATCGATGTTCGTCGCGTCGATCCGCGTTAACACGATGCCGGGAAACTCTGGCCTGCGAAGGAAACCCTGCAGGAAATTGAACAAGCGAGCGCACCACCTTAAAAGCCCGCTCAGCTCGCCGCTTTGCGGCGGCGCACCGACCGAGAAAAGGCCGGCCATGTCGGTCTTGAGCGTCACTGCCTGCCCCCATCGTCGAATTCGAGCGAGAACCCGGCCACCGTAGGCTGTTCCGGGCCAGCGCAGCCGAAGCGCACCGCCACAAACCGCCCGCGCGCGTTGCAGTCATGTTTGACCGACTGGCCCAGGATGAAAGCCTGCTGGGCGCCCCATGTGACCGGGCCATTGGCTGCGAGCTGGGCGCCGACTTGAATCTGCACCACCGTACCGGGCGAGCCCTCGATTGCCGGGATCAGCCGCTGCACCTTGGCGATCGTGTCGCCGTTGCCGATCCGCAGGCCGGTGCGCTCGAGCGTGCCCACGATGTTTTCGCCGGTCCAGCGCTGATAGCCCTCATTGAGCACCAGGACCCCATGATTCGGGCAGGCCGCAAAAGCCTTGACCCGGTAGCCCCCGGTAATGCCTTCGTCCCAATACCCCGGATCGGCACTCCACAGGCCCGCGTCAGCATCCCAGGTCGCCGGCCCGCCCTGTGCGCGAAGGCCCATCCATGTGTGCGTATCCTCGGGCAGCTCGCGGATCGACCATTTATCGCGCTCGAAATTCCAGGCGATCGAATAGTTGCACCGATCATCCCGCCCGAGCGCGACATTAAAAACCGCCTCGCTGGTCGCAGTATTGACGTAACCATGCGCCAGCTCGAGGCCGGCCTTGCTCATCTGCGAGAAAAGCCATTCCTTCAATCTGCCTTCGCCCAGGCTGCGAACCGTGGTGCCATCGGTTTGCACAATGTCGCCCTGCGATATGAGCACATGCGAACCCTTGACATTTAGCACGCAATTCATTGACGCGGCGCCAGCTCCGGCCGCCACCAGGCGCGCAGAGTAGATATAGGGCCGGCCGACATAATCGAGCGCGAAAACCCCTTCGCTGCGGTACGCCATCAGCGAATTACCCAGCGCCGCCAGCACCTGAATAGGACCGACCCCGGTGGATAGCCCGAGCTGGCCGGCCTGATTCGTCGCAGTAGGAACCCAGGTCGCCGGCACCGTGCCCGCCGCTGCAGCATCGGACCAGGCCAGCTGCTCATCCTCTACCGCAGCGCCGTACAAACTGCCCGCGAATAGATGCTGGCCGAAGGCGCCAATCACCCGGCACTGCTTGCCGGCAATCCACCCCGGCAGCGGCTTGACCGCGCCCGCGATAAGCGTGCCGTCCCAATACCAAGGCGGATCGCCCCTGTAATTGAAAGCCGCGACGCCACCCAATACTGCGCCTGTCATCACGCCCGGCGTGAAATCACTCCACCCGGCCGGCGCCAGGTTCGCAAGGATCGCATTGCCGTCGCTGACTGCAACCCCGGTATCGCCCATGATTAGCGAATAGCCCACCGCATCAATCGGCGCCAGCATCCCGAATTTAGGGACCAGCGGCGCCAGCGCCGCCAGGCTGTGCAGTACCTGCGAGCCACCGGATAGTTTCATGCCGGCGCCCTCGACCCGGAAATTGTGCGCCCCGGTGTAAACGTCAAGCGCGCAGGCCGGTGGCACTTCATCGAGCACCACCCCGCTAGGGGCGAACGTGGCAACCTTGCGCGGCATGTCAGGGCACCGGCAGCGCTTCAAGCGCGGCCACGCGAGCGCGCAGGCTTTGGAGCTCCGCAACAATGTTGGCGATGATTTCTGGGCTTGCGTAGGCCACTTGCTGCAGCACCGGCCCCTTGTCGTCGGTCGCATCCTTTGCGCCCGACACAGACGATGGGCTAACCGCCTGCAATTCGTGAGCAATGAAGCCGGCGCCGTGTTCGCCCGTTGCCCTCCATGTCCAACCGCGCGGCCTCAGCGCATCGATAAAGGCGCCAGATGCCGGCAGCGCGGAAACGTTGTCTTTTAGGCGATAGTCGCTGCTTGTGTTATACGAAACTCCCGTTGTGCCGCTCTGTGTAATCGAGCCAGTAACTACACCTCCGCGCGCAAACAATGCAAGATAGGAAGAATTGGCGGCGGTCGGAGACATATTTACAAACAAGCCCTGATCGCCAGTAGCTCTCAGCGTTAGTGTCCACGCCCCTTTTTGATATAACAAGTGGCCGGCAGCGTCAGGTACACCGCCAACAGTTAACCACCCATTTTCGTTAATCCGCATGCGCTCAACATCGGCAACGGAAAAACTCAACCCACCAACGCCCTGAGAATTGAAACCCACGCCACCGGGGGCAACTCCATACACGCCCGCTGTGCCCGCGCCTGCATACAGGGCCTCTAGCACCCTATCCCCGGCCCCATTTTTTACGGTAATGATCGCAAAATCAGATTCCACAGATTGCACACCAACGCGCGGGGTATTTAGCCCTGGCGCGGTTAGTGCACCCGTCATCGTGTCGCCGGCTTTGCTGACCTTGTTGGCAACGTCATTTAATTGCGCAGGCGTGGCAGTGACTACGGCATTGATATTCGGGAAAGTGTTTTTAAGCGTGTTCTTCAAGCCGCGGATATGGTCATCGCCTTCCCGCTTGTCATCGCCCCCGGTGGGATTGCTCACCACCAGGGCATTGATGAATTTGTCCGCGCCGACTAGATTTTCGAGTGCCATGCTTTACCTCGACTTCATGCGAATCAAACCGCCCGCCTGGCGCGTCACTTCCGCCACCGCCGCCAGCTCTTGCGCCAGGCCGCGCCAGTAGCCATCGGCCTGCATCGCGCCTTCCGTGTCCTCGATAAACCGATACTGCTCAGCCCTGGCCGCGTGCAACCACACTTGCGGGTAAAGCTCGCTCAGCCAATTCGAGGCAGTGCCCACGATCGCCTCGGGTTGCCGGTTGTAGACAAGGCTTACCTCGGTAAGCGCCGGGTGGACATGCAGCGCGCCACCGTACACCGTGAAGCGCCCGGCCAGCTCGCGCGCGTTGCCCTGCAGCGAGCGCCACACGCGCGGCGCCGTGTAGGCGAAGTCCTTCGCCACCGCCACCGCGCGGCCGAAGTCATCCGGCAGCGGCGCCTCGCCGTCGACGATCGCCAGCGATGGCACCACGGTCTCCGACTCATGCGGAAAGAACGTGACGCCCACCAGCAGGCGCGACAGCTCGAGCGCTGTAGGTTCGTTGGCGATCGTCTCGGGATCGGTGCGCTTCATGTACGCGGAAAGCGCCGCGCGCAATTCGTCGGCATTCATGTCGCAGTCACCGCGAAGGCATTGCTGACCGCGCCGCCCTTGCCGGCCTCGGTGCAGCTCACCTGCACATTGGGATGATTGCCCGCCCCTGTAGGCGTGCCGCTGATTGTTCCGATGGCCGACAGGGCAAGCCAGCTCGGCCAGATACCCACCTTGGCGAACACAGCCGCGCCGGTATCGTTGGCGAACAGGCCCGCCGTTGGCACTGCGGTAATCGGCACGCCGGTCGCGCCCGCGATGTTGGCGATCGGTGGGCCCACGAATGCGATCGACCCTGGCGCAACCCCGGTGCCCTTGCGCCGCCCGCCCGCGATCACCCCCGAATTGCCCGCGTTGGCCGTGATGCGCCGCAGCGGGCCTCGAGGCCGGAAAATGCCGCTCATATCGTTGCCCTCACTCGATAGGGGATCGACTCAGCCGACCGCATGAAACGCGCATAGGCGCGGCTTTTGATGGCCGCGTCAGGGCTTGCCAGCTCGGGGTACTTGCGGCGCAGCTCCACCCAATGCAGAAACGGGATCGACAGGGCCCAGCGCCCCAGGCCCTCCCGGTCCTGCATCGGCTCGCACTTCTGCAGCTCCGCCGTTGTTTCCAGAATCAGGCGCTCCGCGGGGTGATGCGTCACCACTGACAGGCGCTCGCCCTCGGTCATCATCCGTACCCGGAACATCGGACCCCCGAACAAAAAAGGGCCAGCGCGATAAGCGCTGGCCCCGGTTCATTGGCACTGCGTAAGCCCTAATGCTGCGCCAATTTCGGCCTGCGTGTCAAGCGATGACGGCAAGCGCTTCATCCACCGCCCGGATGACGCCGTGCGCCTCTTCGTTCATCACCTTCAAGCTCCAATCGGCGTACATCTGCCCTTTCTGGCTCAGGCCGGTCTTTGCCAGCTCGATTGTCTGAGGCCGGCTCAGATAGCTCTGCGTCACCTTGTCAGGGTCGATCAGGAACAGCGAGCTGGTCGCCGCTGCCGTGGGCTGCTGCAGGCGATTCGCCACCATTTCGAGGATCACCCCGAAATCGGTAACGAACACGTTCACCGACCCGGTTGCCACCGCCGCGCCGCGCTTTTCGCGCACATCGCTGGTCAACGTCGCCACCTGCGCCGAAGTGCCGAACATGTAGGCCGACAGCTTGCGGATCACCGGGGGCGTGCCCATGAGCGTGGAAGGATTGCCGCCCTTCGTCCAGACCGCCTGCGCCACGTCGCGGATCATGGTTTCGCTCAGGGCCCGCTTCGTGCCCGGCACCGCCACCGACACCAAGCCGGTGCCCGCCACAAACCCGCCATTCGCCCCGGTGGCGCCATTGTTCGTGTTCGTGACAAGCCAAGCGTCAAACCCGCCCGCCTTGCCGGCCACCGCGCCAGTGTCGGCCACGCTCGCCTGATTCGACAGGCTGATTGCTTCAATGTCGCGCTTGAGTTCCTGCTGGCGCATCATCACCTGATAGGCGTATGCGTCGCCGATATTGATGGTGCCGCCGTTGCGCGCGCGGCTTGATGCGCTCACCACCTTGGCGGAAATCTGCGAGTGGTTGCCTTGCCGCAGGCCCACCTTGTTGTTGTCCGCGCCGGCATCGCTGCCGTCGATCACTGCGTTGGCGAGATCGGGCGCCGCGAGGTCGTCCTTCGTCCATTCGCAATACTCGTTCTTGTGGCTCTCCGAGCTGCCCACAAGGTCCGTGAAAGGCAGCGGGATCGCCGAAATGTTCCACACCTTTGCCATTACGTCCTCGGGCACGAAACCGCCGCGTGGCGCGTTCTTCAAGGTGGCATGAGTAACCAGGGCCATGACTATCTCCGTCGCATCAATGCCCCCACCGCTGCGATGCGCTCTGCTTGCGATTGCTTGGGCCGGGGCCGGGTGTAGGTCGCATCCGTGGCGCCGCGCGCCGCCCCTTGACCGTTCGCCCTCGATAGCGACGGTTCGTTGACCTTGCGCGCCGCGTCGCGGCTCTGTTTGACTTTCTCGCGCAGCTCGGCGTCATCTTGCGCCCATAGGATGAATCGATGATCCATCAGGCCCTCAATTTCCACCCGGCTGAAACCGTAAGACTTCGCCACCGCGAGAATCTTTTGCCGCGCGCCCTCGCTGTAGGTGGGATCTGCCCACCGGGGGCGCGCAAAGTGCAGGTTTTCCAGCTCTCTATTGCGCGTGTTTTCGTGTTGCTGCTCTAGCTGGCGCAACACACCTTGCGTAATGGCGCCTCGGGGTAGCTGGTCAACGATCGCATTGATGTTGCGATAGCTTGCAACCCGCTCTAATTCCCAGTTGCCGCGCTCATCGTCCAGCGCTTCCCGGTCTTTGTCAAGCCTCGCCAGCTCGGGGAGCTTGGCTTTCAGCTCGCCAAGCGTGAGCGTGTCGCCGCCCACCTGCACCGGGATTGCGTTGAATTCCTGGCGCGTCATGCCCAGGCGCTTGGCAACGTCATCCAGGCTTGCCGGTGGCGCGTCGCCTCCGTCGCCGTCGTCGGCCTCGCCCTCTTCGTCGCCCTCGGCCGGCTGTTCCGGTTCGTCCGGTGGCTCATCGTCCCGAGCTGGCCCGCGCAGGGGTGGCGTGTCGTGCGCCGCGTCGCCGGCCGCGTCATCGTCGCCCTGCGGCGCCGGATCGTCCTGGCCCGCGATCAGCGCTGCCGCGCGCGATGCGAGACTGCCCAGGATCGGCGCAGGCGCGTCATCCCCTTGCGCCGCTGCGGCCTGTTCCGTTGACTTCGCGCGCAATGTTGCCCGCGCGCTTTGCGTACCTTGTTGCCCGGCCATCAATGTCCCCTGCCTTTCGGCTCACTTCGTTGTCGCACCACAGCATGAAAGCACGCGCCCCTTTGTAATCGCGCGCACTCTCCGCCACCTGTTTCTCATCGAACCCGCTTTCAATCGTCCGCACCGTCACGCCTTGCAGATAGCGCCGCTGCAGCTCGGCCCACTCTTCCGAGCGCACCAGGCGGAACAGCCAGGTCGCAAAGGCGCCATCGGTCAGCTTAGGGTCGGTCACGCCGCCGCCCCATTCAGCGCTGGCCGCTCGCCGCCAGGCTTCGCCGCCGCTGCGGCCTCATCGGCGCCCGCGCTCGCCTTGCCGGCCGCGCTGCCCGCGATGAGCTGGGCCTCTTCCAATGGGTCAGGCTGTAGGGTGAGCTTGGCCTCTTCAATCGCGGCCTTGACCATTGTTCCGATCAGGTCAGATAGCGCGCTCTGGTCAACTTTGTACTTTTCGAGCATGAGCGTAGCGCGCTGGGTGGCGAGCGCGATCGCCTCGGCCCGCTGCTGCTGCTGCTGCGCGGCCTGCGCCTGCTGCTGTGCGGCTTTCTGTGCATTGGGGCTTGCCGGATCGATAAAGTAGCGCTCGGGCATCCGCAGATTCTGCGAGTAGGCCCAATCCGTGAAAGCATTGAAGATCCGCGAATCGTCGGTGAGTACGCCGGCCTTGCCGGTCTGCATGAGCTGGGCCTGCGCGCTCATCACTGCCTGCAGAGCGCCCGAGCGCTGCGCGGCCTGTGTGCGGCTCTCACCGACATGCACCACCACCCCGGAACGTGGGCGCCATTTCGCCGGCTCTTCCTGCACCCATTCGCCGCTCACCTTGGCCGCGATCGGGCCGCCCCAATGGGTGCGCAGCAAGTAGTGAGCTGCGAGCCACACCTGGCGCATGGCCGTCTCTGCAAAGGTGCGCGCCATCATCGCCGCGCGCGCTTCCTTCGTCGAATACTGCCGCTCGATTCCCTGCGCCGTCTGATTGCTGGCAATCTGCATCGTTGCGGCCTGCATGTCGAGGCTAGAGCCGCCGCGCTCGCTGCGCGCTTGGTCGCAGTAGTTCAGATAGGCCAGCACGGACGGCCCGGCGTCGATCGACGGTATGGGCATCATGGCATTGGGGCCGCGCATCCGCACAATGTCTTGCGTGGCATCCATCGCATCGGCCAGGTTCACCAGGCTTTCATCGACGCCCAGGCGCGGGCGGTTGACCTTGTGCAGGTTCTCAGTCCAGGCCCGCAGGCCCTTGGTTTTGAGTTCCTGAATCTCTCCGATCGAATCGAACAGGCTCACCCCTTCCAAGCGATGCGGAAAGATCGTCGTCACGCCCAGCGCATAGCAGACCCGGCCCACCTGTTCCGGCTCGCCTATCACTTGCTTGGCCGCGCGTGAATAGAAGATGCGGTATCGCTGCCCGCGCGCGCCATCTTCCCGATCGGCCAGCACCGCATAGCAGCGCCACAGCTCGATTGCCTCGGTGGCCGGCTGTGCGCTGGCCTGGCTCTGCTCTGACCACCCCACCGATCTGTTGCGCTCGATGTAGCCTACGTCGCCCTCTTCCGTCCAGGCCGGCAGCTCTGCTATCTCATCTTCCGGCAAGCCCTCGGCAATCCAATCGCTGCGCGTCATCACCATGCGATCGGCACAGAACCGGGCTTCGTTGGCGTCGCGCGTTTCGGGGTTGCTGGTCACATAGCATTCGCGCGGCACCGCAGCGAGCACCAGGCGCTTGTCCACATCGACGCGCGTGAGCTTGACGCGGAACAGGTCCGGCCCCTCACCCTCGCGCGCGGCCTCGCTTTCTTCGTCGCGCTCGATTGCAAGGCCCTCTACGCTCTGCCCTTCCGCGCTGGGCATTGCCAGCTCGCCCACCGCCATTTCCGGCACCGCTTCCCACTCTTCCGGCGTGCGCGTCTCGCGCCGCTGCACCCATAGCGCCATCACGCCGGTTCGCATCAGCAGGGCATCCTTGACCCCTTCCGACAGGGCCACAAACCCGCCCTCACCTGCGCGGCCTTCCATGATGACGCTGCGCACGATCGCGCTTTCTCGCTGCGCGCGCGCCTCATCATCCGGCCCCATTGCCTCGAATTCGATCGCGCCTGGCGCTTCAAGAGCTGGCAAGAGCTGAGACACCACCGCCTCAGTCATGTCCGCAACGTCAAGCGAGACGGCAGCGCGATTCGGGTCGTCGCTGGGTGGCATCAGCGGCTCGGTTGCCGGATCGCCAGGCGCAGAGCCAGGCGCAGGGCCAGGCAAGATCGTATCGTTGGCCGGCAGAGTGCCAGTGTAGAAGTCCACCGCCATCTGTCGGGTGCCGTTGTCCAGACTGCGATCTATGTCGATAGCATTCGCAAGCTCTTTTTCAAGCACCTGCGCGATTGTTTCCTTGCTGAGCATGTCTTACCCCCTGCGCCTGCGGCGCATTCCTGCAACCTGTGAAACATCGGCGCCACCGGCAGGCGCCGCCCAATTGCTGAGCGTGTAGCGCGGCCGGCTCACGCAGTAATAACGGAAGGCATCCGCACCGTGGCTTGTCCAATCGTGCACCGCTTGCTTGCCATGAATCTGCAGCTCTTCGTCATACTCCGCGCGATGCTGGCGCATGGCGTCGATGAAAGTCTCACAGCGCTGCGCGTCGATCCAGAGCGTAGGCAACACCTGGCGCACCGCCTCGCGCCCATCCCCTAGCGGCAGGTTCGCCGCCACCGCGAAATTGATGCCCAAGCTGCGCGCGACTTCAATGCGACTGCGGCCGGTGCCCAGCTCGCGCACCGCCAAGTCATGCGGCCCGATCCAATGCGCCACCGGGTAAGGCATCCGGTCAATCTCGGCCTTGACTTGCGGCAGGCCAAGTCCGTGGAATTCGCGGTAGTCGATCATCCGCACCTGGCCGGCGCTCGGATGCTCCTGCAGAAAGCACACCGCGAAAGCGTCGCGCATCCCCAGGTCAACAGCCACCGTGACCGCAAGCGCCGGGTCAAAGTCCACCTTGCCGATGCGGCCCTCGCGCTCTGCCGCTGCGATCAGCTCGCCGTAATAGGCGCCCTTGATGACGGCATCAAAGCTGCACTCGAATTCCTGCGCATATTCGGCGTCGCTCATGTTCGCGCGTGCGATTGCCAGCTCAGCGGCCGGGATGGCGTGCGTATCGCTGGCCCGCAGCAAGTGCGCGCGCCAGTTGGCTTGCCCGTTGCGCGCGCTCAGGTAGGCCCGCTTGAGCTGGTTCGCACCCAATGGCGTGCCCGCCAGGATGCCAAAGCCCTTGTAATCCATCAGGGCCGGCAGGATCACTTCGGGAAACACGCGCGGACTCATCATGGCGTACTCATCAAGCACCGCGCCATGCAGGTAGATACCGCGCAGATCGTGAATCGCATCGGCGCCCAGCAGCATGATCTTTGCGCCATTGCCAAGCCGCACCGATAGCTCGCTCGCGTTGGGTTTGAACCCTGGCACCGCGCCTGCGTAGCGCTTGACGTAATCCCAGGCGATGCGCTTTGCCATGCGGTAGGTCGGTGCAACGTAGGCGAATTGCGCGGCCGGGTGGCGAGCTGTGAGTGCAGCCCGCAGTAGGTGATTGACCAGGCTCACGGTTTTGCCGGCTCGCCTGTGCGCCACGATCACCTGAAAGCGCTCGGTGGCCTTGTGAATCGGCCATTGATAGGGCCGGGGCCAGTAGGGGATGGCGATTACCTGCGCGCTCACTGGCCCCGGTCTCCACTCTTCCATGCGCGCTCGCAATCCCAGCGGATGCGATCGGCGGCGGCCTGGCCGCGCCTCGCTGCAATGTCATCGAGTAGCACGCGCACCCACTTGGCGCCGCGCTCAGCTCGCCAGCGCAGAATCTGCCGCACTTCGCACCTGTGCCTGTGCGCCTCATCGCTGCTGGCCGTCATCGGGATTGTGCCAACGATAGACCACTTCGCCTGTGCCTTGCGGGTTCGCGCCCTCGAGCACGGCTGCAAGGCCCTGGCTGTGAACCTTTGTCCAGATATAGGGCAGGCATTCTGCAAAGCGCGAGAAAGCCAGCTCAGCCATGCCCGCTTGCTTGGCCTGCATCGCCAGCTCGAGCATGTTCATCAGCGGATCGTGCGTGCTTTTCTGCACCAGGGGGCGCAAGTCGCGCGGCCTCGATATGCCCCGGATCGCTTTCTGCACATCCTGCAGGCTCAGGGCCTCTTCGACAGGGCCGAATAGGTCAACCTGACCGACAACAGCGCTGGCCGGCTCATCGGGCGGCGGCACAAATGGCGTCAGCTCGAATTCGGGGCGATCTTCGTCGGTGGCCTGCATGGGCCGGATTCTCTATAGATTCGATTCGCCTGACTATGGCCGGTCTTATACCCCCCTAGAATGATTGCACCGGCTGCAGGCCCGGTAGGTCGCCCAGGCGCACCGATTGCCCTCTGCGTTGACGTTTCACGGCAACAATCCGCAGGTCCTGGCTTAGCTTTTTTTGTCATCATTCGCGCGCGGCTTATTGCCTGCGGTACGATTGCCCCCGGTTTCCTTGTGATAGCTACCCCGAAGGGATTGAAATGATCGAAAACTATGTCCTCGCTGTGATGCTGGGCGCAGCCCTGGCCTTCATTGCCGTCCAACTGCACAAGCTGGGCGCCGCGATTGACGCCATCCGCGCCGAACAGGCCGCCCAGGCGAAGGCGCTGCACGGCTATACCGATGCCGTCGCGCGCCTGTCGGTGCGCAAGCCGCGAGGCCGGCCCCCGAAAGACCCGGCGCAGCGCGCGAAGGCCAATGCTGCCGCCGCTGCCAACTTCCGACCGAACCCGCAAAGCGAGCTGGCGCAAGAGTTCCGCGCCGTCCGAGACATGCAGCCCGCCCTCGCCGTCTGAGTTATCCACACCGGGGCGCCAGCGCGCGCCCCTTGTGGGTAACTTGCCCACCGTTTTGCGCGACTTGTCCACATTCTCGCGCGCGCGTATATCACAACCCACCACCTGCGCGCCCGCCTAGCGGCGGAACCCGCCACGAATTTCCTTTTTTGTCAAACCTGTATTTGGTATTTAGCATTGCGGGCGGAATGGGCGGGATTCGATCCTTCCATCTAGTGCATTGCCTCATTTTTGAGCACCGCCGCTCGATAGAAACCCTATGCGCTTCCGCTGGAATCGTCGCCTGTATCGCCAAGCTGACCAGCTCTCACGCCTGCTGGCGCACCGGCTAGAGCTGCCCAGCGAGCCGCCGCCCTTGCTGCGCCGGTATTGGGAGCTGTTCGAGCGCTTCCCCCAGCGCGCCGATCCGCTGGCGCTGCCGATCGCCTCGCGCCTGCGCTACTGGGTGCGGGACATTCCGTTCTAGGCCGGCCCAGGCGCTGCGATCTTGCGGGCCCGGCTAGGGTGGTAGCTTGGGCCTTGTTTGCGGCGCTCCTGGCGCGTTTAAATCGGTCGGCCTAGGTGGCTCGCTCTAGGCGCTTTGCGCCTTTCGCTTGCGCTTTGCCTGTTTTGCTGGCACAATGCGTAGGTCGCACTCCGCGATGCATTGAAAGCACCACATGGCAAACCTTGCCGCAGTCAATCGGCCCCTGACGCCGGAAGAACAGGCCACGCTAGACGCGCGCGCCGCGCTGCCCAGCGACTACACGCGCACGCCCCGGCAGACCATGCAACAGATCGCGCGCACGCTGCGCGAAAACGTTGACACCTACCCGGCGCTTTACCTGAGAGTGCATCGCCACTCTGACGGTGAGTTCACCGTATGGATCAGCGGCGATCAGATTCACGCCCCGCTGGCAAGCACGCGCGAGCCTGCAATCCTGCAGTGCTTTAAGACTGCCGGCGCGGCCTTGAATGCCTGCGCCAAGATCACCCAGCTAGCAGGGCTAGAGCGCCGCCCGGAAATAAAGGTCTGGCTGTGACCGCGCCCCGCTACATCGTGAAAGCGATCCGGGGCATGTGCATCGGCGCTGGCGCCTTCGTCGTCGTCGACACCCAGGACGGCAGCGAATGGGGAATGACGCTCTGGCGCGAAGAGGCCGAAAAGCTCGCCGCGCGCTGGAATGCTCACGCCGCCTCGCTGGTGCCTTCGTGGGCCGACACAGAGCCGGCGCCATGAGCGCGGCACCGTGGATAGGCGATCCCCCCCCAAAGCCTGCCGCGCGCCCCAAGTGCCCGGCCTGTGACAAGCCGCTGCGCCCTAACATAGTCACGAACACCGAGCGCGATCGAACCGTGCCCGGCTTCGCGCTGCGCGAAGTCTCGCGCGAATGGACCGGCCATTACCGCGCTTATGGCGCGTTCTGCTCGCTGCGTTGCTGCGAAGTGTTCGCCAATGCGGCCTACCGCGCCGCCCTGCGCGTGCCGCGCTAGGGCCCGCTGGCCCGCCGCGCCGGCAGGCGTGGCATGACACCCGAGGCCGCAACCCCTGCGGCCTCTATCGTTTCTTCGGGCGCGATGACAACATGCACCGCGCACCCCAGCACCACCAGACCGATGAGCGCTGCCGCCACCAGGGCGGCCCTCATTCCTGCGGCCCTGGCGCGAGTAGCCCCTGCCCAGCTCGCGCCGCCGTCGCGCCGGCCTGCTGGCCTGCGGCCCATCCCTGCAGCGCCGACCGCTGCGCCGCCGCTTGCCACGCCTGCGCGGCCTCGGGCGACATGCTCATGTAGCGCTGCGCCAGCGGGCCAGCAACAGCCCTGCGCGCCGCGTAGCTGGCCGCGCGGCCTGCCGTGGCGCCCAGGCCGCCCTCGAACATGCCCGAAGTGGCAAGGCGCGTTGCCGTGCCGCTATCGCCAACAATGTCCTTCCCGATCTGCGAGCTGGCAAAGCGCAGCGCATCGTAAAAGTCGCCCAGCGGGTTTTCGCCCAGGCGCCCGGTGCCGCCCATCTGCCGGGTCTGCCCGGCGTCATCGGCGAGCCCCCACATGCGCCCCTTGTCGCTGGCTTTCATCAAGCGCGCGGCCTGCCCTGACAACACCTGCCCATCGATCGTGGCGCCGCCCCGGTCCATCGCGCGCAGTACCGACCACCGATCCCGCGCATTGCCGTAAAGCTCTACCGCGGCCTCATCGCCGCGCGCCTTCGCCGCCTTGCCAATGTGCTTGTCGATCAGCTCGAGCGCTTCGCCCATCACATCGCCCTTCGTCGCATTGTTCGCCGCGAATGCGTCGCGCATTTCCTTGGCCACTTGGCTGCGCATGTTCATCAGCGCTTCGCCGGGTATCTCATCGGCCAGCTCGCCGGCCACCGCGCCGCGCCGGCCTTCAATGCCCTTTTCAAAGCGCTTCAAGATGCGCCATGCATCGCTGGTCGGCAGGCCGCCTGTCGCCTCGGCTTCGGCCAGCGCCTGCAGGTCTTTGTGCAGGCCGCTCGTTTCCACCTTGCCGATGCGCCGGCCTATGTCGTTGAAGTCTCGCGCCAGTTGGCCTTCGGCCTGCGCGCGCACCGCCGCGCCCACGTTATCCGCCTCGACCCCCATCGCGCGAGCTGCGAGCGTGTTCACTTGCTGCGAGTTCGCGCGCCGCAGCTCATCCCAATAGGGCGACAGCACCGGATTACTTGTGGCGCTGGCCTCTAGCTTGCGCATGGTCGCATCGCCCAGCGCCTGCCCTGGCGTCACCTGCAGGCCCGCGCGCCGCGCGCCTTCGATAATTTCCCGCTGCGCGTCATCGAGCCCGCCGCCGATCGCCTGCCCTGCGGCCTGCTGTGCCCTGGCTTGCTTCAAGCCTTCGCGCCCAGCTCGGACCCGGCTCACCATGTTCGCCGCCATGCTCGAGGCACCAGACAAGGCGCCGCCCTCGAGCGCACCGCCCGCAAGGTCGCCCTCATGCGATGACAGGGCGCCGGTCAAGGCGCCGCTGCCGATGTTCGTTGCAAGCCGGCCAGCACCACCGGCCAGCATTCCGGCGCCGCCTAGGCCCATGCCAATGGGCAGGGTCGCAAGGCCCGGCAGCATCGCGCCCACGCCAGCCGCAATCGGCGCCTCTTCGTGCATCCGGGCCCGGATCGATTCGGCTTCCATGCGCTCATCAGCGATGCGATCCTGCGTCGCCGTGTCGCCGCGCACATCGGCCAGCAGGCCGCGCGCGTTGCGCCCCCATGTCGTAAGCATGTCGCCGGCGCTCGCCGCCATGCTTTCCATCGTGCCCGAGCTGATTCGCGCGAATTGATCGGGCTTCCTGGCTGCAGGCTCTGCAGGCGCTTTTTGCACCGGCACCCACTGCCCGCCCTGCAGCTCGAAAACCTCGCCGGTTTTTTCGTTCACAGCTTGCATGGCTTGCCCCTATGGCT
>Ga0137439_1000007_pt1:15000-17931 | contig 17931 bp, 9 predicted proteins | sample EasRivERMGT200_2_FD_102325 | JGI IMG/M metagenome (GOLD analysis project Ga0137439, IMG submission 102325) | Soil microbial communities from meander-bound floodplain in the East River, Colorado, USA - East River MetaG ERMGT200_2 | ecosystem: Environmental > Terrestrial > Soil >... | reverse complement strand
TAATATTATTATCGCTGGTGCAGAGTAAAAAAAAAGATTTTGTCCAATACCATTGATAAAACAATCCAAAAAATCTAATTCAATTAATTATAAGAAGTTCTTATATGAGTGCTAGTAGAATCGGGAAAGATTAAGGGCAAATAAAATCAAAATAAGTAGCGGCGCTCTTGGAAATATCACGAGTCTTTTTCCTCCGCTGTTTCTATTGGGGACAATCTATCAGCAAACCAGAATAAGGTATTTCCCCTCTTTTGTTGATCAGGCGACACCCGGATTTGAACTGGGGAAAAAGGATTTGCAGTCCCCCGCCTTACCACTCGGCCATGTCGCCAAGGCAATAGAAAATAGAAATCAAAAATAGAAGAAAATATCCTCCCCCTTCTTTGTTTTTTCTTACTAAACTTCTTTTTTTTGCAATTGTATCTTGAATCCCATTTTTCTTAATCTGAATCCCTTTCCTAAAACTAAAATAAATCCTTCTTTTTTTGGATTGGATCCATCTCTTTGATTACTTTTCTATAGTATGTCAAAACACGCACTATCTGAATTCTTTCTCCTTTCTATTGAAAGGAAAAATTAAATGTGAATTTTCAGTGACAAAAGCCAAAATTCAGGACAAATTGGAACCGTTAACTATTGAATGAAAATTCATGAACGATTCTCGAATTTGAATCTAAAATTGTATTTCCCGAATTATAATTATATAAGAAAATCAAAATGGATATCTAACTATCCAGTATTGATTCTTTTCAATAATTCAATAAAAAAAATCAATAAAAAAAAAAGCCTTATCCATTTCAATTATAACAACAATTATGAGTATATGTAAACCCCAGAACATAAATTATTACACGTATACCGCTAATCAGATATCTTATCTGTTTATGATTCCTATAGAAAATCGATATTTTGCTAGAACACGCCATGCGCTGTACAGAATAGACCCGCAATACAAGGAAAGACATATATAGGTAGCTATAGTTCTATCCGCGTATGCTTAATAAAGCCTTCTTCTGCGCTTGAACAAACTCTATTAAAATAAAAAAAAATATCTCTGAAAAAAAAAGCAAAAAAGCTAAGTGTTAAAAAAACAATTTTATATTGTTTCTAACTATTGGATTTTTATCTCATCGAAGAGATAAAATCACGAATTATGTATTTCACTGGTATCTAATTGTATTGGAATATGTAATATCATAAATAATAGTAGAAATTGAATCCCTTTTTGTTATTCTATATAAAATAGAAAATTCCATAAGTCTAAGTTAAGTGGAATTTCTCAATTCTTTTCCAGTTGTATCTGTTGCAAATTCCAATTTGAGTAGAAAATCCAAATTCGCTTTACTTTATTCCTCCGTTCATACGTATTTCAGACATTCCATATTCATATATATTCATATATGGAGTTAGATAAAATTTTATGTGATTCTGTAAACCGAATAGCAATTCCATCAGTGCTGATCGATCCATATAATTGGATGAAAAACGATCCAATAATGGGATTTTTTTTTTCAATAAATGGGAAATTAAAAATGCTTGGGGATGGAAATGGGGGAATGTCTACAATACCTGGATTTAATCAGATACAATTTGAAGGATTTTGTAGGTTCATTGATCAGGGCTTAGCAGAAGAACTTTATAAGTTTCCAAAAATTGAAGATAGAGATCAAGAAATTGAATTTCAATTATTTGTGGAAACATATCAATTAGTAGAACCATCGATAAAAGAAAGAGATGCTATATATGAATCACTCACATATTCTTCTGAATTATATGTATCGGGGGGATTAATTTGGAAGAACAGTAGGGATATGCAAGAACAAACCATTTTTATTGGAAACATTCCTCTAATGAATTCCCTGGGAACTTCTATAGTAAATGGAATTTACAGAATTGTGATCAATCAAATATTGCAAAGCCCTGGTATCTATTACCGGTCCGAATTGAACCATAACGGAATTTCGGTCTATACCGGCACTATAATATCAGATTGGGGGGGAAGAATAGAATTAGAGATTGATAAAAAAGCAAGGATATGGGCTCGTGTGAGTAGGAAACAGAAAATATCTATTTTAGTTCTATCATCAGCTATGGGTTTGAATCTAAGAGAAATTCTAGAGAATGTGTGCTACCCCGAGATTTTCTTGTCTTTCCTGAGCGATAAGGAAAAAAAAAAAATTGGGTCAAGGGAAAATGCCATTTTGGAGTTTTATCAACAATTTACTTGTATAGGCGGAGGTCCAGTATTTTCTGAATCCTTATGTAAGGAATTACAAAAGAAATTTTTTCAACAAAGATGTGAATTAGGAAGGATTGGTCGACTAAATATGAACCAGAGACTGAATCTTGATATACCTCATAACAATACATTTTTGTTACCGCGAGATATATTGGCAGCCGCGGATCATTTGATTGGAATGAAATTTGGAATGGGTACACTTGACGACATGAATCATTTAAAAAATAAGCGTATTCGTTCTGTAGCGGATCTCTTACAAGATCAATTCGGATTGGCTCTGATTCGTTTAGAAAATGTGGTTAGAGGAACTATATGTGGAGCAATTAGGCATAAATTGATACCGACCCCTCAAAATTTGGTAACTTCAACTCCATTAACAACCACTTATGAATCCTTTTTCGGATTACACCCCTTATCTCAAGTTTTGGATCGAACTAATCCATTGACACAAATAGTTCATGGGAGAAAATCGAGTTATTTGGGTCCTGGAGGATTGACAGGGCGAACTGCTAGTTTTCGTATACGAGATATCCATCCTAGTCACTATGGACGCATTTGCCCAATTGACACGTCTGAAGGAATCAATGTCGGACTTATCGGATCCTTAACAATTCATGCCAAGCTTGGCCATTTGGGGTCTTTAGAAAGCCCGTTTTATGAAATCTCTGCGAGATCAAAAAAAGTACGGATGC
>Ga0137439_1000007_pt1:2500-7500 | contig 17931 bp, 9 predicted proteins | sample EasRivERMGT200_2_FD_102325 | JGI IMG/M metagenome (GOLD analysis project Ga0137439, IMG submission 102325) | Soil microbial communities from meander-bound floodplain in the East River, Colorado, USA - East River MetaG ERMGT200_2 | ecosystem: Environmental > Terrestrial > Soil >... | reverse complement strand
TCTCTGATAATGGGCCAGATCGCACCAATACCAATATTAATCCATTTTATTCGATTTATTCCAAGACAAGGATTCCACAATCACTTAAACAAAATCAAGGAACTATTAGTATTAGTACGTTGTTGAATAGAAATATGGAATGTCAATCTTTGATAATTTTGTCATCATCTAATTGTTTTCGAATGGATCCATCCAACGGTGTAAAATATTATAATGTAATAAAAGAATCAACTAAAAGAGATCCAATAATTCCAATTAGGAATTTGTTGGGCCCCTTAGGAACAGCCCTTCAAATTGCGAATTTTTACTCATTTTACCATTTACTAACTCATAATCGGATCTCGGTAATTAAATATTTGAAACTTGAGAATTTAAAATTAAAACAGACTTTAAAAGTACTAAAATATTATTTAATGGATGAGAACGGTAGAATTGTTAATCACGATCCGTACAGTAACAACGTTTTGAATCCATTCAAATTGAATTGGTATTTTCTCCATCATAATTATCATCATAATTATTGTGAAGAAACATTCACAACAATTAACCTGGGACAGTTTATTTGTGAAAATGTATGTATGACAAAAAACGGACCGCCCCTAAAATCAGGTCAAGTTCTAATTGTTGACGCTGACTCTGTAATACTAAGATTGGCTAAGCCCTATTTGGCTACTCCAGGAGCAACTGTTCATGGCCATTATGGGGAAATCCTTTACGAAGGAGATACATTAGTTACATTTATATATGAAAAATCGAGATCTGGTGATATAACGCAGGGTCTTCCAAAAGTGGAACAGGTGTTAGAAGTGCGCTCAATTGATTCAATATCGATAAACCTAGAAAAGAGAGTGGAGAATTGGAACGAGTGTATAACAAGAATTGTTGGAATTCCTTGGGGATTCTTGATTGGTGCTGAGCTAACTATAGTGCAAAGTCGTATTTCCTTGGTTAATAAGATCCAAAAGGTTTATCGATCCCAGGGGGTTCAGATCCATAATAGGCATATAGAAATTATTGTACGCCAAATAACATCAAAAGTCCTGGTTTCAGAAGATGGAATGTCTAATGTTTTTTCACCCGGAGAACTAATTGGATTGTTGCGGGCGGAACGAGCGATGCGCGCTTTGGAAGAAGCGATTTGTTACCGAACCGTATTCTTGGGAATAACGAGAGCATCTCTGAGTACTCAAAGTTTCATATCCGAAGCGAGTTTTCAAGAAACTGCTCGCGTTTTAGCAAAAGCTGCTCTCCGCGGTCGTATCGATTGGCTGAAAGGCCTGAAAGAAAATGTCGTTCTAGGTGGTATGATACCCGTTGGTACCGGATTCAAAGGATTAACGCACCGCTCAAGCCAACATAAGATCATTCCTTTCAAAACCAAAAAGAAGAATTTATTCGAGGGAGAAATGAGAGATATTTTGTTTCACCACAGAGAGTTATTTGATTCTTGCATTTCAAAAAATTTCTATAATATATCAGAACAATCATTTATAGGATTTAACGATTCCTAAGAGTGGATTCGTCCTTTTAACTGTCAGTGTTCCTTTGATTTCTTACATTTCCATGTGATTTGTTAATATTTGTTAATAGTAATAAATAAAAGTAATAAATAAAGATAATATAGAGTAATAAATAAAATATAGTAATAAATAAAGATAATATAAAGATAATAAAGAATAGAAAGAAATTAATCGCTTGGATCGTGTATCAACGTCCAATTACGGGAAAAGAAAAGGTTCCATCGGAACAATTATTTAGTTCAGGGTATCTCGTTTCTTTTTTTTTCTTTGAAAAAAAAAAGAGAGAAAGTGTGGAGAGAAATGATAAGAAGATATTGGAACATTAATTTGAAAGAGATGTTGGAAACAGGAGTTCATTTTGGTCATGCTACTAGAAAATGGAATCCAAAAATGGCACCTTATATCTCTGCAAAGCGTAAGGGTATTCATATTACAAATCTTACTAGAACTGCTCGTTTTTTATCAGAAGCGTGTGATTTAGTTTTTGATGCAGCAAGTAGGAGAAAACAATTCTTAATTGTTGGTACCAAAAATAAAGCAGCTGATCCAGTAGCGCGGGCTGCAATAAGAGCTCGGTGTCATTATGTTAATAAAAAATGGCTAGGTGGCCTTTTAACGAATTGGTCCACTACAGAAATGAGACTTCAAAAGTTCAGGGACTTGAGAATGGAACAAAAGACAGGGGGAATCAACCGCCTTCCGAAAGGGGATGCGGCTCGATTAAAGAGACAGTTATTTCACTTGCAAACATATTTGGGCGGGATTAAATATATGACAGGGTTACCCGATATTGTAATAATCGTTGATCAGCAAGAAGAATATATGGCTCTTCAAGAATGTATCACTTTGGGAATTCCAACAATTTGTTTAATTGATACAAACTGTGACCCGGATCTCACAGATATTTCGATTCCAGCGAATGATGACGCTATAGCCTCAATCCGCTTAATTCTTAACAAATTAGTATTTGCGATTTGTGAAGGGCGTTCTAGCTATATACGAAATCCCTGATTAATAATAAGATAAATAAATTCTTTTTTGAATTCCATAGATTGACGAAATCCATTACTATTTCGGAATCTCATAAAAGAGATAAAAAACTGGGGATATTATGTGATTAGTTGGTATATAAAATATAAAATATACAATTCAAGTGAGCAAGTAGAAAAAAAGACGGTTGAATCAAAATAATTTCTTGTAAAGTTTTCTTTCTTTCAGAGGACAATATGAATGTTCTATCATATTCCATTAACACATTAAAGGGGTTATATGAAATATCCGGGGTGGAAGTAGGCCAGCATTTCTATTTGAAAATAGGCGGTTTCCAAGTCCATGCCCAAGTACTTATTACTTCTTGGGTTGTAATTCTTATCTTATTAGGTTCAGCCATTGTAACTGTTCGGAATCCACAAACCATTCCTACTGACGGTCAGAATTTCTTCGAATATATCCTTGAATTTATTCGAGATGTGAGCAAAACCCAGATTGGAGAGGAATATGGTCCATGGGTTCCCTTTATTGGAACTTTGTTTCTATTTATTTTTGTTTCTAATTGGTCAGGGGCGCTTTTACCTTGGAAAATCATAGAGTTACCTCATGGGGAGTTAGCCGCACCCACGAATGATATAAATACTACCGTTGCTTTAGCTTTACTTACGTCAATAGCATATTTTTATGCGGGCCTTAGCAAAAAAGGATTAGGTTATTTCGGTAAATATATACAACCAACTCCAATTCTTTTACCTATTAACATTTTAGAAGATTTCACAAAACCTTTATCACTTAGCTTTCGACTTTTTGGAAATATATTAGCGGATGAATTAGTAGTTGTTGTTCTTGTTTCTTTAGTACCTTTAGTGGTTCCTATACCTGTCATGTTCCTTGGATTATTTACAAGTGGTATTCAAGCTCTTATTTTTGCAACTTTAGCTGCGGCTTATATAGGTGAATCCATGGAGGGCCACCATTGACTAAGTTTCGAAATAGTCTTTTTTAGCTTAGTGCAAGGTAATCTATGCCTTGCTCGAGATAATCTTCTTCGTGAACAGAAATATACACATAAATAGACAAAAAAGTATATAAGATCTAGAAGAATAGTAAAAAAGATTACGATATTAGGGAATTGTAAAAAAAATTAGGTTCTATAAAGCGATTCCCATTTCAGTCGGTTTTATTCAATTCAAAGATTGACCAAAAGAAAATATTAATTAAAGAATAAATTACATGAACTTAGATCAACCAAAGACTTCTATTTCTATGCAATGATTTAGACTAATAAATTCGCTCATTTAGATTGATTGTATCCATGTGGGATAATGCTAAATTATAAATTCAATAAAAAGAGGATAAGAGTTTACAAAAAATGAGATTCAAGAGAAAATGGTTTTGTTAGAAGAGTGGGATCAAACTAGGTATATGTAATATATATAATCGCTATAAGCCAACTTTCCTTGATGAATGTTTCGAAAAATATTTATAAAATCCGACTGTATCCAAGATCCACATAGTTGGTTTACGTTATGGAAGAAAGACATGTATATGTAATAGTAGGCTAGTTATATATGAGCTAAAAGATCGCCCTTCTGTTACTGAGAATTGGGGTAGGGATCTCAATAAAAGTTCTTCCGTTTCATTTGTAACTGTGAATTCAATTCAATATTGAATACAGAACTTCAATCAAGAAAAAGAACGAAGAGTTCCAATTCAAAGAATGGTTCGGAACAAAGATAAGGAATGGAAAAACAAAAAGTTGTATGAATTCTATGAATTCACAAAAACTCTGTGGATAGGAACTATAAAATAGATATCGAAGTAGTTCAGATGATTCAATAATATTACTACTTCAATTGGGAGCTCGTAGTTGCGTTACTTTGACTGGATGAAAATCTTATCGATGGAATAATTAAGTCATAATTTATTGGTTGATTGTATCATTAACCATTTCTTTTTTTTGGTGCGAGGAACTTATCATGAATCCATTGATTTCTGCCGCTTCCGTTATTGCTGCTGGGTTGGCCGTTGGGCTTGCTTCTATTGGACCTGGGGTTGGTCAAGGTACTGCTGCAGGCCAAGCTGTAGAAGGTATCGCGAGACAACCCGAGGCAGAGGGAAAAATACGAGGTACTTTATTGCTTAGTCTGGCTTTTATGGAAGCTTTAACAATTTATGGACTGGTTGTAGCATTAGCACTTTTATTTGCGAATCCTTTTGTTTAATCCTATATTTGATTTGTTTAATCTAATCCTATAAAATAAAAAAAAAAATACGTATTTTTTTTTTATTATTTCTTGTACTTGCTTTTTCGAATTCTATCAAGATTTTACTCCTACAATTATTTATTTCGTTTTATTTTTATTGGGACAATAACCCAACGGGAAGGATTGATTGGGGGATGAGGAATTAGTATACTGATTCACTTTCTTCCTTCCCCTTTCTTCGTTAGTCCAATCCAAACTTTTTTAAGGAAGTGTTGTAACAAAA
>Ga0137439_1000006_pt1 | contig 19107 bp, 33 predicted proteins | sample EasRivERMGT200_2_FD_102325 | JGI IMG/M metagenome (GOLD analysis project Ga0137439, IMG submission 102325) | Soil microbial communities from meander-bound floodplain in the East River, Colorado, USA - East River MetaG ERMGT200_2 | ecosystem: Environmental > Terrestrial > Soil > Floodplain ... | reverse complement strand
TCCTACTGATAAGCATATGAGCTTTGGAGAAACCCCTGAAGATCATGATGCAGATGCAAGACTCTACTGGGAAAAACTAGCGAGACTAGAAGGAATGGACGAAGCTGATATTCCTTCTAATCTTCGTCGTTTAGCTGAAAATACTGCGTTAGATAATGATACTGGTGAGTTTAGTGCTGCTGTTGAAAAACTAATTAGTGAGCGTACAGGTGAGCCGTTACGTAATAATGAATATAGTAAACCAAAAGAACCTGCTGTGCCCTATTTCAAATGGTTGGATGGAAGAAAACCATCTAAGAAATTACAGGCACAGTGGGAATCTGAGATGGAGAGATATGAAACTCCAGATATGCGTATGGCTTTCGATGCTGGAGATGAATCTTATGCTGATTTCTTAAACAAAGAAGACAGCGTTTCTCTGCCAAAATCAGCAAAATCTCTCTATGATGAGGCTGTAGAAGAAATTCGTTCAGGTAAGAAAAAGATTGATATCGGTATTAAAATTCCTGAAAAAAGTAAGGGAAACGTTCATTATACCGTTGATGCGAATGGAATTCCTGTAAAAGTTAGTAATCAAGGGGCTGGAAACCAGACGGCCCCAGGTGTCTCTAGGAACGCTCCGGGGAAGGCGAAACCTATAAGGATGCCTTCCAACCCCGTGCAAGCTACCAGCGCTCAAGCTGGGCCTGTTCTACCCCCATCCAGCGCTCCGGTTTCCGCCACGGCCCCGGTTGCTCCTATTAATCCACAAACTCCAAATGTTCCAGGGAATATTAATCCTCCTCCCGGAAATGTTCCGCAAACTCAAACGGGTGGAGGTGGTAGAAATAGGCCGCCAAATAGGGGAGGAATTCGTAGAGTTCAAGGACCAAAACCACCAAAACCTCCGAAACAAGGTCCTCCGAAACCACCAGAACCGGCCGGAAAATTCGAGCAATTTGCTGATGTAATGAATGTCTCGCGCACTACTAAAACAGCGTATGACCTGGGAGCAATGAGACAATTAGGTTATCTCATTAGCAGAAAAGGAGCTTGGAAGGGACTAATAAAAGGTATCAGCGCAATACGTGAAGGAAAAGCTCACGAAATTGACCTTGAGATTAGAAGGAATCCTAAGTATGACATTGCTGAGAAAGCTGGTCTTGCAATAACGACAATGGATCCTAATTCTCCATTACATAAGTTTGAGGAAGCTGCTGCGTCGAAAATTGCTAATAAATGGATTCCTGGAGTAAGAGCTTCTAGTCGTATGCAAACTACGGCATTAAACGTAGCCCGCATGGAAATCTTTAGTAATATCGTAGATTCTAAGCGCTGGAGTAACAATGGTAAGAAAGCGTTAAGTGAGGGAGATTACAAGAAGATTGCGAATTACGTTAATTCCTTTTCCGGTCGTGGTGATCTTGGTAAATATAACGTAAACGCTCCTATCTTAGGTGTAGGATTATTCTCTCCTAGAATGCAGAAGAGTCACGTTGATAAGATCGCTTATATTATCAAAAGCGTACCGCCGGAGAAGATGGGAAAAATTGATCCTAGATTACGTAAGGAAGTCTTTCGTGACGTGGGATCTAAGTTAGCTATCAATGCGAGTTTACTCTATCTAGCGTATGCAACTGGAACAGCTACTGTAGAAACGGATCATCGTTCTACTGATTTCTTACAAGCTAAGATTGGAAAAAAGCGTGTAGATTTATGGAACGGCCTCCGTCCGTGGGCTGTTTATATGGCTATCAATGGAAACGCTTTAATGCGTAACTTGGATAAAGCAACTGGAGCTACTAAAAAATTAGACGAAATGGGTGTTCCCTACGCAAAAGAAGTTGGTAAATATATCGGTAAAGGGGATATTAAGAAAGAGGATAAATTCTATAACTTAGAGCGAACCGATAATCCTTACTCCGTTGGACCAGTTGAATTAGGTGGTAAATTCATTCGCTCTAAGGAATCTCCATCTTTCTCATTACTCCACGATAAGCTAGCAGGCAAGAACGTTGTTGGTGAAAAATTCGGCCCCGGCATGGTAACGGAAAAATTCTCTCCCATGAGTATTGAAGATGCTAAAGAATTACTAGATGATGGAGAGATTGGAAATGCAGTTCTCTGGCTAACAGCGTTAACTGGTTTGATTGATGTAAGTACCTATGATTCTGACTTTAAGAAAAATAGAGATAAACCCAAGCCGGCATTTGAAAGTGTGTATCCTAAGAAGTTCATTAAGAGGAACTTTCCTGGTTACATTGGGGATGTTGGGCCTGTTCAATAAACTCAGGATACAGTTTTACTAATGCTTCATATAGACTCCCACCGGGATAAGATTTCGCTGATAATTCTGGTGTAGTTGATCTTACTATATCATGAATTGTTATATCTTCTATCTTTTTATTCATTTTCTACTTTCTTTTTTAAGTGTTCTACAACCTTAGCCATCTTTTCCTTAGCTACATACGTCGTACTTCTTCCGGTTCCTACAACTTCAATTAATTCCGCCTGAACTAGCGTTTCTGCTATACGATCGAGCCCGCTTGAGTCAAAAGTTCCATAATGTCTTCTGAGTAACTCTGTTCGCAGGATACTTCCTGTTTTACTCTTACCAATCTCGTTGACAACGAGCCTTGTTCCTTCTGCAGATTCACCCTTTCCTCTCCCTTGAGTAATTCTTCCAGCATCACCCGCTGATTTAAGACAAAGTTCGATCGCAGCATTAACAGCTCCCTTTTCGATAACAAGTTCTGGCTTATCAGCGAGAGAAAGGAGCATCGAAGTTTTGATAATTGTATCATGGATTCGATCACTTGTTCCTGTGGGGTCATCTTTTTCGCTCTCTTCCAGCTTATTAGAGAAGTCAGTGTACCACTCCTTATAGAGAGTTTTAGCAGAAGGGGACCATATGAAGGGTCCGTTAAGTTTGGATAGCTCTATTAGATAACGCGCGAGTTCTTTGATATTTATCTCGCTTCCGCTATCGTCGATAAGAGGATTTATACGAGATTTCTTTTTCTCATCAACCAATACAGTCCTTGCAACGAACCCGCCGAGAACACTAGTTTCACCAACTTTATCATGAAAATGAGCCTCATTAGAGGCGGCAAGGATGGATATACAAGGGTTTTTAAGCTGCGTCTTACCACTTCCCTTAAGGTTATTAGTCCAGATATCGTGTGCGTGGGAATCGTAGAGGTCGGTAAGTATTGTGAGCGCATCCGGATCATCCACGAGAGAGCTTCCAAACTCTGGGAACGAAAGTAAGGCATGGGCATCAATAATAGGCGGTCTGCCTTCAACCGAAAACGCAGTACCAAGGTCTTGTATAATTGCTTGAATCGAGCTTCTTCCATTAATTATCCTCGTGTTACCAACTTCTTCAACTAACTTCCGTGATAAACTTACTGGGAATCCCTTTCTTCCTCCGCTTCGCGCAATAAGCATAACGTAAACGTTAGGGTAGAGTTTATAAAGTTTACCTTTCTGTACCCATACGTTACGTCTCATTATTGCAGATATTGCAACAAGTCCTCCCCACAATAAAAATGGCCGGGGGCTTTCTGCTTCCTCGGTTGCATCTAAGACCTCCTGAATCCAGTTGCTCAAGACGTAACCCCAGGTTTCTTATATAAGTAATCCTTACCGTACGTCCTTAACCAATGTTCTTTACATAACTCTGAGCAAAAGTTATTAACTAGATACGTGGAAAAGGATGAACGTGTTGGATTCATTCCATTCCATAATGTATCTATTTCTCCACATACGTCACATGAGAGGTAAGGGTAGAATTCTCCATGTTGGGTCATTGTCTTTTCTTGGTTACATAATGTTCAACATGGTAATTTTTTATACAAATTCTACAACGAGTACTATCTAAATTCTCAGGGATTCTTTCATGGCCACGCTTACAAAACTTTTTAGGTTTTCTACCCAAGAAGCGACGAGTATAGCCTCGTCTTCCTTTTTTAATCATGTCTTGGATATTGTCTTTAGCTGTTCCAGGAAAAAGATGGTCTGTACGAATACAGCGGCTATTATCACAAGTGTGAAGAATATGTAACGGAGATTTCAGATCAAAACCACCAAATAGGTGAGCAGCTAGTCTAGAAGTAGTCATGTAGTTGCTATGATAATTAATAATAGCCCTATCGCTTCCATTAGGAACACGAATACTGCAAATTAAGCAACCTTTCTCATCATGATATGAGCCTCTTGTTAAACGTCTCACTACTCTTAACTCATAAGCAGTAAAATTTCTGTGTATATCCACGAGTGTATTAATCATAGAGTAAACTTCCTAAGATCTTTATAATTTACTCCCGTCTTGAAATCAGCCGGAATAATTAGTTCGCCACGGCTCAACGAGCAGTTCTTGAAATCAATTGGACGTTCAAGAAGAGTTTTACATTCAGCAAAAATATCAGGCATTTCTTTCTCCGGCGCTGAGAATACCATCGAATCGTGCGCTTCGCCTAATATCTTAACTCCTGGCATCTTTTTCTTAAGGTCAAGCATTCCACGTATCATTTGCCCACGAACGGTGCTCTGAGGAATACAGGCAAGGGCTTCTTTAATGAGGTCGTCGCTCCATCGGTCGAAGAATGTTCGTTTCCATCCAAAAGGATTGACAAGTGTTCTTGTGTTTTTAAGAACTTCCTCAATCTCTTTATGGAACACACCACGAATTCTGGGGGATTTTGCATGGAACTTATCAAGATATACCCCTGCCCGGTACTCGGAAATCGGGTCAATTGGAATACCAAATCTCCGTATATCCGTATTAACTGTTTGCATTGCCCGCCGTTTTCCCATGGCATAAGCTCCTGCGTGTCTAAACGTTTTACCCAAGAATCTAATTCCATTTTCGTCGGAAATTTTATCAATTTCTAACCCCGTTATCCATGATGCCGTTATTCTATGAATATCTTGTTTGCTTGAGAAGATATGTAAGAGTTCCTCGTCACCGCTAAGGATTGCTACTATACGTGCCTCAGCTTGCGAAAGATCTACTTCTCCAAGAATTTCGCCGGGATGAGGAGTAAACATCCTACGTATGTCTGCTCCAATTTCACCGTGCTTCGTAATTGTGTGAAAAGAGAGTCCAAGTCTTTCGGTCCTAACTGGTTTATCCAATATAGACGTGCTTGACCTTGTGTTTTCTGTGCCCACAATGTTAAAACTTGATTTGAGTCTGCCATCAAAATCTGGTTGAAAATTGAGATAAGTGCTCTCGGTTTTTTTAACACGTCTTTGATCGAGGATTGCTTGGATGCCAATTTGCTGCTCGTGCTTTTTCGCATGATTCCCCATTAATTGGACAAGAGTGTCTTCATCCGTAGATGCTCTTGATGGAAGACCTAGAATATTGAAAAGAAAGTTTTTTACCTGTTTGGGACTACGTGAATTTAACGGGCCGGCGTTGAGTTTGTCTATAATGGCTTGGAGTTCAAATGATCTAGTTGCATACTTTTTCTTTAGCGTTGATCTCATTTCCTCATCAACGAAGAAACCTTGAGATTCTATATCTAAATATAGATGATGGAGAGGATTTATGAAGTTCTGATAGTAATCGTATACTTCCATCTCACGGAGTTCTTTTTCTAGTACGTTTGCAACCTCCCAAGTAACCGCCGCATCGTTTGCATTGTATCTATATACCTTACTTATGTTATCTTTTTTAGGATCATATTGCTTGAGGTCGTCTTTGTAATATGGCTCCCTTGTAAATATGCTTGTAAGGAAGGCAAGACCTTTAGGAAATTCTGGATTAAGAGTTGCTCCAGCAAGCATTGTATCCATATAGAGTGACGAAAACTCAAATCCCCAGTTCCGTAAGCACCCTTCATCATACTTGAAATTTTGTCCTATAATAGGATGGGTTCTGAAGATTTTATCCAAAACTTGGAATATCAGTACACGTTCATGAAGAGATATTTCAAATTCCTTATCTAGATTAATAAGAGGTATGGATAGAGCAATATGAGGAGAGAAAGCAACACTAATGCAAAAAGGGAGAGAATACATACTCTCGATATCAACGCTAACTGGTATCTCCGGAGCGAAGTTTTCGCTAAAACGCTCAAGTGTTCCGCTAGAAAGGCAGATATTAAGAGAACGGCTAGGAAGATCAAAATTACTAGTTCGGGATTCTTCAATAGCCCTTGCATAGTCTAACCTCTGGATAGCTCTATATTTGTAAGGGAGGGCTCCAACGTCTTTTGATCTGAGTAATGCGGATGGATTGTAACTCGCAACGATTTTGAGCTTTCCGGATAAATCACGGAGAATGCTGCCTCGCCAATTATCAATTGATTTGTGCCCAGTAAGCGCTTCAAGAAGAATTCCGCCTCCAGCATTAGGGCTTCTATCGAGTAAGAGAATAGCGTTGGGCTTGATAGCAGAGATTTCGTTCTGAAGTTCTTTCTTCCAATATTCAATGTCTTCGTTACGGACTTCTCCAACGGGTCTTGTTTTGACAAGATTGGTAACGTAACATTCTTCTCTTTTAATTCCCGCTTCTTGTAAGTCTTCGTTGAGGTATCTACCTTTTTCACCACTGAAATGTCTCCCCTCATTCTCATCTTGATAATCCGGATAATCTCCAATTACCATTAATTTGGCAAGAGGAGAACCGCTTCCTGGGATGTACTTGCGTCCGTTATGGTAACTCAAAAGCTCATATCTCCTTCTTTAATAGCTTTTAAACACTCCTCATTACAAAAGCCACGGCCTTCTTCTGTTGGAAATACTTCCTTGTAGATATCCTTCCCACAGTTAGCACATTGAAAGTAATCGTCAGCTTTCTCATGAGGTTGGCGCTTGTAGTAAATAATCAAAACGGGATTTCATCACTTTCTGCGAAACAATTGAAATCGCAATATGCTTTCTTTACGTCATTCCATCTCTGGGATGAATAGAAGAGTTGAGAAAGGATCTTCTTCTTACAATGGGAACAAAAGAATGGAACTAGTGGAGGAAAGAATGAATACGAATCGTTATAGGTTGGCTCATTTCTTTGATTCATTTGCAGTTATCTGATTTTTCAGAGCCGTCATAAACCTTAGAATTTTCTTTCCCTAGCTTTAACTTGTATGCTTCCCTTAAGATAGAGTACACTGTATAATCTAGTTCTGTATCCTTAAAAGCCTCATTGTTAGGATTTCTACCGCGAACAATGAGAGCAATCATGCGAGCTTCTTTTATGCCTAATAGGATGTTGAATACATCTAAAGGCGTGATTACTACAGATCCTAGCGCCGCCGTTGTTGCGTATTTAGCAGCATGCTCGAAGTTAAAGAAAGGATTCTCATCATTCGGGCAGTAATCATGATTCTTCTTATCGTGTATTTGAGCTAGCTTCTCGAGAACTTGATTAAACCAGGGGTTACGTTGGGATCCTTTAAAATGATTATCCTTCTCTGTCAGATCGGTACCAACTTCAACATGAGTAACAATTACATCATTAGAATGTAAGTCTCCATGATATGGGCAGGTATACTTCTCTGTACCTATCTTGCTAAGTATACTACCACACATTGCACAAGTTCTTTTAACTTGTCTCATTTCTTAATTCTCCCTATAATATTACTTAAAGACTTCCTTAACATCTCCCCTTCGGGGAAGTTACCTCGTCCGAATGTACGAGCCTTATTACTAACGATTGCTTCAACGTAAGTTTCTAGCCGGCGCATGAATTCATCAAGAAGTTCCTTTCTAGAAATTCTCTCTTTTTCTTCATGGAAGCATATCTTACACTGTATTCTGCCTTTAACGTACACAATGTTAGACTCGATACGCTCGTGATCCGACTTGCAGAATTGATAGCTAGCCATTAAATTTATTTTGTTTGCTCATAAGCAACCAGCCGGCCATTTAAATGTTCTAATGCCTTGTGTAGAAATTCAATAGCCTTATTCTTATGGTTCTCCTCTGTAGCTGATCTATAGTAATATTCAGCATGGTATAATGCCATGTGAATATCATCAATTGCTCGCTTAGCGAAGGAAAGTTCGTTTTCTGCAAAAGGTGTGGGATCCATGTTATTCGTTTACTCCATCATTTAAAGATTCGTTAGCCCAAAATAAAGCTTCTCTTAGGCGGGTATTAAAAACACGCATGGCTGAGTTTTTAGATGGTACTAGATTATCATTTACATCCTCCACTAGATAACGTAGTTTAGAGGAAATAATTGCTAATTCTTTTTGTAGTTCATCATCCCACGACTCTTTCATTTCGTTTCTCCCTACCAGCTAAAAGTAACGGCAGCTTCTCCTGAAAGAGTGCCATTCCACTTACGGTTTCCAACCATTACTACTGACCATTTATCGTTTAATCTCGCCATTGTTACGAGAGAAGCTCCTTCATTATCTGCTATAGCAATAACGGCTCCTGTTTTTCCAGCTTCTAATCCGCTTAGCGCTTTAGTAACTGCGGCTTGGATATTTGAATCTGCGAAGGTTTTGATTAATTCTGGTTTGTCTAGGTTATAGGTTTTGCCTGCCATTACTTTGCCAAAGCTGCACGAACGGCAGCATCTTTTGCTTCCAGTAGCTTACGTAGCGCGACGGTTCTTTCTGGATTACGTGGGAGTAGCATTACTGCATCTGCAAGAGACGCAAATGGTTGAGATACAGATTGAAGATGTACCGGAAGGTGAGAATAAGCAAAGAATTGTAAGATATGTTCTCGTTCTACATTAAGATCAGACATATATTCTCCAATTAGAAGTTATAAACGGGCCGATTCGCCCCACTATTCGGCCAAGATAGCTCTCCGCTAGAGATAATGAAACGATAAGTTATCTCTCCGAGGGCACGAAAAATTACTCTATGTCTTCGTATTCATCTTCATCCGGAAGATCATCGTATTCGTCTTCGTCATCATCTTCTAATTCTTCCGGAATTCCCTCGTCCAGTTCCTCATTTTCGAGGTTATCACTCTCGTCTGCTGCGAAGTATACCACTTTCTGCTCCTTTCGGTTGAGTGTTTAACGAGTACCTTATCCTTTATAGGGGCGAAAACCGGCAACCTTGGATTGCACACGATTGTTGTACAATTCCTGTTCCGTACGTACAAGAATCATGTGTCCAACGCTTGCGTCAAACGAATACTCTTCACCTTCTTTGATTTCTCCGCCGGCAAGAGCTTCAAAGAAGGGGATGTGATAAGGAATTGCGGATTCCTTTTCGCTGAACCAGCTCTTCAAATGGAACGCATTAACCGGCATTGCGGTCCCATCTTCCTTTGCTAATACAACGAATTTCAGTGCCCAGTTGTTTGCATCCCTAGCCTTATTCTGTGCGTATTCACACTCAGTAATCTTACAGACGTACCAACCAGGTTCAAGTTGATTCTTTGCGATTGCAACGTGATCTTTTGTAAATCGTAGTGAAGGCATTTAGGTATTCTCCTTATGGTTAACGACAGTTAAACGGTTGGCTTCCCTTCTAGCTTTTGGAATTAGTCTCATCCTTATCCTCCTATCTTAACCTTTGCGTTTAACAAATCGAATAACGGCTTTCCACTAATGTCTAACTTCCTTACGTCAAGAGACAACGAACTTTTAGCAGTAACGGAATCGAACGTAACTGTTCTTTCCATACCTCCCCCTGCTATAGCAGGCCGCTTTTCAAATTCCCAGATTTCATCGAAGTATCCGGGAACCATTCCATTAATCTTGTTTCCATAACATACGAGCGTTTCGCTTTTCTTAACGTTCTTACCGTCAACTTCGATACGCTTTACAGGATGCGCTTCGAGAATAACGTGGCATGGGAGAAGTTTGCAGATATCAAGCATTGTTCCGATCCATGCTGTCTCTGCATTAATTTCATCCCATCCGGGAACGTTTACTAGGCCGAAGCGGTCAGCAATAATTTTTGATCCTTTAAGGCCAAGAACGTGATTGACAGCGGATAGAGAAAGAGACGTAAGAGAGGAAACGACAATCGTTTTATAAGGACAATTCGTTTGGAGTCTTTCGAATTCTTCCATGAATTTTGTAAAATTCTTAGGTCCGTACGTATCGTATGTAAGATTCTCGCTTATGACAGGATCAAACTTACACTCACGAATAGTTGCTGCAACACCTCCCATACGGCCGTCGAAATCGTAGAAATGGATCTTTCCAAGTTTTCCGAATGATGCGGATGCTCCGGACTTTCCGGAACCGTTATCTCCGATTGAGAGAACCATTAAGCGTTTACCGGGGACTATTTCATTTAGTTTCAAATTTTTCTCCCAAATTCTGGTAGATCAGCAATAGGTGCTAAAAACTTCTCTAATAAATCTAAACACGCCGGACAAATCATCTTAGAATTATCATTGGTACCGTCGAACTCTTCATTAATACTAATTCGTTGTAAATCATCACTACTATCCACTTGTTCGATACAACGAGGTGGATATAGATTAGTTAGTCCAAACTTGCTTGCACAATACGGACACACCCAAATTTCTTTTTCTTCATAGATTGTAAAGATTCCTTTTCCACGTTCCATACTTCCATTACAGATTTTACAATATGTAATACCTCGGCCGTCTCTGCAATCGTCACACTCACACATCTAGCGTCGTCCCTGATATTCAATACTAATATGGTTTCCATCCTCGAATCTTCCACCCCAACGACATTCAGAATCTAAACTTTCCCAATATTCACCTAATTCGATCCATGCAGGATGATTTCCGTTAGTAATGTATTCACCCTTAACGAAGAGATTCAAATCTTGTGCGAGTCCAACGTAATGCAAACTCGTGGGCGTGCCATCTTTAGTATGCATGTGTTTCTGATCTAGGAAAACCATCGTTGGCTCGGTTTCTCCTAATTTCTTTTTCCCCGGCCGGGCCTTGTAAACGAAACCTTCTCCGAGCGTTAATTGATACTCACGTTCGTTAGCATATGTAATAAACTTACCCAAGCATGCAACGAATAGCTTTTGTTTATCGGATAGTTCGCTCATTTTATTTTCCTAAGATAATCCATAATACGATTAGAATAGCGATTATCATACATACGCTATTCCATTCCTTTTCATCATCCTTCATAACCCAATATCCTTCAATAAACCATCTAATTCCTTATCTTCCTTAACCTTCTTTTTCTCACCACGGCAACATGCTGGTTTCTTTGCTAGCCGTTTGTAATTAACGGTACTCGGGATAGTAAATGGCTTATTACAAACCCAACAAATGCTCTTACGTCCGGCGATAAGTTTCTCATTAATATAGTGAGCACAATCAGAGAGAACACATCGGAAGATTATCCAGGATGGTGATTGTGTGACTTTATAGTACTTGTGGATATGATCTGTCATATTCCTCTTCTGTCTTTATTTCCCAACCCTTTTCAATGATTTGTTCTACACACTGCTCATTGCAGAAGCGTTTAAATACCCAATTAAATACCTTAACCCAACGAACTTCTGGAAAATGCTCAGTAGAGCCAAGAAAGCCACAGTTAAAACACGTAGTCATCTAATATCTCTCCTCTTACATAATCCTACAACTTGCTCTACTCCGAATTCATTCTTTCCATACCATGCCGGCGAGAATTTTCCACTATTAGGCGTATTGTTCGGAGGTAATGCTTTAAGTTTATAAGGTTTACAGATTAGACCAGCCGGATTAAGATCAAGAAATTTTTGAAGACGATAATTAAACTTATGAGGATCTTCGTTTTCGTTTAGTGGAAAAATATCTTCGTAAGGCTTCATATATTTAATTCTTACAAGTATTGATGTAATACTTAAGTCCGTTTAAGTATGTCTCTTTACAAGGAGCACAACTTCCATCAACAGCGTAGATAGTTTTACACATTGTGCAATAGTAAACAAAATCGCCGGCCTTAGTAAGAGCGTGAACTAGGAAGTAATTCATATCTTCTTACGCCCGTAAATTTCAACTTGTCCAATAGCCCCGAAGTTACTTCCCTTGATTCCTAAACTTCTTTGGTATCGGAATCCTTCGATTCTGATTCGCATGAAATGGGTAAGTCGATGTTCGATTCGAACGCTTTTGAGGTGATTGTATGACTTCCAATCATATCTAAAGGATCCTTCGGTTCGTCTCCCACGCCATCCGAGAGAAATTCCAGAAGAATCTTTTCGATACGTGCCAGCCGTACGTTTGTGATAGTCAATCCCAAGAAGTAAACCCCTAAAACTATGGGAAATGTCCAAGCCTTGAAGGCTACCACGTCTTGTAGCCAATTTATGGGAGTGTTCGTAAAATCCCTTAACATCTCCCAACCGTATGCCTCCGTAAGGTGAAAGTGGAGACTCTCCAAGATTTGCACTTATTGTAGCTCCTAAAAATGCTTCGATTATCATTTAACGTAAGCCTCAAAAACAATGTAATACATGTAAATCCAGGTTCCTAGCATTAGGAACCATAAGGTTCTTTCTATTAATTTAGCCATCTTTACCATAAAGCTCCGGATCTAGATATCCTTTATATGTATCGAAAGTTCCATCTTCTTTAGAATACCAAATCTTATCAATGCCTACTTCTTGAATAGCTAGCTGGCATTTAACGCATGGATAACTTAATCCAATCTTTCCACTCTTCCTCTTTATCCTTAGATTAATAATCGTATCAATCTGACTTCCGCGTGCCTTCTTAATGGCTCGCACTTCAGAGTGGCGATGGTTCTTGTTTACTGCGAAAGAAACCAGAGCGCCACCTTTTAAACAAACGGATATGTGCATGTTTTTCTCGTGGTCACTTTCGTATGCTTTACGCTTCATTAGACTTAGGTAATTCATATTCGTTAACCAACATACTTCACTACCTTATACTTTGCTTTGACAGGAACGACACGCTCAATTTTAGCCTGGACTTCTAAGATATAGAATTCCTTACCTTCGTTATTCTCAGTTCGAGCGAATGCATATTTAACTGCTTCTTCGTAACTCATGGGTTCATTGCCGCCTGAAAGAGTGTTGTAGAATGCAATCTGATTATTCTTAACGACTATCTCTCCATATAAAGATGGAACATAACGAAAGAATACTAAAAATTTCTTACCAAGATTATTCTTAACGACTACCTTCTTTTTCGTTGCCATAACTTCATTCTCCTTTATACTCTACTTTAATTCTCATATCGTAATGATTTAACGAATCTTTTGTTAAACGAAGATCACGCTCGATTAGTTTCTCAAAGATAGCTTGAGCTTCTGACATTCCGGGTGCAGAAATGATTCGTTCGTGAATGAGAGATACTCGGTATATCTTAAAAGATGGAGCTTCGATTAATGTCATTATCGCCTCTGTGCGAAAAGATCATATGCTTCATTTTCTGTATAATCTCTTCCAATTTTAAATGGACGACTCTCAGGAGTTGTTTCGCAAATTTCGTAATAGTTACAGAATTTACATGCGGCCGGACTCATAGGAAAGAAGTTCTCTTTGGTTAATTCGTAAGCTCTAAGAGAGTGGTACACTGCGTTCTCATGCCATTCATTAATATTAGCCGCGGTATATGACATCACGGATTGTCTAAATTTCTCGGCCGCCTTCTTAGATGTTTGAAAACCTATTTCGTTTTCGATAACCATATTTGTATCTACTGCCCAAGCGTAACCGATGTATTGATTAGCTAGCTTATTAGGATCTTCTTTACGTGCCCTTGTTTTATGATCTATTGGGATGACTTTTCCGTTTATGTTAACGACAAGGTCCATCTTTCCTTCAAAAAGGATTTTTACGACTTCATTTTCATACAACACTCGTGAAAATTTAGCTTCTACTCCTAAGATCTCCCAATCCTGGTTTACGTAATGTAATGCGTACTCACGAAAGACGTCTATACAAACTTCTGCAAGGGAGGATTCTAGATCAATACGTTCGCTTGCACGTTTAGAAGCGTATTCTAACGTTTCGTGTAAATTATCAGGCCGTAAGTCCTTTTTACCGTTATAATAATTCTCTAAAATTTCGTGTGTGAAATCTCCACGAATTAGAGCTTCATTCTTTTCTTTTGGAGCAAGATGTGCGACTTTCGTATAGAAATAACGTCTCATGCAAGCTTCGAGCGTATCGAGAGAAGATGGAGATACGATGAAAATATCTTTTTCCGTTTCTTCACTCATCCTGCGTCTCTTAATACAAGAACTTTTTCATTATTAAAACGAGGATATGATTCTTCTTCTTCTTCTTTTGTTCCAATAACTACTAACGATCGTAAGAATCCACCACAGTCACAATGATTAGCTTCTATGCCGACGGGTAGCTCTTGATCAAATCCTTTTAGAAAAGTTATTAGTTCTTTAACTTTTATATTTTTCTTCACTATCTTAGATCCAAATGGTGCTAAATTCGTAGACTAACCATTGATTTAATTGTGGGCTATAAGTGATAGTTGCGTTATATACGTTGAATTCATCTAGTTGCTGGCGCACAATATAAGCGAACTTATCAATTTTGTAATCAACGGCTGAAGTATAGATTCCAGGACCATGCATACACTCTTTTTCGCTTACGCATGAACCGTCTGGAAGAGTAACACAATTCTCGTCAAATTGAATCTTAGCGTATTCTTCTTTAATACTTTCCTCGTTCATAATTTCCTCCATTTTTGGTCCTGGGCATGGAGTCGAACCATGATCTAGCAATTATAAGTTGCTATTCTTTTTGCGTTGGTATGCGACTGCTTTTTCTCTTCTGCAAGTTTTACAACTTCTTCCAACACCATCTTGAATGTAAAGATTATCACCAAGCATTTGGTGTCCATACTTACATTCAAGTTTATAGTCAGCCTCTCTAATTCCACTATTTAACTGGTCTATTCTATTTGTCTTGGCAGTACCTAAATATAGATGTTTTGGGTTAAAGCAAGGAGGATTATCACAAGTATGGCATATCCAAATTTTAGAGTTCTTTATATCTAAACCAAGATATAACATTGCTGATAGCCTACTAATCCTATATTTTTCTTTGTCTATATAAATACCACCATATCCTGCGGAACTATCTGATCCTCTCGTCCATTCCCAACAATCTTCCTTTGTTATATTTCTATATAAGAATAATTGTCTTTCAATATGGTCCAGGAGGCAAGAATCGAACTTGCACTGGGCGCTAATCTGGCGCTCATGAAGTTTATAAGACTTCCCGTGCTCCATACACTACTCCTGGATTCTTTTCATTTGTTATATAAACTTTGTTCTAACCGTTGAACTACACCAGGATATTACTTGATTCCGTTGGGAAACTCAATTGTAATATCAGAGTAACTGAAATTCAAAGCTCCATCGAGAACGTCATCTTTGAGAAATTCTTTAATCGTTTCTTCATTTACATTCTCTTCTTGGTCTGCATCTTCATCTTCAAGAATGGATTCAAGAGAAATTTCACATTCGATAGTAATCTTAACTTTCATTCTTTAATTAACTCCACTTCTATATCAGACGAAGTTATTACTAACTGCTCACTCACATTGTGACGAACGATATTCTTGATATCCTCGTCCGTAGCTTCTGGAAAGTCTGAGAAATCAATATCAATCTCGAATGTTACTTTAGCTTTCATTCTTCCATTCCTGCCTTTCTTTTTTCGTTCTTGAGAGAAAATTTACTTCCTTTTTCTTTAATCTTACTAACTAAATCTTTGATAAGAGACGTTTCATCATAACGAATTCCTTCTGTACCCTTCAATGTTCGATCAACGGCCTCTCGCTTACGCTCTACAAGCTCCGCGAAGTACTCGTCAATAGTTCCAAGCGCTACCATATAGATTGCTTGAATAGAATCGCTTGTATTTCCTGGCCTTGGAAATCGGCCTTCCGCTTGTTCTTCATTAGCCGGATTCCATTGACGTTCGTGAACGATACATGTAGAACAGAATTGTAGATTTAATCCTTCACCCGCGGCCAGCATAGAAGCAACCATGATACGGCTACTTCCACGAAATCTCTCAACCGCTTCATTTCTTGCCTTTTCATCCATTGCGCTCTCGAAACGAACGGGAGCTTCTAAGCTCATTTCTTTACAAATTTCTTCAACACCACGAAAGATCATATTTCCAACGTCAATGTGGTGAACGAAAACTGTTAGCTTTTCATTATCGTCATTTTCAAGGAAATTACGAACACGCTCGATTGTGTCCGGAACTTTAGAGATTCCAGTGATATGCCTTAGTTTAGCTAGAAGAGCTAGAACGTTAGACATGTAATTCTTGTCTTCTTCTAGTTCGTCTAACTGGCGAGAAGAATGTTCGTATGCGTCTTCAAGGCGACTATCTAGTTTCGCATAAGCGAATGAACGGAATACTTTTGGAAGCTCCGGAAGGACATCTTCTTTTTCGTAACGGATGATAAAGGAAGAAGTCTTCTCTTTCCATTCGTCTAGCTTTTCTCGCTTGATTCCACCGTATTTTGTATATACTCCGGACTTCCATGTATCAACCCATTGGCGAATGAACCAAGAGTTATCAGGGAAGATTTCAGGTTGGATGAGATTAAGAACGCTAAAATATTCGCCGGCATGATTCTTAACTGGCGTTGCGCTTAGGCCAATAACGTGATCTTTTCCCTTACAAAGCTCACGTACTGCGTTTGTACGCTTAGCGTCTTGATTTTTGATAGATTGACATTCGTCAAGGATGATTAGACGGAATGGATTATTCTCACGATACTTCCAACGAATTAATGTATCGTATGAGATTATAGTTACGTTAAATCCTATTCCGATCTTATCGGTTCCTTTTTCTACCACATATGGAGCATGTTTAATACTAAGGGCTTCTCCGTAAGAATTTGTCCATCGGAGCACTTCGTTTGTCCATTGAATCTTTAATGATGCTTTCGTTACGATACAAACTGGTAATAGTTCGTCATGATAGATTAGGGGAATGACGGAACAGATGGTTTTTCCTAATCCCGGTGCATGTCCGATTAGGCAACGGAAGTTAGATTCTTCCGCAAATCGAGCCGTCTTTATCTGATACGGAAACGGCTTTTTATTATCTAGTGAACGAATGTTCGTGTAATTATAATGCCGAACCGTCTCTTCAGTATGGTGTCCGCATAGATGAATGATTTGTAGCTTTTGCTCAATATATGGCTTGTGAGGATAACGGATCGTCTGAATCGGCTTAGAGCCGATTTTGATTAAAAGCCCGCCGCAGATGAGACAGACATTCTTCTTAGTCTTGGTATCTTTTGGTTTGATAATGAATGGATTGTTCTCTTCTAACGGTTGAATCGGCTGAATCGGCTGGGATTGCACGTCTGGACGTTTAAACTTTATGATTTCATTGTCAGACAAATCTATCCTCCTTTCGTAGATATAGATTTTGGAAAACTAACTAGTTTAGCCGTAACCCACAACGGTTATCCTATTTATGCCTTTCTAATAACTAGTTAGTTCATCAAAATCTATTCTTTACGAATAACGAAGTATTTGCTTCTCGTTTTCTCGGATATCCCTCATGTTGCGGTGGTACATACGCATGCATGAGAGCTTGATTTTCAACACTTCCGTACGTTTTGCGAGCGAGAGCGCATTATCTGCGAGAACTTTGGAGCGGTTGATCGCAGCGCGCAATTGATTCGTGTATTTCGGATCTTTCATATTTCCTTTCTCTTCATTAATGGTGCGGGCGGTGGGAGTCGAACCCACAAATGACGGAGATTTTAAGTCTCCCGAATATGCCAATTCTTCTACGCCCGCATTTATGTTTAATGGCGGTTTTACGTTCCGCCAAACGGCAGAGATTCATGGATACTCTGCACACCAAAAGTTAACGTGTGGTTAACTTTAAGATATGTATAAGATTCATTCATGAGTTGACTACTGCTTTCTTATACATATCCTGAAGCTTACCCTCTTATTTTTTGAGCATAACGTTTACGACCATATCGTATGCCTTTTCCTTCGACACTCCAAGCTTAATCATTGCAGCAATGGCGGATTCCTGCTTCTTGTTAAGATCCGTCTTCGCATTATCTTCTTTTTCCGGCGCCTTTACGTATTCCTTATCTCTTTCGCGAAGAAGTTCACGCAACTCTGCGCTCGATTTCTTACGCATATCAGAAAGCTTACGATACGTTTCCTGATAGTATGCTTTGAACTCCTGTAATGTTTGGTCAAGACGGAAAAGTTCTTGTTGAACATCTTCGGCCGTCATTTCCCGAATCTTGATCGCTTGAGAGTTACAGAAAGCTTTGTATTGGAGCATGGATATCTTAGTTTTTTCGTCTTCCATTTATTCACTCCTCCGCTGCAATTCTTTCACTGTTTCATCATAGTCTTTTTGAGATTCGATAGAAACCGGCCATCCGATGAATTTACGATCTTCGATAATAAATTTGAAGAGTTTTAGTTTTTGGGTATCCATCTTTTTGATGTCTTCCATTTTTATTTCCTTTCTTTTAAATGGAACAATTGATACACTTCATATTTAAAAGCTAACTCAAGGATTTACAGGATAGGTTATTTACCGTTAAGAAACGGCTTCTTTTTCCTTGTCCAAACCTTTGAGTTAGCTTAAAGATAGTGTTGAGGTAAGATAATTTGAATAAAAGTTAGTAATGTCTAACGGGCCAGACGCGCACCCTATGTGACAATTACTAACCATGGTTCCCCAACACTATCTTTAAGCTAACCCCTTGAACAGTATTCTTTTTTTGAGAGTTAGCTTAAAAGGGTTGTTAGATAAAGTATATTCTGTATGGTCGTCTACAGAAACGGGCCACGCTATATAAACCCTATAATTCTTTTTTTCTAACAACCCTTTTAAACTAACTCTTGTTTACTCGAATCTTGTGATTAATCCTCCTGTTTGCCTGCTAGGATTTGTAAGGGTTCTGCATGCTTTCTGTACGGATTCTGAGTGCTTTCTGCAAGCTTTTTAGCCCCCAAACCCTTCTATCCCAACTACTTACACCCTACCCTCTCTCCCCCCCCTATCAATATAGGCCCTTCCCCTCCCCCTGTCAAGTGTGGTAAAGGAGCCACACTGGGGAGTAATTGTGTTTTGATTTGTTTTTTGTTGTTTGTGTGTTTTTTTTTTTTTTTTTTTTTTTTTTTTTTTTTTTTTTCTTTCTTCCCCCCGGCACCAAGGCCCTTCCGGGGGGCCCCTTAAACTTGGGGGGGGGGGGGGGGGAAAACACCCAATTCCT
>Ga0137439_1000005_pt1 | contig 19683 bp, 15 predicted proteins | sample EasRivERMGT200_2_FD_102325 | JGI IMG/M metagenome (GOLD analysis project Ga0137439, IMG submission 102325) | Soil microbial communities from meander-bound floodplain in the East River, Colorado, USA - East River MetaG ERMGT200_2 | ecosystem: Environmental > Terrestrial > Soil > Floodplain ... | reverse complement strand
CTGTGCGAGCGCCTGAACCGGCTCGCGCCCGGCCCCGGCCCCAACAAGACGCTGCTGATGACGACCGGCGCCGAGGCGATCGAGAACGCGGTCAAGATCGCGCGCGTCAGCACCGGCCGTTCGGCTGTCATCTCCTTCGCCGGCGGTTTCCACGGCCGCACGCTGATGGCGCTGGCGCTCACCGGCAAGGTCGAGCCCTACAAGGCGGGCTTCGGCCCGTATCCCGCGGAGGTCTACCACGCGCCGTTCCCGAATGCGCTGCACGGCGTGTCGACCGGCGCTGCGTTCGACGCGCTGGCCATGCTGTTCAAGTGCGACGTCGCGCCGGAGCGAGTCGCCGCGATCGTATTCGAGCCGGTCCAGGGCGAAGGCGGCTTCTACGTCGCGCCGCAGGACTTCGTGCTGCGGCTGCGCGAGCTCTGCGACCGCCACGGCATCGTAATGGTCGCCGATGAAATCCAGAGCGGCGCTGGCCGCACCGGCCGGATGTTCGCAATGGAGCATTACGGCGTCGCCGCCGACCTCACGACGCTCGCGAAATCCCTTGCCGGCGGCTTCCCGCTGTCGGCGGTCGTCGGCCGCGCGAACGTCATGGACGCCTGCGCGCCGGGCGGACTCGGCGGCACCTACGCCGGCAATCCGGTCGCCTGCGCGGCAGCGCTCGCCGTGCTCGACGTGTTCGAGGAGGAGCGCATCTTCGAGCGGGCCGGCGGTCTCGGCGAGAAGCTCGGCGGTTTCCTCAACGCGCTCGCCGCGCGTCATCCCGACATTGCCGAGGTGCGCGGGCTCGGCGCGATGGTTGCCTTCGAGCTCTGCGAAAATGGCGATCCGCATCGCCCCGCGGCGGAACTGACGCGCCGGCTGACGGCCCGCGCGCGCGAGCTGGGCCTGATCCTGCTGTCTTGCGGAGTCTACGGCAACGTCGTGCGCATCCTGGTGCCGATCACGGCCGAAGATGCGATCGTGGACGAAGGGCTCGCGCTGCTCGCGCAGGCCGCCGACGAAGTGCTGTCCGACGCGACCGCAAAGGTGCCGCGCCTGCGTCCTGCGCCCTGACGCCGCTCAGGCCGCCTGCTTCGCGGCGATGTAGTCGTCCACGAGCTCCTCGAGGATCGGCAGCGCCACCGCGCCGTTCTTCAGCACGACGTCGTGGAAATCGCGGATATCGAAGCGCGCGCCGAGCTCGGCCTTCGCCTTTTCGCGCAGTTGCAGGATCTTGATCATTCCGATCTTGTACGACAGCGCCTGACCCGGAAGGTCGAGGTAACGCTCGACTTCCTTGACCGCGTCCTCCCTCGAAATCGGACTGTTCGCGAGCATGTATTCGATCATCTGCTCGCGCGTCCACCTCTTGGCATGCGCCCCCGTGTCCACGACCAGGCGCACGGCTCGCAGCATCTCGTCCTGCAGCCGGCCAAAGTCTTTCATCGGATCGGTGAACCGGCCCTGCTCTTTGGCCAGGCGTTCCGCGTACAGGCCCCAGCCCTCGATGTAGGCGCCGAAGTAGGCGAATTTCTGGAACGTCGGCACGCCGGTCAGCTCCTGCTGGATCGCGATCTGGAAGTGATGGCCCGGCGCGCCCTCGTGATAGGCAACCGTCTCCATACCATGCTTCTGCCGCGTGCTCATGTCGTGCAGATTGACGTAGTAGATGCCCGGGCGACTGCCGTCGGGCGTCGGCTGGTTGTAGAACGCGATGGGCGCCGTTGCCTCGCGCCATTCCTCGACGCGGCGCACTTCGAGCGGCGCCTTCGGCAGCACGTTGAAATACTTGTCGACATCGGAATAGATGGCGTCGATGTAGGCCTTTGACTGGTCGAGGTAGTCCTGCCGTCCTGCATCCGTATTCGGATAGAAATTGGCCGGGTCCGTGCGCAGGTGCCTGAAGAACGCCGGCAAGTCGCCCTGGAAGCCGACCTTGCGCATGATCGCCTGCATCTCGCCGCGGATGCGCGCGACTTCATCGAGCCCGATCTGGTGGATCTCTTCGGCGCCGAGTTTCGGCTCCGTGGTCCAGAACTCGATCCGGTTCTTGTAATAAGCATCGCCGTCCGGCAGCTTCCAGACGCCGTTCGGCCCGGGCGATTTGCTGCGAAGGCCTTCGATGGCGGCCAGCATTGCCTCGACGCCCACGCGCATCGGACCGCGCATCGCCGCGATGCCGGCGTCCAGCAGCCGCTTCTTCTCGGTATCCGCGATCGCAAGCTTGCCCACCTTGCCGCGGAAATCGGCCAGGATTGCCGAATCCTTGCCGCTGCCGTCGAATGGCTCGCCGGTCAGCACATTCCGGCCGTCGGCCAGCACCGGGTCGAAGGAGTACGAGGTCGGCACGATGCCGCGATCCGCGGCAAGGTTCATGATCTCGATGGACTGCCGATAGGTGGGCTCGATGCCGGCAAGACGCGAAATATAGGCCTCCGCATCGGGCACGTCGTCCACCCGATGGACGTTCTGCATGAACGTGACGAGCGACGTCACGGGATTCGACATGGTCTGGAACGCGTAGTTGTGGAAGCGCCACGGGAAATCCCGCAACGCCGTTTCCTGCAGGACCTCGAAGATCCGGTAGCTGACCTTGGTCCGTTCAGAGAGCGCGTCATACCTGAATTCGGACCGCAGCCGCGCGAGGTCCTGCTTGACGAGTTCGTTCTGGCGAATCCGTTCGGCATCGGAGAAATCCCCCCACTTGCCGTAGTCCGGCCCCTTCATGCCGAGTTGCGACTGAAGTGTCGGGCTGTCCTTCACGTTTCGCTGGAACACTTCCTCGAAGAACGCGTTGAGGCGCTCGTCCTCGGTCGCGGCCGCCGGCGCTGCGATACCGAGCGCGCAAATCATGAGGACGGAGAAGGCCGCCCTGTGGAGCAAAGAGGTCATCGAAAACTCCTGATGCATGGTGCAGGCAACGCTAGTGGCTCTCGCGGCCCCGTGCATCGGCGCCGGTCGCGCGATCCGGGCGACTGGTCGCAATGAACTGGAAATGCCGGGAATAAGGAATAAATGGTGGCTAGGGAGAGAATCGAACTCTCGACCCCGGGGTTATGAATCCCGTGCTCTAACCAGCTGAGCTACCTAGCCACGCGGTGGGAAGGTGCCCCGGGGAGGCGCGATTGTCGGGACCGTGCCTGTGCCTGTCAAGGCAAAGCCGCGAACACAGGTCTAGGTCCGGGACCGGCGCAAGAGCAGGGCCGGGGCCGTTGCCAGCAACCCGCCAATCGCACCGACCAGCCAGTCCGGAGCGTGCAGCGGCTGCAGCCCGACGATTGCGGCAGCGGGCGGCCACTGCGTGAAGAGGACGACCGAGCCGAGCGTCAGGCCGGTGATCAGGCGGGCTGCCCGCGTCGCGAGACCGGTCAGCAGTGCGGCGGCGCCGGCGCCCGCGACGATCAGCGCGACCAGCGCAACCGCACGGGCATGTTCGACTCCGCCCGATTGCAGTGCCCATCGGTATCCCGTGAACAGCACGATCGCGACGAGCGCGCCGGAAGCGACGATCGCGGTCCAGTCGCCGGCATCGAAGAATCGCGCCTGACGGCGCGGAATATCGTCCGGATGGCGTACGTCTGCCGGCGCCTGGAAGGCAAGCATGGCCGTCGGATGGATGATCAGTTCCAGCCAGACGATGTGGATCGGCAGGAACAGCAGCGGATATCCGAGCAGCGGGATCAGCGCTGCCATGCCGACCAGCGGCAGGTGAACGATGAGCAGGTAGGCAAAACTGAGCCGCAGGTTCCGGAACAGCTGGCGGCCCTCTGCGACCGCGTTGACGATGGTGCGCAGGTTGTCGTCCAGCAGCACGATCGCGCCCGCCTCGCGCGCGCTCTGCGTCGCGCTCTCGCCCATGGCGATGCCGACGTCCGCCGCCTTGAGCGCGGGCACGTCGTTCACGCCGTCGCCGGTGACTGCGACGATCTCCCCCGCGCCCTGCAGCGCCCGGACCAGGACCAGCTTCTGCGCGGGTAGCGCGCGCGCCACGACGCTCAACTCGGCCAGGAACTCCTTTCCTTTCCCGAGGAGCGACTGCTCGAGATCCGCACCGGCCACCGCAACCGAGGCCTCTCCTCCGATGCCGACCTCGCGGGCGACCGCCAGCGCATTCGCCGGGTGGTCGCCCGTCACCATGACGAGCCGCATGCCCGCCCGGTGTGCGCGGCGCACCGCGTCGGCGGCGCCCTGGCGGAGCGGATCTTCGAACGCGAGCAGTCCGGCGAATCGATAGTCCCGATCCGGTTCCTCGCCTGTGAACCCGTCCGCGCCCAGGTCGCGCCACGCGCAGGCAATCACCTTGCGGGTCGCGGCGAGTTCGTCCGCGCGCCCGAGCCAGTAGCGTGCCTGCGCCGGCTCGAACCTGCAGCGGGCGAGGATCGTTTCAGGCGCGCCCTTGCAGACGGCTCGGACGCGGGACGCGCCATCGGCGGACGCGACACGCCAGATCGCGGTCTCCCGGCGGCGGTCTTCGGTGAACGGAAAGAGCGCGAGGCGCTCGCCTGCGGTTTCCGTCGCGGCCGCGCCCTGCAGGATGGCCCGGTCGAGCGGATCCCGGCTCTCGGCGCGCGAGGCCAGGCTGGCAATGCGGTGCAATTCCGCCACGGTCACCCCCTCTGCCGCCATCAGGTGCGCGAGTTGCAGGCGGCCTTCCGTCAGCGTGCCGGTCTTGTCGAAGCACAGGCAGGAAACGCGCCCGATGTCCTCGACGGCCACCGCGCGGCGGACCAGTGCCTTGCGCTGCGCGAGCCGGAACACGCCGACACCCAGAAAGAAGGTGAATACGACCGGGAACTCTTCCGGGATTGCCGCGACCGCAAGCGTCACGGCGCTCAATAGCGCATCCGCCAATCCATATCCCTGCTGCACGCGCACGGCACCCAGCACGATGCACAGGAAGACGGCGGCAAAGACGAGTATGAGCACGAGGCGGTCGATCGCCTGCTGCAACCGCGTGCGCTGGCGTTTTCCCGCGAGCGCCGTCCGGACGATTTCCCCGTACAGGGTCGCGGCACCCGTGGCCACGACGCAAAGCTTCGCGTCTCCCGCCAGCAGTCGCGTGCCGGCGAAGCCCCAGTGGCCAGCGTCGACCGCGGGCTCGGCGATGCTGCCGAGCGGCGTCTTGTGCACGGGAAAGGCCTCGCCGGTCAGCGCCGATTCGTCGACCTGCAGCGTCTCGCCCCGGACGATGAGACCGTCGGCCGGGAAGGACTCGCCGGCGGCCAGCAGGACCAGGTCGCCGGGCACCAGATCGGCGGCGGGAACCACGCTGGCGGAACCGTCGCGCATGACCGTTGCGCGGCTTGCCAGGCGCCCGCGCAGGCCTTGCGTCGAGACCCGGGTCCTGCGGTGCAGCCAGGCATCCATGCCGACCACGGGCACGATCGCGGCGAACAGCACCAGCGCTTCGTCGCGGTCGCCGATCAGCGCGTACAGGACCGCGGTCCCGATCAGCAGCCAGATCATCGGGTCGCGGGCCGTGTCCCGCAGCAGTTCCAGCCAGTGGCCGACCGGCTCGTCGATGATGGCATTGGCGCCAAACCGCAGGCGTCGTTCGCTGACTTGCGCGGCGCCAAGCCCGGCGGTCACATCGGCCAGCGCCGCGGTGATCTCGGCGATTCGATCGGATGGGACGGGATGGCGCACGACAGCGCAATTATGGACCCGCGGGTCCGGCCCGGCCCCAGGAAACGCCGGTCAGACGTTGAAGCGGAAATGCATCACGTCGCCCTCGCGCACGACGTATTCCTTGCCTTCGAGCCGCATCCGGCCCGCTTCGCGCGCCCCGGCTTCGCCTTTGAGCGCGACGTAGTCCTCGTAAGCGATCGTCTCCGCGCGGATGAAGCCGTGCTCGAAATCGGTGTGGATCACGCCCGCGGCCTGCGGCGCGGTCGCGCCCGCGTGCACGGTCCAGGCGCGGACCTCCTTCGGCCCCGCGGTGAAGAATGTCAGCAGCCCGAGCAGCCGATAGCCGGCGCGGATGATGCGGTCGAGGCCCGGCTCCTCGAGCCCGAGATCGGCGAGGAAGGCGGCGCGGTCGCCCTCGTCGAGCTCGGAGATTTCGGCCTCGATCGCGGCGCAGACGGGAACGACCTCGGAACCCTCGCCCGCGGCGAGCCCCCTGAGCGCGTCGAGGTGCGGGTTGCCGGCGAAGCCGCCCTCCGCCACGTTCGCCACGTACATGACGGGCTTGGCCGTCAGCAACTGCAGTTCGCGGACCCGCTCGCGCTCGAAGCCGTCCAGCGCCTGCGCGCGCACGGGCACGCCCTCGTCGAGCGCCGCCCGGATCCGCGCGAGTGAATCGCGCCAGCGCATCGCGTCCTTGTCCATCGCCTTCGCCATCTTTTCGGCGCGCTGCACCGCGCGCTCGACCGTCTCGAGGTCGGCGAGCGCGAGCTCGGTATTGATGATGGCGACATCGGAGGCCGGGTTCACCCGGCCCGAGACGTGCACCACGTCGGGATCGTCGAAGCAGCGCACCACGTGCGCGATCGCGTCCACCTCGCGGATGTGCGACAGGAACTTGTTGCCGAGGCCCTCGCCCTGCGAGGCGCCGGCGACCAGGCCCGCGATGTCGACGAACTCGACCGTGGTGGGAAGGATTTTTTCCGGGCGCGCGATCGCGGCGAGCGCCGCGAGCCGCGGATCGGGCACCGGCACGATGCCGACGTTCGGGTCGATCGTGCAGAAAGGATAGTTCTCGGCCGCGATGCCGGCGCGCGTCAGCGCATTGAAGAGCGTCGACTTGCCGACATTCGGCAGCCCGACGATGCCGCAGCGAATTCCCATTATTCGGGAACCGCGGATTGTTTCGCGTGCAGGCGATTCATCATCTTTTCCGCGCCCTCCGTCAGCAGGCGCGGGAATTCCGCGACCGCGAGTTCAATGGCCTCGCGCATCAGCCGCCCGTCGACGGCGCTCGGGCGCTGCAGCACGTAGTCGATCACCTCGTCCCGGTTGCCCGGATGGCCGATGCCGATGCGCAGCCGCCAGAAGCCGTCGCCGAAATGCGCGATGATGTCCTTCAGGCCGTTGTGGCCGCCGGCGCCGCCGCCGGATTTCAACCGCGCCACGCCAGCAGGCAAGTCGAGCTCGTCATGCACGACCAGCACCTGGTCGGCCGGCAGCTGCAGGTAATCGCAGAACGACCGCACCGACAGCCCGCTGCGGTTCATGTAGCCCATGGGCTTCAGCAGCCACAGGGCGACGCCCGCAATCGTGACCCGGCCCGCTTCGGCGTTGTAGCGCCGCTCCGGCTTCAGTCGCCCGTCGTGACGCCGCGCCAACTCGTCGACGAACCAGAAGCCCGCGTTGTGGCGCGTGTCTTCGTGCTCCGGCCCCGGGTTGCCGAGACCGACGACCAGCTGCAATGGAAGGCCTGCCATGGAAGGGGGTCCGTCCGGAAGCGGCGCTGCGCCCGGCCGCGACGTATGGGGCCGCCCGGCGGGCGGCCCCATCGCGTGGCGGCGCCTGTCGCCTTACTTCTTGCCGTCGCCCTTCTTGGCGTCCTTGCCCGCCGGAGCGCCCTTGGCGGCAGCGCCCTTGGCGTCGGCTGCGGCTGGCGCAGCCCCGGGCGCGGCCCCAGGCGCGGCGCCCGCAGCGGCGCCAGGCGCCCCCGGCGTTCCCGGTGCCGCGGGAGTTCCCGCAGCGACAGCGGCGGCGGCGGCCTCGTCGACCACCGGAGTCTCCTCCTCCTCGACGCGCGGCATGTGGATCGACGCGACCGGCGCATCGCGGCCGGCCAGCAGGTCCACGATCTCGACGCCTGCGGGGAGCTTGAGATCCGACAGCTTCCGGACCTGGTTGATCTCGAGCGTCGACACGTCGACCTCGACGAACTCCGGCAGGTCCTTCGGCAGGCAGGTGACTTCGACGTCGTTGCGCACGTGCGAGAGCACGCCGCCCTGCTCCTTGACGCCCTTGGACTCGGCGGCACCCTTGAAGTGCAGCGGGATCTGCATGCGGATCTTTTCGTCCTCCAGCACGCGCTGGAAATCGATGTGCATGATCTGGTTCTTGTACGGATGACGCTGCACGTCTTTCAGCACGGCGGCCTGGCTCTGGTCGCCGACCTTCAACGCGACGATGGTCGAGTAGAAACGCTCGTTGTCCATCAGCTGCGCCAGCCGGGTGTGGTCCAGCAGCAGCGCGCGCGCTGCGTGCTTCCCGCCGTAGAGGATCGCCGGGACTTTGCCGGTACGACGCAGGCGGCGGCTCGCACCCTTGCCCTGGTCGTCCCGGAACTCGGCGTTGAGTTCGAACGAAATCTTCATTGCAGATACTCCCGAATCATGGAACCGCCGGCCCGCGACCAGGCACCGGCGTCCCGTTGCAGGCGCCGCCGGACCATCCGGCAGCTGCCTTCGGAGGGGTCGGCCCCTCCTAGTCCACATACAGCGAGCTGACGGATTCCTCGTCGCGAATCCGCCGCATCGTCTCCGCCAGCAGTTCCGCGACCGACAGGACGCGGATTCGCTTGCAGCTCCTCGCCGCCTCGCCGAGCGGGATCGTGTCGGTCACGACCAGCTCGTCGAGTGCGGAGGTGGAGATCCGCTCCACGGCTTTTCCCGACAGCACCGGGTGCGTGATGTAGGCGATCACGCGCAGCGCACCCTCGTCCTTCAGCGCCTGCGCCGCCTGGCACAGCGTCCCCGCGGTATCCACCAGGTCGTCCACCAGCACGCAGTTCCTGCCGCGCACGTCGCCGATGATGTTCATCACCTGCGACTCGTTGGCGCGCTGCCGCCGCTTGTCGATGATCGCCAGGTCGGCGTTGTCGAGGCGCCGCGCCAGCGCCCTCGCGCGCACCACGCCGCCGACATCCGGCGACACCACGATCATGTTGTCGTACTTCTGCTTCCACACCTCGCCCAGCAGCACCGGCGACGCATACACGTTGTCCACCGGGATGTCGAAAAATCCCTGGATCTGGTCCGCGTGCAGGTCCACCGTCAGCACCCGGTTCACGCCGGCGCGGCCGATCATGTCCGCGACCAGCTTCGCCGTGATCGGCACCCGCATCGCGCGCTGGCGCCGGTCCTGCCGCGCGTAGCCCAGGTACGGGATCACCGCAGTGATCCGCCCGGCCGAGGCGCGCCGGCAGGCGTCGGCCATGACCAGGAGCTCCATCAGGTGCTCGTTCGCCGGCGGACAGGTCGATTGCACCAGGTACACGTCCCTGCCGCGGACGTTTTCCATGATCTCGACCTGTATCTCGCCGTCGCTGAACCGCCCGACCAGGGCGCGGCCCAGCGGCTGCATCAGGTTCCGCGCGATGTCCTGCGCGAGACCCGGATTCGCATTGCCGGTGAACACCGCCATGGTCGACTGGTCCACGCGCCTCTCCCTATCTGGCTGGGGTGGAAGGATTCGAACCTTCGTATGACGGGATCAAAACCCGTTGCCTTACCACTTGGCGACACCCCAATCTCAAACCCTCACGCCATCGTGGGACGACCGTTCCGCCGCCAGCCTCTCCTGCAGGGGCGACCGGTCGAGCCCGCTGGCGACGTATCCGGTCCACCCTGCCGGCAGGCCAGCGAGCGCAGCCTCTGCGTCGCCCGGCGTGTCGAACGGTGCGAACACGCAACTGCCCGTGCCGGTCAGGCGCGCGCCGCCGCGTGCCGCGAGCCAGGCGAGCGCCCTCGCCACTTCGGGGTTCTGCCCGACGACGACCGGCTCGCAGTCGTTGCCACCGCCTGCCTTCAGGAAACCGCGAATTGTCGTCCTGGGGGAATTTCTTGTCAATTCAAATGCCTGAAAGATCTCGGCGGTCCGGACCCCGACCCCCGGATGGACGATGGCGAAATGCCGTTGCGGCAGGTCGATGGGTGTCAGCCGGTCCCCCACCCCCTCGCCCCAGGCGCTGTTCCCGTGAACGAACAGCGGCACATCCGCTCCCAGTTCCCGGCCCAGGCGCACAAGTTCGGCGATCCCGAGACCGGCTCCCCAGACCTCGTTCAGCGCGACCAGTGTCGTTGCCGCGTCCGAGCTGCCCCCGCCGAGCCCGCCTTGCAGCGGGATGCGCTTGATGAGCCGGATGTCGATGCCCGCTTGCAGGCCAGCAACATCCTGCAGCAGGCACGCGGCGCGCAGGCAGAGATCCTCTGCTTCCGGCACCCCGGCCGGGCCTTCGACCCGGCGGATCAGCCGATCCGGCCGCGGCTCGAAATACAGGCTGTCGCACAGGTCGACCAGCTGGAAGACGGTCTGGATGTCGTGATAGCCGTCCGCCCGTCGGCCAACGACATGCAGGAACAGGTTCAGCTTGGCCGGCGCCGGCCACGCGGCGCCGCTCATGGCCCGAGACGCCAGCCTGCGACCAGGATGCGCAGTCGCAGCCCTTCGGTCGTGATCTCCATGCGTGACGGCAGCACGATCTCCCCGACGCCGCGATAGGCGGTGTAGCCGACCCGCCAGCCGGATTGTTCCAGGCTCGCGAGACGCTGGTCCTCACCCATGGATTCGCGGTGCGGAGACCCGGGCGCCGGCGCGCCCACGAGCCAGTAGCGCAGTTCCGCTACCGGCAAAGTCGTGCCGATGTGCCGGGCGACCAGGCGGCGCGCGTCCTCCCCCTCGAGCGTCGTGCCGTCGCCGTCAGTGACCGAGATCGCCTCGCCCGCCACGTTGATCGCAATAGCGCCCCCGCCCATCGGTGCGCGCAGTTCGATCGCGGCCTGTAGGCCGTCCTGGCGCCAGGACAGGCCGCCGGAAAAACCCTCGGATCCCGCCGCGACGGCCATGCGGCCATCGAGTGTCCAGCGTTCGAGCGACTGCAGTGTCGCGCGCCGCGCCGGCCAGTCGCCCGCGCTGCCCGCTTCCGGGAGCGTCGCGCAACCGGTGGCCAGCAGCGCGGCGGCGCAGGCGGCCAGTCGGATGTTCACCGCGGGTGGCGCTCGATCGCCCGCAACAGGGGCCGGCTGTCCGGATGGGCCGCGAGCGCTTCATCCCAGGTGCGGCGCGCGTCGTCGGTCCGGCCCATCAGCCAGAAAGTCTCGCCGAGATGGGCCGCGACTTCCGGATCCTTCGAGCGGTCCCAGGCGGTCTCGAGCCAGGTCCGGCCCTCGTCCAGCCGGCCGAGGCGCACCAGCGCCCAACCCATCGAATCCTGGATGGCGTAGCTGTCCGGCTTCGCCTCGATTGCGCGCGCGATCAGGCGATAGCCTTCTTCGACCGACTTCGTGCGATCCAACAGTGTGTAGCCGAGGGCGTTCTGCACGTCCGGGTCGCCTGGACGCCGGCCGGACACGGCGCGCATGTCCGCGACCGCCGCCGAGACGCGGTCGAGCCGCTCCAGCAGGAAACCGCGCGCCAGGCGCAGGTTGTCGTCGGGCATCAGGGCGAGCGCGCGATCGACCAGCGCGATGGCCAGGTCGCCCTTGCCCTCGTCGACCAGGAGCGCCGCGACGCCCGAGACCATGTCGCGGGTCTCTGCCGGCGAGGCCGCGAGGAAATCATCCAGCAGCAGCTCGGCGCGCTCGACGGCGCCCTGCTCACGCCACAGCCGCCAGGCCCGCAGCTGCGCCGTGACCGCCCGCGAGCCGTTCGTGATGCGCTGGTACTGGCGCGCCGCGTTCACTGACTCGTCGCGTTCTTCGGCGATGCGGGCGAGGCTCCATGGAATCGTCTCGGCCTGCTGCGCGGCCTGCTGCGGATCCCGGGCCAGCTCGCCGAGCAGCCGGGTGGCGTCGTCGAAGCGCCGCTCGTCCTGCGCGATCGCCGCGAGTCCCGCCAGCGCGTCGCCGGCCGCGGGGCCGCCCGCGCGCCGCAATTTCTCGAAGATCGCCGCGGCCTCGTCGCGTCGTTCCTCGCCGAGCAGCAGCCACGCGTGGCTGATCGTCGAGTAAACGTCCCCGTCGGCGGCGAGCGTCTGAGAGCGCTGCAGCGCATCGTCCATCCGCCCCAGTGTCGCGAGCGCGCGCACCTGCGCGAGTTCCGCCTGCCGCCAGCCCGGGCGCAGCGCCAGCGCGCGCTCCGCAGCCGCCAGCGCTTTCGCGCCATGCTCCGCGCGCTGCCAGAGGACGCTGGCCGCGTACTGCGCTTCCGCGACTCCGGCATCCGCCGCGGCGAGGCGATCCATCACCCGCGCGGCGCCGGTTTCGTTTTCCTCCTCGGCCAGGATGCCGAGCAGCACCATGGTGCCGCGCGCGCGCTCCTGATAGGAGGAATCCAGCAGCTCGGCGAACTGCGCACCCGCCGCCTCGTCGTCGTAGAGCCGCAGCAGGCCGGTCGCGAGATGCCGGCGCGCAACTTCGCTGTCGGGGGCGATCTCGAGCCAGCGCCGCGCGCCCGCCACCGCCTGCGGAAGCTGCCGATTCTCGTAGGCGCTGCGGGTCGCGCGCTCCGCGAGCGCCGGATCATCGCCGGATTGCGCGGCGCAGCCGTAGAGATCGGCCGCGCGCGGCCAGTCGGCGCGGGCCAGCGCCCGCTCCGCGCCTGCCGCAAGCTCCCAGGCATCGCCCCGCGGACAGCGTGTGCCGGCGGCGTAGGCCTGCAGGGCGCAGGCGAACGACAGCAGGAACGCAAGGCAATACGGCCGGACCGGCATCACGTGATGATATCCCAGCGCTTGTGCTGCCGTGATTGTTACCGGACAATCCGGCGGGTTCCCGCTGCCGGCTCATCATGTCGCTCGTCGTTCTCGGACTGAATCACCGGACCGCGCCGATCGAGGTGCGTGAACGGATCGTGTTCGATGCCGCGCGCCTGCCCGAGGCGCTTGCGTCGTTGCGCGCGCTGCCGGGGCTGCAGGAGGCGCTGATCGTCTCGACCTGCAACCGGACCGAGATCTACGCTGCGGGCAGCGCCGGCACCGGACCGCTGGCCGACTGGCTCGCGGCATCGTCCGCTGGCGGCTGCACGCTGGCCGATTGCCTGTACCGCATCGAGGAGGCGGATGCGGTCCGGCACGTCTTCGCGGTCGCTTCCGGCCTCGATTCGCTGATCCTCGGCGAGCCCCAGATCCTCGGCCAGCTCAAGGACGCCTACCGCGCGGCACAGCAGGCGGGCGCCGCGGGCCCGCTGCTGAACCGGCTGTTCCAGACGACATTCTCGGTCGCCAAGCAGGTCCGCAGCGAAACCGCCATCGGCGCGAGCGCGGTCTCGGTCGCTTCCGCCGGCATCCAGCTCGCGCGCCGCATCTTCAGCGGATTCGAGAGCCACACGGCGCTCTTGGTCGGCGCCGGCGACATGATCGAGCTCGCCGCACGGCACCTGCACTCGCAGAAGATCGGCCGCATGATCATCGCCAACCGCAGCCACAATCGCGCGCAGCGCATCGCCGAGGGCCTGCAGGCGTCCGCCATCCTGCTCGACGCGCTCGATGCGCACCTGTCGCAGGCGGACCTGGTCATCTGCTCGACCGCGCGCCCCGGCCACGTGATCTCGCTCGAATCGGTCCAGGCGGCCCTCGAAGCGCGCCGCCATCGCCCGATGTTCATGCTGGACCTCGCCGTGCCGCGCGACATCGATCCTCGCGTCGGCGGGCTGGAGGACGTGTACCTGTACACGATCGACGACTTGCGCCAGGTGGTGGATGAAAACGTCAAGGCGCGGCAGGAAGAAGCGACGGCAGCTCGGCACATCATCGACGAGGCCGTCCGGCAGTTCATGTCCGGGCTCAAGGTGCTCGAGGCGGTGCCGGCGATCAGGGAGCTTCGCGGCCAGGCCGAGGCCGCGCGCGCGCAGACGCTCGAGCAGGCGCGCCGCATGCTGGCGGCCGGTCACGAGCCGGAAGAAGTCCTCGAGTACCTCGCGAGCACCTTGACCAACCGCCTGCTGCACGCGCCGTCCGCGGCGCTGCGCGACGCCGCACAGAGCGGCGATGCCACGCTCGCGGAGGCCGCGGCCCGGCTGTTCCGTGCCGGTCGCGACCCGCAGTGAAGGAATCGATCCGCCGCCGCCTCGAACGGGTGGCCGAACGGCATGCCGAAATCGAGCGCCTGCTGGTGGACCCCGCGGTGCAGGCGCGCTCCGAGCGGTTCCGCGACCTTGCAATGGAATTCGCGCGCATCGACCCGATCGCCAAGGGGCTTGCGCGGCTGACCGAGCGCGAGCGGCAGCTGACGGCGGCGCGCGCGGTGGCGGCGGACCCTGACGCCGGCCTGCGCGAGCTGGCACGCCAGGAGATCGCCGAACTGGAGGCTGCGGCCGCGGCCGACGAGGCGCTGCTGCAGCAGCTGCTCGTGCCGCCCGATCCGCTCGACGACCACAACGTCTTCCTCGAGATCCGGGCCGCGGCCGGCGGCGACGAGGCCGCCATCTTCGCGGGTGACCTGTACCGCATGTACGCGCGCTACGCTGAGCGGCGCGGATGGTCGGTCGAGCCGCTGTCCGAAAGCCGCGGCGAGCACGGCGGCTACCGCGAGATCGTGAGCCGCGTCGCCGGCCGCGGCGTTTACGCGCGGCTCAAGTTCGAGTCCGGCACGCACCGCGTGCAGCGCGTGCCGGCGACCGAGGCGCAGGGGCGCATCCACACCTCGACCTGCACGGTCGCCGTGCTGCCGGAACTCGCCGAGGTCGAGGCCGTCGACATCAATCCAGCGGACCTTCGCGTCGATACCTACCGTTCTTCCGGCGCCGGCGGACAGCACGTCAACAAGACGGATTCCGCGGTGCGCCTCACCCACCTGCCGACCGGCATCGTGGTCGAGTGCCAGGACGAGCGCTCGCAGCACAAGAACCGCTCGCGCGCGATGTCGCTGCTGCGCGCGCGCCTGCTCGCCGCCGAGCGCGAGCGCGCGACCGCGGAAAAGGCCCGCACCCGGCGCCTGCAGGTCGGCACCGGCGACCGCTCCGAGCGCATCCGCACCTACAACTTCCCGCAGGGCCGCCTGACCGACCACCGCATCGAGCTGACGCTGTACCGCCTCGACGCGATCATCGACGGCGACCTCGACGAGGTGATTGACGCGCTCGCGCGCGAACATCGGTCGGAAGAGCTGGCACTGCTCGAATGACGCGGGCCGGTGACGCGCTGTGGGCGCTGCGCCGCCAACTGGCGGCGTCGCCGTCCGCGGACCTGGACGCCGAGCTGCTGCTTGCGCACGTGCTTGGCATCGGCCGCGCCGGCGTCAAGGCGGATCCGTCGCGGCCCCTGAGCGCCGAGCAGGCCGAAGCCCTCTCGGCCCTGTCGCAGCGCCGAGCGGCCGGCGAACCCGTCGCCTACCTCATCGGGCACCGGGAATTCTGGTCGCTCGACTTCGAGGTCACGCCGGACGTGCTGGTGCCGCGGCCGGAGACCGAGCTGGTGGTCGAGCTCGCCCTCGCAGCGCTCACACGCGTTTCGCACCCCGCCGTGCTCGATCTCGGCACCGGCAGCGGTGCGATCGCAATCGCGATCGCGCACGAACGTCCCGATGCCGTCGTCACCGCCGTGGACGCGAGCGCCGCCGCGCTCGCAGTGGCCGCCGCGAACGCCCGCCGGCTGCGGACCGGCAACGTGGCATTCCTTACGGGTTCCTGGTACGAAGCGGTGGGCGGGTCGCGATTCGACTGCATCGCCTCGAATCCGCCTTACGTTGCCGATGCCGATCCGGCGCTGGCATTCCTGTCGCACGAGCCGCAGGGCGCGCTCGCCGCGGGACCGGCGGGACTCGACGCGCTCGCGGTCATCTGCGGCGGCGCGCCCGCGCATCTCGCGGCAGGCGGCGTCCTGGTCGTCGAGCACGGCGCGACGCAGGGGCCCGGCGTGCGCGAGCTGATGGCGCGGGCCGGACTCGCCGGTGTCGCGACTCATGCCGACCTGGCGGGCCGGCCGCGCGCGACGCGAGGCAATTCTCCGCGCTCGGCATTAGAATCGGGGTTTGACGCACGGGAGTGGCCGCGATGATCCGATTCGAGACGACCCTCGGTGATTTCACGGTGGAACTGGACGCGGAGTCGGCGCCGATATCCTGCAAGAACTTCCTGCGCTACGTGGACGACGGCTACTTCGACGGCACGGTCTTTCACCGCGTCATCCCGGGCTTCATGATCCAGGGCGGCGGCTTCACGGCCGACATGCAGCAGAAGCCGACGCACGAGCCGATCACGAACGAGGCGGACAATGGGCTGCGCAATCGCCGCGGCGCGATCGCGATGGCGCGCACCAACGATCTCCACAGCGCGACCGCGCAGTTCTTCATCAACCTGGTCGACAACGGCTTTCTCGACCACCGCCCCGGCAATTACGGCTACGCGGTGTTCGGCCGGGTGGCCGGCGGCATGGACGTGATCGACAAGATTGCGGCGGCCAAGACCGGGCGCCGCGGCGGGCACGACGACGTGCCGCTCGAGCCGGTCGTCATCAAGCTCGTCCGGCGCGCCAGCGCGGCCTGACGACCCGGCCCGTGACGAGACGGCGTTCCTGGCCGGCGCGGATGGCGCGGTCGGCGGCGATCGCGCTGTTGTCGGCCGCCCTGCTCTCCGTCCTCGTGGTCGCGATGTTCCGCTGGCTGCCGGTGCCGGCGACGGCGTTCATGCTGCGTGATCCGGTGCCGGACCGGCAGCACGAATGGGTTCCGTGGTCAGAGATCTCGCGTCACGCCGCGGTCGCCGTGATCGCCGCCGAGGACCAGAAGTTCCTCGAGCACGACGGCTTCGATTTCGAAGCCATCGACAAGGCCTTGACCGATTCCAGGCGCGGCCGCCGGCTGCGCGGGGCGAGCACCATCAGCCAGCAGGTCGCCAAGAACCTGTTCCTCTGGCCGGGACAGAGCTGGGCGCGCAAGGCCCTCGAGGCGTGGTTCACGCTGTGGATCGAGCTATTGTGGCCCAAGCAGCGGATCCTCGAGGTGTACCTGAACAGCGCGGAATTCGGCCGCGGCGTCTGGGGCGTCGAGGCCGCGAGCCGCCAGTACTTCGGGAAGCGCGCCGCGCAGATCAATCGCCCCGAGGCGGCGCTGCTCGCCGCCGTGCTGCCAAACCCCGGACGTTTCCGCGTCTCGAACCCGTCACCCTACGTGCGGCAGCGCCAGGACTGGATCCTGTGGCAGATGCGGATGCTCGGCGGCGCGGGCCTGCTCAGGAAACTCGACGAAGCGCCTCGGCCAGCTGCGCCCTGATGGGCAGGTTGCGGATCCGGACGCCGCAGGCGGCGTAGATCGCATTGGTGAGCGCGGGCGCCGCGGTCGGTATGCCCATCTCGCCGCAGCCGGCCGGCGACTCGACCGAGTCCACGATCAGCACCTCGATGTCCTTCGGCATCTGCGCCATCGCCGCGAGTGGATAGTCATTGAAGTTGCCCTGCTCGACCCGGCCGTCCTTGATCGTGATCTCGAGGTTGAGCGCCGTGGAAAGCCCGTCGATCGTGCCGCCCTGCATCTGCGCGCTGATGCCGAGCGGATTGACCGGCTGGCCGCAATCAATGGCGCAGACGACGCGGCGGATCGCGAGCCCGCCCTGCGGCGAGACCTCGACTTCCATCGCGTGCGCGGCATAGCCGCCGAAGGTGAAATGCGCAGCAAGCCCGAGCCCGACCCCGCGCGGCAGCTTGCGGCCCCAGCCGATTGCCGTGGCGACGCGTTCCAGTACCGCGCGCAGCCGCCCGGTGCTGAACTTCGGCCCGCCGTGCTGCGCATAATCGAATACGCGATCCTCCCCGAGCATCGCGAGGCGGAGCGCCAGCGGGTCCTGCCCGGTCGCCGCCGCGATCTCGTCGAGGAAGCTCTGCACGACGAAGGCATTCGCCGTGTGCGCCGGCGCGCGCCACGAGCCGCGCGGGATGCCGCTCGTGACGCTGTGCCACTCGAGGCGGTAGTTCGGGACCAGCCGCGCCGGGAAGTCGTCCGGGTACAGTTCGGCCTCCCACAGGCCTTCGGGTTGCATGTTCGGGCGGCGGTAATACTTCGAAGCGCTCGCGAGCCGCTGGGTCCAGCCAGTGACGCGGTGATCCGCATCGAGCGTCGCGATCATTTCGTGGTGGCCGAACGGCCGGAAGAAATCGTGCTGCAGGTCGTCGGAGCGCGTCCACAGCAGCTTGACCGGCAGGCCGGCCGCCTTGGAGATCAGCGTCGCCTCGGCCACGAAGTCGTTGGTCAGCTTGCGGCCGAAGCCGCCGCCTGAGCGCGTCATCTCGACGCTGATTGCCGGGCGCGGGATGCCGGTGACCGTATGGACCGCGCGCTGCGCGCCCGCCGGCTGCTGGAACGGCCCGATCACGCGCGCGCGGTCGGCCATCACGTGCACGAAGGCGTTCTCCGGCTCGAGCGGCGAGTGGCTCACGAACGGCAGGCGGTAGCGCGCGGACACCGTGCGCGCGGCGCCCGCGCGCGCGGCGTCGAAGTCGCCGTCGTGGCGCACGATCTGGCCGGTGCGCGACAGGAGCTCCGCGCACTGCGCATCCAGCGCGGCGCTCGATTCGGTCGCGAACGGGCCCCGTGTCCATTCGACCTTGAGCGCGGCGCGGCCCTTGAGCGCCGACCAGGTGTCGTCGGCGACGACCGCGATGCCGGTCGCGAGATTGAGCGTGAGCGGCTCGCCCGGCTTCGGCCCGGGAACGACGACGACCGCGCGCACTCCGGGCACCGCCCGCGCGGCGCTGTCGTCATACGAGGCGATGTCGCCGTCGAAGTAAGGGCAGCGCAACAGCACCGCGGTGCAGGCGCCGGGCTCGTGCACGTCGATGCCATAGCGCGCGCGGCCGGTGACGATTTCCTCAGCATCGACCACGCGCTGCGGGTGTCCGATGATGCGGTACTCGGCGGGCGTCTTCATCGGCACCGGCTCCGCCGGCAGCGTCAGAGCCGCGGCAGCAGCCAGCAGTTCACCGTAGGCCAGGCGCCTGCCGTCCGGGTGCAGGACGTGGCCGTCGCGGGTGGCGACCGCGTCGTGCGCGATGTTCCAGCGCTTCGCCGCGGCCTCGCGCATCAGCCAGCGGGCCTGCGCACCCACCTGCCGCAGGTCGGCCCAGGCGTCGGGTATGTTGGTGCTGCCGCCCGCGCCCTGCGGTCCGTACTTCCATTGCGGCGTCGCGCCCGAGAAGTCGATGCCGAGCGGCAGCTGCTCCACGGTGACGTCGGACCAGGCGGCGTCCAGTTCGTCCGCGATGATCATCGGCAGCGAGGTCTTGACGCCCTGCCCGATCTCGGCGCCGCGCGCGCCGATGAAGGTGCGGTTGTCGGGCTCGATGCGGAGATAAACGCCCAGCGGATTCGGCGGCGGCGCGGGCGCGTCCGCCGCCCAGGCGAGTCGCGGGAATGCCGGCACCAGCAGCAGGCCGCCGGACGCCGTCATCGACGCCTGCAGGAAGGCGCGGCGCGAAACCGGCGACACTTCCGTGTTCATCGTGCCTGCAGCTCCCGGGCGGCGCGGGCGATCGCGCGGCGGATCCGCACGTAGGTTCCGCAGCGGCAGAGGTTGGTGATGGACTCGATGTCCGCGGGCGAGGGGTCCGGATTCTTCTCGAGCAACGCGACGGCGGCCATGATCTGGCCCGCCTGGCAGTAGCCGCATTGCGCGACGTCCTCCTCCAGCCAGGCTTTCTGCACGGCATGCAGTCCGGACTGGCCCAGGCCCTCGATGGTCCTGATGGAGCGGCCCGCGACCGCCGCGACCGGCAGCACGCAGCAGCGCTGCGCCGCGCCGTCCACCAGCACGGTGCAGGCGCCGCAGAAACCGCCGCCGCAGCCGAACTTGGTCCCGGTCAGGTGCGCGTGATCGCGCAGGTACCACAGGAGCGGCATATCGCCGTCGCCCCCGAAATCATGATCGACGCCATTGACG
>Ga0137439_1000004_pt1 | contig 21630 bp, 26 predicted proteins | sample EasRivERMGT200_2_FD_102325 | JGI IMG/M metagenome (GOLD analysis project Ga0137439, IMG submission 102325) | Soil microbial communities from meander-bound floodplain in the East River, Colorado, USA - East River MetaG ERMGT200_2 | ecosystem: Environmental > Terrestrial > Soil > Floodplain ... | reverse complement strand
CAGCTAGCCATATCGTGTCCAAAAGCAAAACCATAACAAATAGGGTCCCATATTAATCAAAAGGACGATTACTGAGCAAGAAAAGGGTCTCATAATAGAGGTGAGGTTGGTAGGGGTAGGAAAGGAGTTAAGTGGAAGGAACGGAAGGGGTTAGGGGTGTATGGAGCGTTAGAGGGTTGACAAGAGGCTTTGGATGACGTACATTAACCTTAGGGAGAAGTGTAAATGAACTTGATTAAAAAGTTAGTATTCGTAGTTCTATTAGCGTTTGGGTCTCATGCATACGCAATCGGGCCGAGAGTATGGTCATTTACTGGAACAGCTACTACAACTAATTCTCAAGCAACCGTTGGGACTCCTAATTTCTATCCAGCATCTTTATGTGTTAAGAATACCGGCGCTACGAACGCTTTATTCGTAAATTGGGACACTGGCGTTGCTACAAGTACTATTGGAACGACTCAGAACGTTCAATTCGATGCGGGCGAAGAGAAATGTTTCAATACCGGGAATCCGAATGTGATGAACGTTATGACAATCGGTCTGATTACTTCAGCTTCTACTACAACGTATAAGCTCACAGCAATGGCGGCGCGTTAATGAAGAAAATCCTCGCCGCCGGATTAACGCTCTTTCTTCTTCCTGGCGTGTATGCTCAAGTAGGTTCTCCAAGCGTTAGTATAACTACAGGCGGAAGCGGAAGCGGTAGTAGTAACGGAACGTCTGTTTCTTCTGGTATCTGCTCAACCGCTGCTGCCGTTACTACCACAGGATTAGTAATTGAAACAGTTGCAACATGTGCTCTTCCTGCCGGTTTCCTCGCAGTAGACGGACAGTCGGTTACATTTACAGCTTCTGGTTCATGCGCTGCGAACGCTAATAGTAAGACCGTTCAAGTAGTATTCGGAGCAGATACTGTAGGAACAGCTTTTACAAGTACAGGTTGTAATAATACTACTTGGATGGTACAAGGTCAGGTTATAAGACGTTCTGCTACTACGCAAGCTATGTATTGGGGATATCAAGGAAACGGAAACGCAGGAAATGGTTCCTATACTGCCGGAGCCCAGACGTTAGCAAATAGTATTAGCGTGCTCCTTCGTCTTACTACACCTGTTGCCGCCGGTGATCTCACGATGCAATCTTTCCAAGTAAAAACTCCATAACATGGCGATAACTAACGAAGTTATCGTAGCAGCTATTACACTTCTAGGAATCATCTTAGGAACGATGCAAAAGAAATCTGATGCTAAAGTAGAAGAAGTTCACGTTTTAGTAAACAATCGTTCTTTACAGCAAGATGAAGTAATTAAAGATCTTCGTGCTTCAGTAAAACGACTTGAAGATTTATTAGATAAGTCAAATGGTAAATAAGATTCCTTTCGATCCGAATAGAGAATTGATCAATCCAACAGGTAGATCAGACGCACGTAGCGAAGTTCAGTATATCAAAGATTATCTAGTAGAAATAGCGCGTCTTATCCGTAACAGCCGTAATCAGATAAATGGACGTTTCAATTCACTTGAAAGTGAGATTATACAAATGGCCGGAGAACTTAACGAACTGAAGACGGAAGTTGCGGAAACTCGTACCGCTGTTGATAGTGCAATCGTTTTCATTAAGGGTCTGAAGGATCTCCTGGATGCTGCAATCGCTTCTGGTGATCCGGCGGAACTTAAGAAACTAAGTGATGAGCTTAATGCTCAACAGACTGCATTAGCAGAAGCGATTGTTACCAACACTCCCGCACCTCCTGCGTAAAAGATAGATTTAAGAGGTTAGAGAGCAATCTCTAACCTTTCAAATTTATCTAATGGAGAATCAAATGAACTTTTGTGCACAAAAAGGATGTTACAATAGTGGTGATGCGAAAGTTGTAACATCCCAAACGATCTATAAGCCAATGGGTATGGAAGAAACTTCATATCCATTTTACTATTTGTGTTACAAACATTACGCCTGTCCAATAAGCGAAAGGGATCTTAAGCCAGATAGTCTTATTGGAGAAGGATTAGTTAAGACTGAAGAAGTTAAAGAAGCTGTTAAAGCTGATAATATTACCAAGCCTGTTTTCTTTGGCCCCCTCTCTAATACTGTAATTAAAACTCCAATCTTTGATCCTAAAACTATACCAGCTAGCGCTAATTTCAGAGAAGGTGATTTTCAAGACGATTTCAATAAATAAGGAATCATAAATGACCCAGGGTACTTCTAGATGGCTAAAGAGTTTCGCTAGGGTAATAATGACATCAATAGCCACAACTGGGACAGTTTGGTTCTCGAGTCCCGGACAATTTGATATTTTCACAGATAACGGTGCCTGGTCATTATTTAAAGTAATGGTTATCCAGATTCTCGGTGGTATTTTTTTAATGTTGCAACGTTCCCCTGTTCCTGATGACTGGGATGGAGAAGAGAGAAGAAATGATGAAAAGAAACTTAACGAAGCTAAGCCTGAATCTGAGTTTAATCCTCTCGGCCTCGATGACATACGGGGCAGAGATTAATGTATGCAAGAGTGGTTGTACCCAGTTTACGATTAACGGTGGAATCAACGTTGCAAAGTCCGGGGATATAGTTAAGATTGAAGCCGGCACTTATAAAGAAGCTATTCTTATCGCTAAAGATTCCATTCATTTACAAGGTAATGGAAATGTAATCGTAGAAGGTGTAGGTTGGAAGTACGGAGTTCAAGCGAATAGCAGAGAAATTGGTCTAAGTATCCGTGGTTCTAATAATACCGTTAAAAACATTACGTTTACCAACTCCGGCTGGGATGCAGTAGAAATAACCGGAAATAATAATCTTCTCGAAGAAGTTCGTGTTTCTAACGCATGGAGAACAGGTGCTCATATTTACGGAGTTGGAAATGTTGTTCGTTGGTCCAAGATAGATCATATTCAACATGGAAGCGGCTGGGGATTAGGTCAAGATGGTAATAAAGTAGAATGGTCTTTAGGTCTCTCAAACGGAAAGCGTATTGACGGTGATAAGAATCCTGCGAATGATGCATATGTTCCTGGTGACGATCCCGGAGTTGGAGATTCTGCTGGTGGTGGAAACTCTGACGGTGCAGGAAGTTCTAAAGATTGTGTAGACAAAGCTGCGGCTGGTGATAATCTCTGTAAGAATCTTGAATTCAACGGATTAATCGTTTGTTACAATGCTGATGATGGTTTTGATAACTCCTTCCGTTCGTCGGCTATCAGAAATTCAGTTACCTGCTACAATGGAAATCGTGGCCGCCGGGGTGTAAAGACATTACGAGACGATACGAATCGTGCATTCTTTAATACGTACGATAATAATCTTGCATTTTATTCCATAGAAGATACGGCACCTGGTAAAACGGAAGTTGGTTTTGATCTCAGTGGTGGGCCGAATACGGTTATTACTAACAACTGGGCAATTGGTTACGATTCTACGTTGCATGGTATAATGCTAAACAGCAAGCCTGTAACTACCGGAAACAACATCGTTCTTCCCCAAAGTTCTGTTAAGATCAACTGGAATATTCCAGACGGACTATCCGTTTGTCAAGAACATAAATTCTTATACGACCAGTTCCGTGCTATCAAACCTAATCTTCCTATTCCTCCTTCTTGTTCTGGAATTATTCCTTCTCCGTCTCCGACGCCGACGCCGACTCCTACACCTTCTCCAACACCGAGTCCGTCTCCTACTCCGTCCCCGACTCCAACTCCTAATCCTGTAGAACTCCTTCGTTGTCATCAAGGTGGAACATTAGTTGGAACGAATTGTGTCTATCCTGCTGTAATCTGCCCGGCTGTTAATCAATAACTAAGGAAAAATTAATGCAACTCTTTGGTAAAGTAGTTTCTTGTTCCTGTCCTGTAGATCGTGAGAAATATCCCGGCCATCCCTATACGGTGCATGTAGAATTCCCGGGTGGATATTTCGAATATCCGTCTCCTATTAGCATTAGTATCGGAAGGACCGTTTATGTAGAAGTAACTACTGATCCTACTAAGTTACGTCCTACGGAAGTTGTAGTTACTCCTGTTCCTAAACCGAATCTTTTAAACGATCTGAAAGCACGACAAGAAGCTGAATTAGCTAAGAAGAAGTTAGCTGATGAAGCTAAAGCTAATGAGGCTAAGAAGTAACATATGGACCAAGTATCAGCTCAAGCTCGTTTAGATAGCGAAGATAACTTTCTAAATAAGCTCAAAATATCTCATACACGAAATTTCAATAACGCTGGGCGTAAACCCGGCGTTGAAAATATTTCAGATGAGGTAAAAGAGCTGATTGCGATTTCTGTAAATACCGGCGAGGTATCTCAAAAAGATGCGGCGGAAGCATTTGGTATAAGCAAAGTAAGTACAAACCAGATTAGTAACGGTAACGAATATAAAGGGAAACCCTCGCCGGTATTGAAGGATAAGATCGAAAAAGCAAGAAGTGTTGTAGAGAGTAAAGCTACAAGTAAGGTTCTAATGGCTCTTGGTTTAATTGACGCAGAGAAACTAAGTGAGCTTTCACAAGATAAAATCTCTCGTGTTGCAAACGATCTTGCTAGTGTGTCTGAGAAAATGAGGGAGAAGAAAGACGTTGGATTCGTAGGAGCGCAGGTAATCATTTATGCTCCAACAGTACGAAACGAGATGGAATTCGAAAAAATTGAGATCAAACGTTAATGATTGAAGAAGTTCCAACCGAGATTAAGTGGAAACCAACGAAACGTCAGGAAGATTTTCTTTCTCTTCCTGATTCTGTTTTCGAGGCTCTTTATGGTGGAGCCGCAGGTGGTGGTAAAAGTGAGCTTTTGTTATACATTCCGATCGTACGAGAATTTTACAAACATCCAAGATTTAAGGGTGTACTTTTCCGCGAAACATACCCCCAACTCGAAGCTTCTCTCATACTTAGAGCTAGGGAGATTTATCCCCATTTCGGAGCAAGATACAACGATCAGAAACACACATACACATTTCCCTCCGGAGCTACCGTACGATTCTCCTATTTAGAGAATGATCTACAAGCAAGAGATCATGATACGAACGAATATAATTACGAAGGCTGGGATGAGCTTACTGCGTTTAGTGAATTCCGATACAGGTATCTTAGCTCTCGTTGTCGTTCTTCTAATGCTAATCTTCCTGCTATTATGCGGGGGGCAACTAACCCCGGAAATATCGGGCATGTCTGGGTTAGGGATCGTTTTGTTGCTCCTTGTGTTTCTGGTTATAAGATCCTTGAAGAAAAGATAAAAGTCAAGGATTCTCTTACTGGAATCTTTGATTGGACTACGATCTCTAAACGAATCTTTATCCCATCGAAGTTAACGGATAACCCGCACATTCTTGAGAACGATCCTCAATACATTAATCGTTTACGTATGCTTCCGTTAGCGGATCAAAAAGCTAAGATTGATGGAGATTGGTTCGTATTCGCTGGCCAGGTATTTAAGGAATTTCGTGATGTTAAATTTCCAGACGAGCCGGCGAACGCAATTCATGTAATCGAGCCCTTTGAAATTCCTTCCTACTGGCCTAGATTTATGGCTATTGACTGGGGATTCAAAGCTGATACAATCGCTCTTAAAGGTGCATGTTCTCCAGATGGTCGTTTATTTATCTATTACGAATATGTAGCTAACGAAAAGAACGTATCTTATTGGGCTTCGGATATTGCAAGAGAAAGTCAACATGAAGTTCTAGAAGATATTGATCTCGATCCGAGCGCGTGGCAGGATCGTGGTCAACCAGAAACGATTGCTCAGCAATTCGAAAAATATTCTAAGCTTCGTCCTAATCAAGCCGAGAATGATCGTATCGGCGGAAAGATGCTAATCCATGATTTCTTACGATGGAGTGAAAAGCCTAAACGATATGTTCCGCCCGGAGGGTATGCTCAAGAAACTCATGACAGAATTCTTCGTTTAAGGGGAATTGACGCAGCAACTGATTATATCAATTCATTCGCTCCCGAACCTCCGGAAACTAATATCCCGATCCTCCAAATCTTTAACACGTGCCCAAACCTCATAAGCGTTATTCCTCTTTGTATATATGATGAAAAGCATCCTGAAGACGTAAAAGGGTGGGCTCCTAAATATTTCGAAGGTGAAGATTCTCGTACCCCTGGTGATGATGCGTATGATTGTTTACGTTATTTATGCAAAATGTTTAGCCGCTATCTTAAGAAGTCAGTCGATAAGTTTAAAGAGATAAAAGAGATCGAAAAGATCTCAAAGGTATTCGAGACGGATATAAATTCTGCATATAGGATGATGGAAATTCATGAAAAGAATACACGCGGTTCTGAAGTGGTTCAAAGATATTCGCGTAGATATCACTGAACTATTAATGGTAGCTAACGATACTAAAGCGATTGCGGAAGATACGAATCGTATCGCACGTATGAATGACGAACGTCTAACAGCGTTAGAATTACGTTTTAGAGATGTAAGTCCTGAATCGTTAGTTGTAGATAGAGATACGTTACGTTCCCTCGGTGGTGTACGTTTACTTTCTGATACACGTAGAGTTTTAGAGTCTCGTGACGCAGAATTAGCACGAGTAGAGCGTTTAAAGAAAGCTGCAAGAGCAGCAGAAGGAGTAAGTTAAGTGAACCAAGCAATAATCGAGCAATTAATTAAACTTTTCGGGCCGGCTATATTGAAGCTGATTATGGATCAGGTTAATAAACCCAAACCTATAGCTACGCCAGGAAATCCTGTCCCTAAACCTGAACAGTCCGATGATAATTTCCCGGATGATTCTATTCCGGCGCCTCTAGCTCCAATTGCGAGAGTTGTCGCTAAGCTGGGGCGTGCGGCATATAGCAAGCAACGATTTCCAGAAGAGTTTACTCATGAGAATCCCTTTGGCCTCATTCGTAATTTAAATGAAATCGAAGCCGGCGCTGCTAATATTCCTTACGGATCTAAAGCCTGGATTGATCTTACTCCATATGATAAAAATGGTAAGGAAATTCTTCGTGATGCCTTCATTGGAGCTGGTTTAAGTTATAAGACTGAACATCATGTTGGTGATGCATCTATTAAAGGTGATGGAGCATTACCAGACGGAACTCCTAAACCCTATGAAACTGTTGATACTGAAAATGTAGGAAATGGAATTTCAGCTTGGGAGTCTAGCGTTGGTTGTTTACACCAGGTTAAACTTCATACTGAGGGAAGTCGTGAATGTTACGGTAAATTAGATGGTGTAGAATCTAACCATTTCACAATTAAGGTTAGCTAAGCGTTATGATGGGTGAGGGGGAAGTTCCGGGGATGGATGAAGAAATGATGGAAGATCCAATGATGGATAATCCATCTGAAGAAGTTCTAGAACCGGAACTTCCTTCTGATGTAGCGGCAGCTATGGAAGAGGAGTTAAACGAACAAATTGGAAGTGCTCTACAATCCATCGTAGACACGTTCACAAGAGAAGATGATCCAATCCGTCAATTCATGTCTCTTGTTTGGGTTCGTAACGATTACTACTGGCGTGGAATTTTCAATATTTACTGGTCCGAGATTGCTAGCGCCTGGAGAGAATTCCCGAGTGATTATGAACTCTTTCCTGGTCAAGACGATCAAAACGTAAATATCTATCGTGGTTATGGGCAAAGTATTATAGCAGCACTTAGTGCGTCTCTTCCTAATATTAAATTCTTTCCGTCTGATGCAGATAGCCCGGATGATCTAGAAACTGCTAAAGCATATACTATCGCGAGCGAAGCTGTTCAGAAACATAATAGTGCTGAAATTCTTCTTGTACGTATTTTGTTTTACATGTACAAGCAAGGTACAGTTTTCGTTTATAGCTATCCGGAAGGAAAAGAAGAATACGGAATTGTAGAGACACCTGTTTATAGTACGAAAACGATGTATCAACATGATCTTACATGTCCGGCGTGTGGAAATGTATTAGAAACGTATGATGATGAAAATCCAGAAACTGACCCTATAGAAACTCCAGGTCCGTGTCCGAATCCTACATGTCCGTCCGTTACTGGAATGCAAAATCCCGACGGTACGTTTACTCCGCCGAGTCCAATTATACCAGTTGTAGATACTAAAGAATACAGCGCTCCTTTCATTAAAGAATATCAACAGAACGTCAAGAAGCGAGTTTGCATAGAAGTATACGGATGCTTAAACGTTCGTGTAAACCCGTATGTGAAATCTCAGAAGGATATTCAGTATCTTATTCTTTCAGACGAAAAGCATTATTCATACTTACGTGAACAGTACCCAGATCATGAAGCTAAGATTAGCGGAAATGCTGGTGGAGATATTTATCGTTCATATCGCTTAGGTCCTGATTTAAATTACTATACGTCAGAAGCATTATGTACACGAGAACGAGCTTGGTTACGTCCCAGCGCTTATAGGATCTTTACAGAAGATAAAGAAGAATATGAACTTCTTAAGCAAACATTTCCTAACGGCTGTAAAGCTACGTTCATTAACAAGGAGTTCATCGAAGCAGAAGCTGCTGATTTGGATCAATGCTGGACAATCAGTGATTCGCCTGTAGATAATTTCGTTTATTCTGACGCTATTGGTGCTGATCTTGTACCTATTCAAGAAATGCGAGCGGATCTTGATAGATTAAAGATTGAAACGATTCGTTATGGAATTCCTGAAAATTTCGCTGATCCGGCCGTCTTAGATTTCAAGGTATATGCGAAACGTGAGAATAAGGTAGGTCAAGTAGTTCCTGCGATTCCACGTCAGGGCCAGAGTCTTAAAGATGCATTCCATGAAACTAGGTCTGCAACATTAAGTCAAGAAGTTCCTGCATTGACGTCTCAGTTAGATACGGATGCTCAATTCGTAACAGGTGCGTATCCGTCAATTTATGGCGGTCAGCAAGAAGGTGGTTCGAATACTCTCGGAGAATATCGTGATTCTGCTGCGAGAAGTCTTCAACGACTGGGTCTTTACTGGAGAATCGTTAACAATCTCTGGGCAAAAGTTATCCATAAGGCTACCGCGGAATATCTCGACAATCTTCTCGAAGACGAAAAGATCGTTAAAGCCCAAGGAACAGGATTCGTTAACGTCTGGGTTAAACGAACAGCATTATTCGGAAAAGTTGGAACTGTAGAGCCGGAAGCAAGTGAGCAATTTCCAGTATCTTGGCAGCAGAAGAATGGTATTCTCATGACATTGTTAAACATGAAGAATCAATCCATTGATGCTGCGTTGTTCCACCCGGAAAATACGTCTCTTATCGCACGTATCTTGGGATTAAGCGAACTCTACATACCTGGAGATGAGGATCGTAATAAGACGTTGATTAATATAATGGAGCTAGCAAAAGCGGCTCCATTACCTGGAATGCCAACTATTGATCCTGTGACTGGGGCACAAATTCCAGGGCCGGAAATGCCATCCATACAGATTGAACCAGCGGTGGATAATATTCCAGTAGCCATAGAGACGATTAAAGCGTTTCTTAATTCTATGGTAGGTATCGAGCTCAAACGTACGCTTCCGTTAGGTTATAGAAACGTTGTTGCTTATCTTACTCAGTATACTACATTACAGCAACAGCAAATGATGCAGGAACAAATGGCTGCTGCGGCAGCAGGGGGTGATAATGGACAATCTGGAGACGTCGGACCAGTCAGCTAATCTTTCTACTCAAGAGCGTTTAGAGCAGATTATCGAAGAAAAAGATGAAGAAGTAAAAGAGGAAGAAGTAAAAGAGGAAGAAGTACCTGAAGAAACTGACGAAGCGGAAACAGAAGAAACGGATACGGAAGAGGAAGAAACTAAAGAAGAAAAGGACGAAGAGGAAAAAGAAGAGAAAAAGGAAGTAGAAAAAGAAGAAGATCATATACTTCTTCGTGGTGGTAAGTATCTTGATACGAATAAGCTAAACGAGAAATTTCCTGGTGTTCTAAAGCAGTTTCCTGAATTACGTGCAGCTATTTATAGAGACCGCGATTACGGACGCATTTTTCCTGGTATTGAAGACGCTAAGGAAGCTGCCCATAAAGCTGGAATTCTCGATAGCCTAGAGGAAGATGTTGTAAATGGAAATTCAGAGAATTTTATCAACGCAATTGATAAAGGAAGTTTAGAGAAGTTCTCTGAAGATTTTCTTCCTAAACTCTTTGAGCATGATAGACGTATTTTTCGTAAGGTAACGGATCCTGTAATTCATGCGACTCTTAAAGGTGCTCTAAAGAGTGCCGAAAGTAGTGGTAATGATAACTTACGCAAGTCCGTACAGCATCTTCTTAACTTCATGCATGGAAAGCCGGAATTTCCTGTTGAAGAGAGAGTTGTAGAAGATCCCAAGGTTAAGGAATTACAAAGTAGACTTAATGCAAAAGAAGAAAATGAGTATCAAGGATTTAGATCTGAAGTTATTCAGCATGGTAACGATCTAATAGCTAAAGAGATTCTTAAAGGTCTAGATCCTGCGAAAGCGATGTCAGAATTCGAACGCGAAGCTGTTGTGGAGCGTGTAATGCGTGATCTTAACGCTGAGTTAGAGAAAGATCCGAATCATCTATCTCAGATGAATCTTTTCTGGTCTAAAGCTCGTAAGATTGGTCTATCAAGAGAGATGGGGGAGAAAATTATTTCAGCCTTCTCCCAGGCTGCCTTAAATCGGTTACCTGCACTGAAAGACAGGTACAGAGAGCAACTGTATAAAACTAAGAAAGTTGTTCCACCATCTGCTAAGGATCCTAAGAAGATTGTTGGTTCTAATAAACCTAGTGGAGTTGCCCAAATAAAGGGTAAAATCTCTGCTAAAGACGTAGATTGGAGCAAAACGTCAACTCAGGATTACTTAGAAAAACGTATAACTCTTAGAAAATCAAGGTAACCTTAAATGCCTGCTCTTAATAATGCGTCTGTCGTAGCATTACAGCTAGAAGCTGTGGCTAGCGACATTCCTACGTTATTTGATCGTGATGATGTACTCTGGGGAAAACTTGAGAAGCGTCCTGTTACTCAAGTTTCTTCACGAGATATGCGTATTCCACTAGAGCTTCGTGCTGGTGGTAAGTTCGGTATGTACGATAATAACGGAGGATCGTTAGGTCGTGGAGCCGGACAATTCTTCGATAAGGCTATTATCAATACTGTAAACTTCAAGGAAGCTCTTGAATGGACGAAGCAAGCTGAGTGGGCTACTGATAATAGCCGAAAAGCTGTTGCTAAGACTGTTACTAAGCTACTTGCGGATAGTATGGATGAATTCCGCCGCAACATTGATTCCATGTGTATGACGGATGGAACTGGTGTTGTAGCTACTGGTACTACTGTTTCCGTTGGTACCGGCACAGGCGGTGGAGACGTTTGGAATTGTACCGGCGATGGATTTGGTGCTCGTTTAGTTCGGTTCGGCCAGGACCTGGATGTTTATAACGCTGCATTAACCGTTTGCCGTACGGCTGGTGCGCCTGTAACTATTAACTTTCTGGATCTAGAGAATAAGATCTTCCATACGTTTCCTTCTCTGGGCACATTAGTTAATACGGATAAGGCCGTTATTACTGGTGCTCAAGGAGCAACTCCTCCTGTTTCTATTTACGGAGTTCCTTATCACCATAATAGCGCATCAACTGGTACGTGGCTTGGTTTTGATCGTGCGCTGACTCCTGAAATTCGTGCAAACCGTGTTGCTGCTGGTGGTGCATTAAGTTTGCCTTTCGCTCGTCTTGCTATTAACAAAATTGGTAACCGCGTTGGTATCAAGAATGTTACTAAGCAAGGTATTCTTGCAATGATGCATCCTGCCCAAAAGCAAGCGTATGAGGAGCTAGGACAACTTGTAAGTATCATTCAAAAAGGTAGCAAAGAAGAAGGTCTTGATCTTTATTTCAATGATAACATGCAAATGGCTGGTGCGCCAGTTGACATTAGTTATTCTTGGGATAAGACTCGTATTGACTTTCTTAATACGAAAGTTTGGGGCCGGGCTGAAATGCATCCTGCTGGATTCTACGATCAGGATGGAAGAAAGATGTTTGAACTTCGTAGTGCTGACGGTGGCGTTGCTGCAGCTGCGATTTTCTACCTCGTAATTTCTTTCAATCTTTTCGTTAACAATCCCGCAGCGTGTTCTTATATTGACACGTTAACTGTACCCACTGGTTACTAAGGAGATAGGAAATGGTTGACGCTGGAGACTTCTTCTACAATAAGTATGCTACTGGTCAGAACCGGATTATTGGTCCTGACGTAGCATCTTTAGCTGGTGTATTAACTCCGCCTCCTGGTTACCCCTATTTTCGTGTAACTGGTGCGTTGGCATTAACTGGAATTAACCTTCCATTCGTTGGCTTCGCTGGTAGTATCTATATCATGCCAACGGGTGCTTTCACTTGGACGGCTGCGGGTAATATTGCAGTTGCTGGTACCGCTGTAGTTAGTCGATTACTGGAGTTCTTCTATAATCCAGTAACCTCCAAGTGGTATCCGTCGTACGTTTAATTAACCAAAAGGGGCGATCATGAGAGAAGTAGACTATATTAATAAAGACCTAGAGAAATATGGTAGAGATCTCCGTGGTCGCCCCTTATTTCGTGTTGTTTGGTCTGATGATCAATATGAGATTCGTAAGGGTATATTTGAAGATTATACTGAAGGTGGTATATTTTTACGGGAAGTTAATGAGGCACGAAGAGTTCCTAAATATTCGTATATTAAGGAACGTTGGATTCTGGAGCGTCTATGGTTTGGAGTTAATGTAGAGTTACCAGAAGCGGAACGTGAAGGTTCATACGAAAATCTATATACGTTTGAAACTAAAGATGGTAGATATCTTCCGCTAGATCCAAAAGCTATAGAACCTATTATGTGGACTCTACTAGAGTGTACGCCAGGGCAAAAACGCCAACATATGGATGCTCTTATAGCAGCGAAACGTAAAAAGTCATATGATTATCTCTATGCATACTTAGAAGGTAAAATGCTAACAGGTGCTCAATTGGGTGAGCAAGTTAGTGGGTTTCATCAAACAGTTGATTTTGGGGTTGGAAAGGAATCATAATGTATACAATAGTGTCAGCTTATCCGGAACCGTTAAAGGAAAACAAGATTACTCTCATGCCAGCTGAATTTGAAATTCCGGCCGCTGATAAGGGTGATTTTCAAATCCTACACGTAGACCATGCTATAACATTTCGTTATATCGACGAAGCTCGCGGTACGGATCGTAGACCTGTTTTTGATAAAGAAGTATCAAACGCTATTTGTCATGATTTTATCTCCGCTAAGATTGAAGTAGATGGAGTTGCAAAGCCTGCTATTTTTGCACTAGAAGGAAAGTTAGAGAAGAAGGATATTCTTAATAATAAAGAGTATAAGACTAAGCTAGATCGTGCAGTAGCTGCCCAAGAAATTTGGTTCAAGCGATTAGTAGATCGTGCTGATGATGATTGGACTAAGTATAAGCGTCATACGGCTATTACTACAATTCAACGTAAAGCTGCAATCTATCTTGGCCTAGGTAATAAAGAATGGGCCCAGGAACTCGCAATGATGTTAATCGCTAATTGTAAATTCTGCGGCTCATCCGTACGCTCAGAAATTATCGTTTGTCCGACTTGCCATAACGTATTAGATAAAGAAGCCTACTTACGTGAAGGTGGAGTTATTGCTGCTGGAACTGTAGCAACAGCGGCGACTGTGAGCAAGTAAAATGGCATATCTGCCTACGGATATTTACGCGAACGTTAGGCCGATGCTTAATGATAGTATTACACAATTTTGGACAGACACTCGTCTACGTGAGCATTTAATAAAAGCTTACGGCGATATGGTTACGGAACTTCAAGCTGTTGGTGTACCGCTAACGGATGAAATAAGTGCTGTAATAAACGTTCCGCTGAGTGCTGTACCAGTGAGCGTAACGTATCCTACCGACTTAATCGTACCAATCGAATTGTTGGAACGTACGGAAGGAAGCACAGAGTTATTTGTACCAATGAGACGTTGGGATTTCTTACCAGAGCGTACTCCTGATGTGAGATTATTAGATTGGGCTTGGGTAGATCAGGAAATTCAGCTAATTGGAGCTTCACAAGATAACGACATAAAAATTCACTATACTAAGGATCTTGGAGTACTTCCTATAGATGATGATCCAATTCCAATTCTTGGTGGTCAAGCATATCTAGAATATCGCACGGCAGCATTAGCAGCAGTTCGTTTACAGAACTTTGAATTCGCCGAAATTTACAATCTAGAAGCAAAAGACGAATTACGAAAAGTAATAAGTATCAACGTAAAGAACTTACAAGCTGTACCTATTCGACGTTTACCATATAAAGGAATTAGAAACCAATGGCGCTAACAGTAACGGTTAATCGAAAGAGTTCTGATCTGAAAGAAATTAGGCTTTACTGTCGTATTACGGCTTCTGGATCATATGCATCTCCTGATCCATTAGATTTTCGTGGATTACCAGGATGGACTGCAAAGGATCCTGTTCAGGTAGAGATCACTGGAAAAGCTGGTTACATCTATAAGTATGACTACGCTAACAGAGGAATGAGAGCGTTCATTCCAACTGCGGTAAGTGGAAACTCTCCATTTGCTGAACACTCTGTTGCTGCATATAATGCCGCGCTGTCTGGCGATGTTATTGATGCAGTTGTAACTTACAGTAAGTAAAGGATACCCGGTTCTATGGATGGGCACAATCCTCAAAATTTCTTTCCAGCAAAAGGTTGGTTCCAACGTGGGACCGGGTATGCTATTCCCCCGAATTATAATCGGGCTGCTTATAATATTACGTTTGACGAACATTTAGTAAAGACAAGACAGGGAGTAAGTAGACAGGGATATTACGGCTCTGCTCCTGTTAATTCGTTGCCAGGAACTCATGGTCGTATTGTAGATGCTGTTCCAGGCGGAGGATTTGAAAGATTTCTTGTAATAGATAAAGCTACTGGTAGTTTTTATATATCTAGTGATCTTAGTACACCGATATGCACGGTTGCGGGAGCTACAGATTTCTCAGCTATAGAGTTATTTAAGCGTATCTATTTTATGCCTACATCTGGTGCAGTAGATAAACTTTGGGTACTTGATGACGGTGCTACAACAGCTAGAGTTGCTGCCGGAGCTAAACCTGTTTTTGCTGGATTCACTGCTACTACATCCGCCGGTGCTGGATTTGTAGAACGTGGGAAACATCTTATTTCTATAGCTTATGAGACAACTAGCGGATTTATAACTCCACCTGGTACTCCATATTTAGATTATAACGCTCCAGGTGCTAAACAAATTGACCTAACTAATATTCCCGTTGGTGGTGCGGAAGTAACCAAATGTCATATTCTTATGACAAAGGCTATTCCATACTTCAACGGAGATCAAGAATTCTATGAGCTATTCTTTGTTGGGGAAGTTGCAAATGGTGTCACAACGTTTAGCATTAATCTTTATGATAGCCAGCTTGTAGATTCTGCTGATTATCTTCTTACTGTGTTTGAAGAAATAACAAGCGGTAAGAAATTAGTTACATACCAAGGTTCTCTTGTACTTCTTGGTCAAGATGGATTTGAATCATTTCCACGAGTAAGTACTCCAGGAAGCCCAGAAACCTTTCTAGAGTCAGAAGGATTTATTATCTGTGACCCCGGAATAGGTGATAGAATACCTATACATGGTGTTAGTGGGAATGGTGGTGTATTAAACGGAATTGAATTTCGTGGATCTTTGCATTTATTCAAATCTCTAAGACATTACGTATGTACATCAAATGGTAATCCACCTAATACGTGGCCTGTTGATCTAATCGAGAACGGTAAAGGTACCGACAAAGATGGTATAAGTGAAGTTCTATCAACTCCAGGCCAAGTTAGTGATAGATTCTTTACTCTTACTAAAGGTGGTTTATGGCAATTCTATGGCCGCTATGATGAGAAACCACTTTCTTGGGTAATTCAATCTCACTGGGATGATATCGGTGGGTATACTAAGAGAGTAGTAGTAGATCCTGTTTTACAAAGAATTTATATATTAGCTGTACGAGATCCTGAACAAGCTATAGATGTTTACTCTAATATATTAGTATGTGATTATTCTGAAGGTTTAAGTTACGATACTGTTAAGTGGTCTTTATGGGGATTTTCTTTCAGTGATCCGTATGCTCCAACTAATACATTAAACATAGAAAGTATCTATACACTAGAAGCCAAAGAAGGCGGCGGTGGAACTAGTATACTTTTTCTAAGTTTCACTGATCTAGACGATCTTTATGAGATGCGTGAGGGACCGCAATTTCAACAAATTGGAGATATTCTTCAATTACCAGAAGTTGATCCGGTAGAATATCCAGTTTGGTCTCCTTTTGAAACTCACTATATCGGAGAGGGCGAAGAAGGAAACGACATTCATCTAGATGTTATACGTATACGTCCCGCCGGCCGTGGTTTGATGTATATCACTGCTAGAAGAATAAATGATGGTACCAACGTTCTTACTACTCCCATTCAATTATCTGAATCCTCAGAAACGTATACGGACGATCAGCCTGAAATAGACGTTCTTGTTAATGCTATATCTCAACGAATTGTAGTCAGAATAGAAAATGATATCTCAGCAGTGGGGTTATTTAAATTTACTAAACTTAGTACATTTACTAAAACTATCTGGCAACAGAGGCCCAGATGAAGCAAGGTTTTATTGATATTTTAACGAAGATTCAAAAGGATAATCCAGATAGTTATGCTGCTCTTAAGGAATTAGCAGATAATATAGATTATCTTAAGGGTCTATTAGAAGGAGTTAGCCGTACTACAGGAAGTAAAAACGCTCCTAATATTCTTCGTATAAGTGACCAATTAAGCGTACAAGCTCCTGACCCATTTCAAATTGCTCAATTCGGAGAACCGAATCCTTATTGTGGCGCGGATGTAAATAACCATATTTTCGGTCTTCCAGCCGCCGGTGCTTGGTATCAGAGCGCTGATATAGCAGGATTAGGTAAATATACTTGGGATACAGAATTATATAATGATCCCATTTTGTTTACACTAATTAACGGAAATACTGAAATTCAATGTAACATCCGTGGTAAATACTTATTCCTTGCAACTTGCTACGTTACAGCAGATGCTGGTGGTGTAGGTCAAGTTAGTATATTTCATGTTTCAGCCGCCGCTGGTGCTGTTAACGTAGGAACTGATTTTGACGCTGCCGCAGGCGGAGGAGGGTTTGTCATGACACAATTCATTAAAATTTTAGATTTGCTAGCATTCGATACAGTATATTTTGAAAACACCACTGGCATAAGAAAAGGTAATGCAGGACGTTATACTGAAGTTGCAGCTTATAGGTTAAATTAAATATGGCTAATAAGAATCGTCCGAGTTTCTATACTGGTATTGATTCTGAATCAGTTCGTTTAGCTGATAATAATGATCCTGGTACTACTGAACAACGTAGGGCATGGAAACGTGCTATTGCTCAAGAGCAAGAAGATACAAAGAGAGAATTAGGTCGTGGAGCTACTCTTGCTGATCTAGGAATTCTAGATAAGAAAGAAGAAGGAAGAGCACGATTTAACTTCTTTGGTGGAGAAGAGGGAGCAAAGAGAGAGGGTGAACAGTACGGTGCTTACGCTGCACAAAAGAATCAGCAATTCGGACACTGGATTCCTGATGGTCAAGGCGGATTTATAGATCCTGATGGTCAAGGTGGAGTTCGTGGACGTTACGATCAATTTGGGCGCCCAATTGGTCAGCCGTATAAAATGGGTTCTAGTGGATTATCTAGACCTAATGGTGCGTGGGGAGGAAGTGGTCCTGGAACGGGTACTCCACAGACTGGAACTATTGATTATTCTGGTGGTAATACAGGTTTATTACCTAATTATAATTACTCTACTGGTAACACTGGAGTGAGCAATTCTTCATCCGTTTCTACTCCTCCAGCGCCGGCACCTTATCGTAGAACTAATTCTGGAGCTTGGGGAGGAGTTCCTAGTAAAGCTACCCCAGATAATACTGGCCCTACTGGACAACCGGTTCCTAAAGAGTATCAACAAGGCCCAACTATGTATAACAATAATCCTACTCTTGGACTTAATGGCCTTTCCGCACAAAATAATCCTACCTATGGATTACCAGTGCCTAATACTCCTAAAACTGGTGGAGTTAAACCAAGCGCTTGGGGTGGATAATGAGTGGAGAATTAACATTTCGTCATGGTATACGTAATAATGATCTAGAGAAGATCCAAGCTTTGTATACTAAACATCACGCTAATAACTTTGATCTTCCATCTTTATCGAACATTGTTACGGAAGCAATTGTAGAGCGTGATGATCGTATTATAGCGGCCGGCACTGTGAAACTAATGGCCGAAGCTACAATGATCCTTGATAAAGATGCAAGCCTAGCTGATAAGGTTTTCTCCTTTAGAGCACTAATGGAAGCGGCTATTAAAATAAGTCGGTCTAAGGGTCTAGAAGAGCTTCATGTATTTTCACGTGATGAGAAATTCATGGGGCACTTGTATAGTCATTTTGGATTTAAACCCATAACTGGGCAAGCTGCTGTATTGGAGCTAACAAATGGGTAAGAAGAAATCAGATAAATTCGACCCCAAAGCTCAAATTCCTGGAGATGTACAGTACACCAAGGATAGAACCCAAGATATTAGTAACCGTGCCATAGAACGTGGAGACACTGCGTATCTAGGAAATGAGCAACTTCGTGGCGATCTTACTTTAGGATATAATAATATTCTAAATGATAGGCGCCAAGAAGATGCTCTTATGGATTTCTCCTCAAATGGCGGTTGGGGAGATATGGAGCGTGGAAGAATCTATGGACGTACAGATGATTTAACTAACTGGGCTAAAAACTCCATATCACCTGAAGATATGGCTCGTATGAGAGGTGGTGGAGTTTATGATGAATTCTCTAAAACAGGCGGATTCTCGCCAGGTGACCTGGCAAATTACAGATCAAGAGGCAATGCTGTTACTCCTAGCATTTTCGCCGGACTCAAGAGAAACTTATCCCAAGGAAATGCTGCACAGGGAGGATTTAATCCTGGATATAACTCTCAATCAAGGATGTTGGCTCGTGATGCAGCAAGAGCCGCCGCAGAAACAAACATAGGTGTAGAAACAGAATTAGCAGGAATGGTTCGTGGTGGGCGCCAGTGGGGTGCTCAAGGAATGACTGATTCTGAGGCTAGATTACAAGATCAATTAAGTAAGAACTATCTCGGCGGCATGAATTCTGCAAATGAAGCCGAGCTAGGAATGATGTCTGATATTAATCGAAGTAGGACGGCTGGATATGGTGCTCTAGGTGAGTATAATAAGATTAAGCTTGGAGCACTAAGCGGAATGCAAGATTTACGTACTCAAAATACAAATGATCTTGGTTATATGGGAATGAGTAATGATACGTTGAATACACGTAACCAAGGATTAACCAATTCGTATGGTGCGTACAATGCGGGAAAGAAAACTGGATTTAATTGGGGTGGTGCAGGCTCTGGTGCATTAAGTGGTGCGGCAGCTGGAAGTGCAGTAATGCCAGGATGGGGAACTGCAATAGGTGCAGTAGTTGGTGGAGTTGCTGGGGGAGTGAGGCAGTAATATGATATCTCTAGCTAACTACGGTAAGTATCGTAAACCATCCTACAGTCAAGATGATTCGTATGATAGTATGGGTAGAGAGGATAAACTCAAAGGCTTGGATGGTGCTTTGGGTTATATGATTTCTAATAATCCAGACAGCGTTCCATCCGATGATCCATACGAAAGTATGAGTAAGGATGATAAACTTAGTGGATTAGATGGTGCCCTAGGTTATATGCTATCATCTCGTCCTGATAGTATTCCTGCTGAAAATAAACAAGGTCCGTATGCTCCTGAGCGTATGAATGAAGATCGTTTTAAACCGAGTGATTATGCAGCTAAAGAGTACGAAACGTATTCACGAGCAATGCCGAAACGTGATGATTATAAACCTTCTACTGGTAGAAAACTTCTAGGTAGTTTTATTGCCGCCGCAAGTGGAAATGTTGGAGCTGGAATAAATTTTAGAGACGAAAAATATAATTTAGCTAAAAAAGACTATGACGATCGTGGCGAGAATATGTACAAACTCGCCAAGCTAGAAGATGAAGCTAATCAACGTGGAATGCGTAATCAGAACTATACGGATATGTATCGTGATCGTATTGAAGATAATGATCGTGATGCGTATTATAAAGATTTACGTAACGATGTAGATCAGCAACGCTTAAAGGATACAAGAACTCGTTACGAAGGAATTGCAGCTGATAGAGAACGTAATTACGGATTAAGAGAGCGTAATACTAATTCTGCTATTGGTGCTCGTAATGCCCAATTAGGTATAAGTAAAGAAAGATTGGCATTAGCTAAAACTAGAGGAAATGCTCCTAAAGCTGTAGATCCGGATCTAGCTCAAAGTCGCCAAATGGATAACCAGATAAAAGCAGCAAAAATTGTAGATGCTGAGTTATCTGCCGATCCGAGATTTTCTGAGTTTTACGATGAGAAAGGTAGACCCAAAACTGGTCTTCCTCAAGAGCTACGTAACTGGAGAATCCAACGAGTAAATGACCTTCTTAAAAAGGGTATGAAACCCAACTCTGTACCTAATACCTCTGAAACGGAACCTGACGAACCTGACGATGATGAAGATGATCCCTCTGGCTTTAACTTTCAATAACGCTAACGCTAATGCAATATAAACTCAAGGCACGATCTGGAAGGAACGTAATATTCGATTGGGATGCTGGTAGAGCACCCACGCTTGAAGATGTTGATGCTATTGATGAACAACAGAATGGGCCAGATTTTAGTGATGTTCAGAGTGGAAGTAGCTTAGGTCCTGTAGAAGAAGTTCCTGATTTTGGAAATCTAATTCAGTATGGCGATAGAGACGTTAAAGTTCCTGAACGTCCATTAGTTCATGAAGCTACCATCGGAACTAATAGTAAGATTGATCCAACCTATGAAAATGATGATCCTTTAAGTAGCCTTAAGAAATTCTTTGATACTAATGCTTATTCTTGGGATAACGTTAAAGGCATTCCTAATGACCTTCGTAGATCCCGTATAGGCCAGTGGGTTGAACCATTTCTAGATCAAGAAAATTTTACGGCTGAAGATCGTGCTGACGCAATATTTAATCCTGATAAGGAACCTAACGTATTTCAGAAGGGTATCAATGCGGAAGAATTACGTCTAGCTAATAGTAATGAAGAACTAATGGACCCTGGACGTCCATTAGGACCTGATGAAGCTCCATCTTGGCTTATTGATGATACGCCAGAAGCTCGTGCAAGATATCGTGCTATTCGTGACACGGCTCCATTAGCAGCCATGAAAACCGTTGGTGGGATTACTAATATTGCTGGCCTCGCCGGTGGTCCATTAAGTAAAACTGGCGGTATGATCGGAAAAGGATTAGGAGCAGTTGGAGATTTAGGAGATGCAGTATCTGTAGCTCAAGGTGCTGAGCAAATTTATTCTGCAAGAAGTCCCATGGAAGTAGGAATGGGAATGTTCCAGGTAGGAATGGGAGGAGCGAGTAGATTAGCTGGTGGGGGAAGAGAAAATATTCTTGAAGCATATAGAGATCCTAACGTTGATTCTACTAATATGCTTCTTGCCGGTCCT
>Ga0137439_1000003_pt1 | contig 22071 bp, 21 predicted proteins | sample EasRivERMGT200_2_FD_102325 | JGI IMG/M metagenome (GOLD analysis project Ga0137439, IMG submission 102325) | Soil microbial communities from meander-bound floodplain in the East River, Colorado, USA - East River MetaG ERMGT200_2 | ecosystem: Environmental > Terrestrial > Soil > Floodplain ... | reverse complement strand
CCTATCCCCGCCAGCAAGATTACGAAATCCCGCTCACGAGATTATCTAAACCCGCTCTGCGTTATTAAGAACCCCCTGAAAAGGAAAGAGAAACTAGTAAAGTAAAAGCCCAAAAATCACATAGTGGTAGAATAAGTGGAAGGGGACATGGGAGTGTCGTATAATCTACGGTATGAATATAAGTGAAAACATTGTAAAAAGCTCTTCTAAATATAGAAAAAGTCTTCTTGAATATAAAAATTTAATAGAAAGAATATTAGGAAAAGAATTAATGAGTCTACACCCAGCAAGAGATGATATTGAAGCTAGAAGAAAGAGAGAAGCAATAGAACTATGCGGTAAGAATAGAGGCCCTCACGATTACATTGCTATCGAATGGGTTAAGACAGAAAATACAGAGCGAGTAACAAGATTACTTTGTCGAGTATGCTTTTGTAATATATCTACATCTACACTAATATCAAATTACGAAGATGTGAGTTATGTAGGAAGTTAGTATATTTATTAATTGATTCGACTTTAGTAGCTGAACCTAATTCTGTATTGTAATATTTTTTATAGTAAGCCCAAATAGCATCTACATTACGATAATCAGGCAAAGGCTCTTTAATTCTTTGATAAAAGATGCGAGTCATAGCAGTAGCGAAACGTAAATCATATATGAGTATATCTTCAGCTGGCATATAAGTAAGACCGAAGTTTGAGAATAACTTTAAGAGTAAACCGCCTTGATTATGGATATAGTTTTGCCAGATATCATTATAAGTCTGAGGCTCCATTTGGTAGATGCCTAATGCTGGACCCTTAACTTGCTTAAGATAATGACCGCCCAAAGATTCTACAGCGCAAGTGAATACCATTAACTCTTCTGCATTTTGTGAATACATTAGCAAATCATTTAATGTAGACTTAACAATAAGTTCTCGAAATTGAAGTATATTTAACATTATGCAAGAAATCCTATAAAATCTAATAATGATGTTAATCGATAGACATGAGGAATGAAACCAAGATGTCAACAAAAGACGGAATGATAGTAGATGACATTTATAAGCATTTTAAAAATAGATATAATTTAAAGTATTGTGAAGAAACACATTGCAAACTACTTATAAAAGTAATGATGAATAAAGATTTCGGATGTCATAGTGCATTTTGTGTTCAAGCAATGGTATGTGAGCAAACATTCTATAACTGGGTTCACAAGCATGAGATTTTCAGAAGTCTTTGGTTTTTTACTAAGATGGTTGCTAAACAACTCTGGTTCGAAGAAGGCAGAAAGATTCGAGATAAAGAGTATCAGATGGGCACCATTAACTTTGAGTTCGAACATTGGAAACTCATGGGATGGACTAAGTTCGGTATTAGTCGAAACTCAAAGATTAGAATCAATGTTAATCCTGAAGACTCACCAGCTAAACATTATCAAGAGATTTTAAGACAAGCTTCAGAGGGTGATTTCACAGCTAGTGAATTCAAACAATTGATGGAAGCTGTGAATGTTGGAATAAATGTTCACCAAGTCTTTGAGTTACAAAAGCAGATAGATGAGTTAAAATCTGATTTGTCAATAGTGGCGGTGAATGCAAATGTCAAAAATCCTTTCGCAGATAAAGGAGCTACGTAAAAAAATTAAAATACCGTGGCGTATTATATATGTTGACAGAGAGATTAAGCCGGAAGAATTTGAGAAGAAAACAATATATGTTCACATATGGATATAGGAGAGCACTATGAGCTGGTGGACTGATATTAGAGATAGCTTTGAGAAAGTAGCATCGTTTGGTACGTATGACGCTAAAGCAAATAGAGAGCAGCAAAACATGATGAATGCTCAGATGAAAGCATATCAAGAGCAAACTGAGCTAGCTAAAAAACAATTAGACGAAGCAAGAGCTACTGCTGATGTACAAAAACGCCGAATAGAAGAAAAGCAAATCAGAAGTTTACGTAGCAGAAATAGAGCGCAAAACACAGGAATGCTAGGAGTCGGTATGCCTGCTTCAGATGACTTAAGCACTCAATTAGGCGGATAAGATAAATGGATACAACCCAAGGAATGCCTCCTGTTCCAATGCCAGGCAACTCAATGCTTGAGACTTTGCGGAAGAGATATAACTCAGCTAAATATACAGCTGATTTGTGGATTCCAATTCAGCAAGCTGCATATTTCTATGCGATACCATTTCGTAATAGATACTATCTTCCGGGTAAGGAATTCCAAGGGACCATTCAAAATACGCGAGTCTACGATACAACTGCTGTAGAAGCAGTTACAACCTTTGTTAGTAAAATCCATGACACGATGACACCCCCACAGGTTCAATGGGGATATTTAGAAGTTGATGATACAATCGTCAAAGATTCTAATGATGAAGAAAGCATACAGCTTCTTCAAGAAGCTCAGATGATTCTTGATAATTACATGCGTCAGTTGTTTACCTACATCCATGCTTCAAACTTCGATGTGACCATTAACGAGTGCTACTATGATTTAGCTGTAGGCACTTCAGCGCTTGTCATTAATCAAATCGATGATGAAACACCGTTCATTTGTACAAGCATTCCTGCTGATAAGCTTGCTATTGAAGAAGCGGCAAATGGCAATATTGAATCATGGTTTCGAACATGGCAGAACCTTAAAGTATGTGAGCTTAATACTCGTTGGCCTAAGATTATTCTTACACCTAATTTACTAGCATTAATTGCTGGTGACCCTGATGCAGTTATTAGAAATGTATATGAAGGGGTAGCCTATTTCGCTAACCAACCTAAGAAGTATTTATATGCTGTTTGGGCTGACAATGATTTGCTTTACTACCAATGGTTAGAATCAAACCCAGGCATCGTATGGCGTTGGAAGAAATGCAATAACGAAACCTGGGGACGTGGTCCTGTGATGGAAGCATTGCCTTCTATTATCAGTTTAAATGAGATGGCAAGGATTGAGCTTGCTTCAGCAAATATTAACACTTTTCGACCTTACATGGGTTTTAGTGACGCTGTTTTTAATCCTCATACATTCAAATTGGAACCCTTCACGATTATCCCAATTGCTCCTATTGGTTCAAATGGTCAGGTTCCTCTTATACCCTTACCTAATAGTGCCAATCCTGAATTTGCGCAGATGACTGTTGCTGATTTGAGAATGCAAATTAAGCAACTTCTCTTTGCAGAACAGCCGCAAGACTCACGCAGTGTACAGCCGCAAACTGCCTATGAACTTGCTATGAAGCAATCTACACTAGCTGAGAAAATTGGACCTATTTTTTCTAGAAGTATTCAAGAATTCATGTGGCCTGTAATCAAGAGATTTGCTTATATTCTAAACTCAATGGGTTTATTGCCATATCCTGATATAGGTGGAATCCCCATAGTATTTAAGTATAAATCCCCTCTTGCATTATCTAAAGGTCGAGCTGATGTTGAGCGTTTTGTACAGTACATTCAAGTAATGCAAGGAATCATGGGACCAGAAGCAACACAATTATATATTAATCCTAAGACTACTCCTTATATGATTGCTGACATGCTACAGATAGATGAACGCTTCTTGAATAAGCCTGAAGATGTTCAACGTGTTATGCAGCAATTACAAAACAAACAAAGCATGGCTGAGCTTGCTAACCCACAAGGTAATATGCCAGAACCACCACAAAACCCAAGTCAACAACCTATAGCTACTTCATAAAGAGGAAATAATGGAGCAAAACAATCCATTTCTTGAGCAAGAGAACTTCTTCTCGGGATATCAAAAAAGTATCGATGAACTAAAAAATAACCCACAAATAATTGAATTTGACAAACTCTGCTTTGAGCTATTTGAAAGCAATGCTCAGGGTAAAAGATTTTTAGAGTTAGTCAAAGAAAGGTACCTTGTTCCTGCATTAGTTAAAAGTGGAACAGCGACATATCAGTTAGATGTTCTATGGGCTGAAGGATTTAAAGAATTTGGTAGAATGCTACTTGGTTCGGTTCGTTCGCATCAACAAAGAATATTAGCAGGAACTAAATAATGACAGTGGAGACACCACCCGAAATACAATCTCAGCCAAGCTGGTTCCTGGATGAAGGAATGCCAGGCTCAGGTGATAGACCAAGTTGGCTACCAGACAAGTTTAAAACAGTAGCTGACTTATCAAAGAGCTATACTGAACTTGAAAAACGTGTAGGAATAGTTCCTGATAATTATGATTTTACTAAGTCAAAATTTCTTGACCCTGACTATGCACCATTCCAAGACTTACAAGCCTTTGCTAAAGAAAAACGCGTTCCTCAAGAATTCATTGATAAAATGTTGGAGTCCGTTGATAAGTACATGGACGAATTCACAATAGATAACAATGAAGAAATTAAGAAGTTAGGTGATAATGGCAAAGAACGTGTTGTAGTCTTGGATAATTGGGCGAAAGCTAACCTTTCAAAAGATGCTTATGAAGCTTTAACAGGTAGCTTAACTAATGCAGCTTCAATTAAAGCACTAGAAGAATTAAGAGGAAAAATGATGTCCGGCACACCACAAGTACCTAATGATAATGGCTCGGTTACAGGCTCCGCCTCCTTAGATGATATCAAGTTAGAGTTATCAAATAATCTTGCTAAATATAAAACTGATGAAGGCTATCGAAAAGATTTACAGAAACGTTTAGAAGTTGCTTCTAAAAATGCTCCAGGCTTTGTTGACAAAGTGGGCGCATAAGATTCATAATAATAGTAGTCCATATTTTAGTCTGACAACTTAAATATGTAAGGACAACTTACTGCCTAGACCTCTTATTAAAAGAGATAATCTTTAAAGTAGCAAGCCCTGAGAAAAACTTAGTCAAATATTTCATTGATTAATAATTTTTAGGGGTTAAGCTATGTCCACTTCATTGACAGCCGTCCAACAAATTGAGTTTGATGCGCTTGTAAAAGCAGAATATCAATCTCTTGGTTTTTTATTACGTGATACTGTTCGCGTTCGTAGAGACGTGATAGGTGCTACTGTTTCATTCCGCAAAGTAAACCAAATTCAGGCAGTTCCAACTGGTTATTTACAAACTGTTGTTATTCAAGACCCAACTTACAGTCAAACATCGGCAATATTACAAAAGTATACTGCTCCAACTGCCGTTGATTCTGTACAAGAATTAACAGTAAACTTTGATGCTAAGATGGAAAACGCTATGTTAGTAGCGAATGCTTTAGGTCGTCGTTCCGACCAAATCATTATTGATTCCTTAGCAGTATCTCCAGGTCAAACAATTTTGGATGGCAGTACTAACATGACTTATGTTAAGTACACTCAAGCAATCCAATTTTTCGATAATAATGCTGTTCCTTTACCAGAAAGATTTGCTGCAATGTCGGCCAGCAATTTTCAATCACTTCTTCAAGCTGACCAGTTCGTATCTACTTTCTATACACAGAATCGTGTATTGGATAAAGGTTTCGTACGTGATTATCTTGGTGTAAACATTATTATCATTCCTGAGATGATTGAAGGTGGATTACCTTTCGTTAGCCCAGATATTCGTAAAACATTCTTCTGGCACAAGCAATCAACCGGTATGGGTATTGGGCATGACTTCCGCACTGAGATTAACTACTTACCTCGTGAAACTTCTTGGTTAGTAAATGGAATCTTCTCTGCTGGAGCAATCACGATTGATAACCTGGGTATCATCCAAATCAACTGTGATGAATCTTAATAAAATAAAGTATTGAATCTTTATTAATGAATTGGAGTAATTAAGCATGGCTTTTACAATTGCAAACTGGGGTTGCCAACAACCCTCGATGAATGCTGGACAAGAAACGGTTACGCCCTTTGGCGGCTCACCTACAGTAGTAAATACTATTAATGTTTTTACGTATGCAAGCCCAAATGATACTGTTGCTACGATTATAGCGGCGGATTATTTCCTATCACTTTTTAATATATTAAATGTTGGTGATATTATTTGGGGCAGCGGAACGGATGCATCATTTGCAGTTACAGTAGCAACTGTATCATCTACTTCGGTCACCGTAGTTAGTATGGGTCTAACAACTTCTATCGGTACAGCAAATATTGTCGCTGGCGCAGTAACCGCAACTGAATTAGCTTCAGATGCAGTAACAACTGTTAAGATTCTGGATAACAATGTTACCTCAGCTAAGCTAGCATTAAATACTCTTCAATATTTAGCTGTTCCTATTACTGCTGCTGAATTTAATGGTATGTATGCTGCTCCTAAATTACTTGTAGCTGCTGGTGGTGCTAATACTTTAATCGTACTAGATAAGTTAGATTTGTTATTAACTTTCGGAAGTGCGGCTTTTGCTGCAGGTGGTGTAGCTGCTGTTCAATATGATTCAACTGCGAATGGTGCTGGCGTTATTGCATCTACTACTCGTGCTGCTGCTGACTTTTTCGTAGTTGCTAGCACTGGATTTGGATTCAATATGGGTGTTGTAGCGCAGACGTTTACGACTTGCGTTAACAAAGGTCTATATCTTTCCAACATAACGGGCGCATTTACTACTGGTACAGGTAGTTCACTAGTTGCACACATTTGGTATAAGATTGTTCCAACTGTTTAATTCGCAATACTAAATTAGCGGCACAGATATTGTGTCGCTTCTTAATAGGAGCATGCCAACATCGCCTTCACGAAGACATCAATAATAAGTCTTGCTGTAATGCTCTTAGGGCATAAACCTGTTATAAGTCTTACAGATGCAGATGACATGGTCATAGCAGCTGAACAGGCATTCGATTTATTATTGCCTAGCATTTTAGGAACTGGTAATTGGCGTTTCTCAATGAAAATTGAGCAATTAACATTATCAACTGAAGTGCCGCCACCTCAAACTAATTTCAATCAGATTTATCTTTTACCGGCAGGTTATCTTAAGAATATTCGAATCATTCCTCAGAATTATGTATATGAGATATATTCTAATAATCAAATTTGGTGTAACTGGGGAACTTCCTCGCCTGTTTACATGGAATTTGCATTTCTTCCAAGTATCGCACAATTGAATGCTACATTTGTAAACTATTTTATATATGAAATAGCTGGATTTTTAAGTCTTTCAAGTGCTCAAAAGCCTGATTATTTTAAAGCATTAATGGCTCAAAAAAATATTCAATGGGCTATAGCAGCCGCAGCCGATGCACAAAACAGGCCTCAATTTGTTGATGTACAAATACCGATACTAACGAAGAGAAATATAACTGGTATAATAGGGCCACAAATAGGTTAAGGGCGCTAATGAGATGGCATACACGACGTGGTCGCAAGATATTTTTACGAAAGGTGAGCTTTCTCCATACATGTATGCTCGCGTTACAGTTAATGAATATAACAATGGATTAAAGACAGCACAGAATGTTTTAACTTATCCCTCAGGCGCCGCAGGTAAAAGATTTGGTACACTGTATCAAACAACCTTAACGGGCTTTACAGCTTTCGACCAACTTTATTTTCAAACATTCCAATATTTAAATGAATGCGTTTATCAGATAGTAATGACACCTGGTAATATTTATATATATCTTGAGGGAAAGTTGCAGGCTGTTGTTGTAGCAGGTTATACAGCTCCGCAAATCTTTAATGGAATCTCTACAGTTTTAGGGGCTATATTTAGATTTACTACTCAAGGTATTCGTCCATTTGATTTAACAAGGTCACCAAGTGCACCATTTATAATTAATGCACTTGTGAGTAGTACTCAACTTAGTATTACTACCGCAAGTTTTCCAGTTGGAAATATCTATCCTGTGAAATTCGATACAGGTGTATTGCCTACAACAATTCCACAAATATTTACAGGTATCACTTACTTTATTTATACTCACACTACTACTACATTTAGTATTTATAGCACTTCTAAAGATGCAAAATTTCAGACTAATCCATTTACTATTATTAATGCTGGTGCAGGTTCTCATGTAGTAATACAAGATAACTGGGCTATTACTGCAACTGTATTTAAGAATCGTCCTGTATATGATTTCAATGGCGCAGTTGTTTCTTATGACGGAAATGGGTTTAGTGCTAGTGCTGTTTCTGGAAGTAATGTCACGATTACTGTTACACCACCCTATTCTTTATTATCTAGTGCATATGTAGGTGGCGGATTCTTTATGAGTGGAGGTTCTGCAAGAATTACTGCTGTAGCTTCCACCACATCTTTTACTGTTGCTGTTCAAACACCTTTTAATATTGCCAGCTCTTTTATCCCTGGCAGTCTGGTATTGCTAGCGGAACCTGCATGGAGTGATACTCGCGGATGGCCTCAAGTATGTTCCAGTTATCAGAGCCGAGCATTATTTGCTAATACATCTAGTTTGCCTAATGGCTTCTGGGCTAGTGTAATAAATGACTATAGTGATTTTGGTGACCTAACAACAGATGATGATGACGCTATTGGCTTCTACCCAACGTCTGACAATATGAATTATATAAAGTTCATAGTTCCATATCGCAGTATCACTGTTCATACGAACACAGGCATTTATTCAAGTCCATTGTCAGATGTTACAGCTATAACGCCTACTAATTTTACTCTTCAATTGCAAGATTCAACCCCAGCGGATGTTATACAGCCAACAGCAATTGATAATCAGATTGTTGTGTTATCAGGTAATGATGCACATCAAATGTTATGGGATGGTATCAATAATGCTTATACATCTAATATTGTTTCCGTCATAAGTGAGCAAACAATTCGTGACCCACAGGATGAAACAGCATTTCAAAATTTACGCAGAGCCGGAAGTCGATTTGTATTTATTATAAATAGAAATGGTTCAATGGCAACATATCAAACATTAATCTCTCAAGGGGTTTCTGGTTTTACGCTTCAAATCATGGAGCAATCTTACGGGTCAGCCTCTTTCATTCAGACTGCAAGTAGCTCCGATGGACGTTGTTGGTTTGTAGTTCAAAGACAAATAGCACAAACAGCTTTTACAAGTGCTATTACGGGATTTACAGAAGAAACATCAACAGACCCTTCTACTCTTGAAGTCTTATCAATTAACTTTAGTCCTACAATACCTACTGCTATGCTATTTGCTACAATGGGAGCATTACCAACAAGCTCACCTCAAGTAAATTCATCTCAATACTATTGGGCTGTAGGAGTTGACACGGATAATTTTGTAGTTTATTTAACTCAAGAGGATGCACTTAATGCAATAAGTGCAATTAACTTTACGAGTATAGGAACTTTAAGTACCGTAACTTCATGGCCCTTAGCTACAATATTTACACTTGAAGAATTAACGGATGAAGTATTTTTAGATTGTGCTATTCAATACAATGGAACGCCAACTGATACAGTTTTAACAGGCAATTTGTTTAATGCTCAAGATATTAAAATGGTAGGCGATGGTTTCGGTTTTGTTTCTGAGGCGAATATTAATCTAGGCAATCAAATTGTATTTGAATCTCATGGCAGCACAGTTGAGGTATCTGATGCATTTATTGGATTTCCCATTAATACTGTTATAGAACCTATGCCTTTAAGTATAGCCAGTGGCTCATCTCCTAAAGAAACAACCTTAACAAAGCCTAAACGAATTATGTTCGTTAGATTCATGTTTAACAATACCATAGGGGGCGCTATAAATGGCGTACCTATTGCAATCGAACCTTTTGATATGGCCCATATAGGTGAGCCGCCATTCCCAGCTAGAGGAATTTTCGAATTAAGTGTTTTGAAAGGATGGGATGACTTTACTAATCCTACGTATACAATAGAACACAATGAGCCTTTCGATATTCAATTACTCGGGGTCTTCTATTCAGTAGAGATTTAAGGAGAAAAAATGCCATTTTATTTATTGTTAGCCATGCAAGCATCCGGAATGATAATTGATTTTCTTGGAGCTTCGAATCAAAGAGATATGATGAATATCGGCATGAAACTGCAAGACCAAGCAGTTGAAGCTAATATCATGGATTTAAGAGCGGAAAGCGCTGATGAAAGTTTACAGTCTATGAAACAACTACGTCAGAATCTAGGTAGTCAAATTGCGGCTAATGCAGCACAAGGTAAACAGTCCGGAGCTGGTAGCGCGTTTGCTATTTCAAATCAAAGTATTGGAAATTTCAATGCAGATGAACAGATTAGAAAACTTAACCTATTAGGTAAAGAAAATCAATTACGTGCAGGTCAAGCTATGTCTCGTTTACAACATAGTTCAGATTCCACTAAGTTATGGAGAAGCTTTGCTAGCCGAACAATTAATCGATTTCCAAGTAGCGTTTCTGGTTGGGAAGCATTTGGTAAACAAGCTGGACAAGGCTTTGGCTTAACTTCTATTGGAGGTGGTGGCTAATGGCTGAATTAGATTTTTCACATACAGTTTCAGAGGTGCCTCAACATCAACAGAATCCAGCGCCGTATCATCGTACTGAAAAAATCGAACAAAATACTACGCCAGATTTCCAAAGCGCAATATCAAATTATGCCAGTAGTCAAAATTGGATGTCTTCCGTAGGTTCATTTGTAGCTAATCGAGCATCAAATGCTATAGCCGAAAAATTAGGTACAGAAATAGGAAAAAATCCTAAAGGTGATTTAGGTGTTATTCCATTAACTGAATTTGATGATGCTATGCAGAAGAGTTATATAACTCAATCTCAAGCAACTCTAGGCTTACAAGCGAATAAACTTATTACTGAATCTAATTTAGAAGTAGCTAAAGTTAACCGTATAACGCCAGAACTAATTAGAAAAACTAATAGTTCTGTTTCTATTGGACTACAAAATATATTTAATAATGCACCTTCTGCTATTCAAGCTAACTTACAGTCTCATTATGGAAACTTAATGTTAAGTCAGAATGCAGATTTAACAGAGAGAATGCTTAGAGAACAAAAGCAAGATAGGACGAATAATACAGCTTTAGCTAGTCAGATGAATACTGAGCATGCTTATACATTTGGATTACATGGCAATGATAAGGCAGCTCAGGCCGCAATAGAGACTACAACTAAACTATCTCAAGCTGATGTTGCATCGCGGCTAATGACTCCTGAACAAGCTAAATCTAATATTGATGCTGCACGTAAAAGTTATCTTACCGGTAAAATGATTCATGATTATAATTCTAAAAAAGATGAAGAAAAACCAGCATATTTGAAATCTATTGTTGATAAAAAACCAGACTATTTAAGTGACACAGATTACATGGATGTTACAAATGGTCTAATGACTTTTGTAAATCACCAAAATTCTTTGCTAGCTCAAGACCAATCTTTATCATTAGCTAAGTTTAATACTAGCATTGCTATGAATCCTTTGGCTGCTGACATGCCACAACAACTACAAGAACTAAAAAGAAATGTATCGCCTGTAGCATATGAACAAGCACAATTAAAATATGTAAATACTGTTAAAGCTTTTAACACCGAACAAGGTAATGTCAATAATGCTATCGCTTCATGGAATGACCCAAGTTCTTTTTCTCGTCTAACTGAAAAAGGAATAAACAAAGCTTTTGATACTCAAGTTAATCATTATGTTCAACAACGACAAGAGCAAAGCAATCCTATTTCAGTAGAAGAAGCTGAAGTGCAAGTAGCAGCCTCAGCTGGTGGGAAAGTACCTATTTTTGAAAAAGAATTACAAAATAAACTGTTAAGTGGAAATCCTGCAAATATTCAATCTGCCTCAAATCAAATTGATATGTTAAATCATATGAAACGTGGAAGTGTATATGAAGGTGTTTCTACTAAAGCAAAAGCTATTGCTACTTTATTTCAACAACAACGCGGGTCAATGCCTGATAGTGATTTAGCTAGACAGATTACAGATAACTTATCTAATGTTGATGAAAAGATGCAAAAAACTTTAGATAATTCTTGGAGTCTAATACTTTCTCAAAAAGGTGTTGGAGGTATGGGAAAGAATAAATCTTTTGCTGATTTTGGTCTTCAGACAGTAGGATTATCTAAAGATAAAATGGGGGGTGCTTATTTCGGAACTATCTATGGTAATGATATCTATAACCAATTAAATTCTAATTTCACAGCAACTAGAGGCGATTATAATGCTGCTGTTAAGATGACTCAAGATTATGTTGACAATCATTATTCGGATACTTATGTGAATGGTACTAAACAAAAATCAGATAGTTCTGTAGAGAAATATTTAGGTTATGAAGGTAATGATGTAACTCCTTATGTTCAACAGGATATATTAAATCATCTTTCTGAATCATTTAGTGCAGCGAAAACAGCTTATCCGGATGACTATTGGGAAACCTTACCTTTAAAGAATAATGTAGTTGAAGCAGTAAGGCATGTAAAAACAAAAGATGGGGTTAAGCAATATAGATATCCCATCAACTTAGTTGGTCGAGCGGGAAATCAATGGGATGTATCCGTTGAAACTCCTTATGGGCAACGTAGTCTATTTTTAGTGGCTCCTCATCTTGGAATCACAACTTATAATCCAAATAAAGAAGCTATTGATAAAGCTTATAAATCTAGAATAAGTCATTTCCCTTTAATAAGTCCTAAGGATATTCATAATGGCTACTGATAATATTATTGAATCTGCTGTAGGAGATATTCATGTTCCTAATAAGGGTTTAAAAAATACGCCTGTTGATACATCTTTTGAATTTATTCCCCAGAACCCTTTTACGATAGATATTCCATCTAAGACAGGTGAAGCAGATGAAACCGTTGCTAATCCTGGTTATCTAATAGAACCAGAAAAAACAGGAATTATTAAAACAGCAATTGATGAGTTTCAAAAATTAGCAACAGTATCTCATGTTTTACATGCTGCAAATGCTCCTTTAACAAAACCTGCTAGTGCACAAGTTTCACAATATTATCCAGATGTTAATGATAAATTTTATCATCCTGCGCCTCCTGGATGGTCTCCAAAACAAGAAATAGAAAAACAAACAAACATAGACCCAAAGTATTTGCCTAAGTTAATGGCAACTAAAAATCCAGATGATTTTAGATACACCATGGATAGTATTAATGATGAAACAGTTAGAGATAAAGAGCTAGAAAATGGTTCTACATTAGGAAAAATATTGGGTGGTTTTCTTGGATTAACTGTAGGAAGCCCTGAGAATTTTATTCCTTTAACTGCTATTGCAACTAAAGCAAAAGTGGGTGCAGGCTTTCTTTCTGCCTTAGGTAAAAGTGCTCCAGGCATTCTAGGTGCTTCAGCTATTCATGAAGGCGCGGCACAAATAGATAAAATAGATGGAAACCTACCTAGCTTTCTAAAAGATACATTTATTGATACTGTTTTTGGAATGGCTTTCTATGGTGGTTTTGGAGCTGCAAAATCTTTAGTTAACGTAGTTGAATTTAATAACTTAAAGAAATTCGCTAGAGAATCATTAGATGGTATTGGTTTTAACTATAAAGTAGATAAAGAAGGCAATCTAAAAGGCTTTGAAGCTATTGATACAACAGGCGGCTACGCTCTTAATGCTGCTAGGGTTACAAGAGCCCAGGAACTTGCAGATGCAGCTTTTTTTAAAGGTCCAATCTTTAAGATTCCTTATTTGGGTACAGCTGTATTAAAAACAATTACAGGAAACTTTTCAAATGATATTCCTGGCTTTAGAACTATTGGAAAAGGACTAGAATATCTTTTAGGCTCTCCTTTAATTAAACTAAAAACTTCAGATTACCCTGAAGCTAATGCTTTTGCTGATGCAGCTTTTGACCATTTCATTACTACAGAAGGCGAAGCTAAAGGTGGCGTTAGACCTAAAAGTTTTGAAAGAAAAGTTAAAGAAACCAGAGCAATGTTAACTGCTCTTAAAGCACAAACTAAAAGTCTTCATGCTGAAATGAATGGTTATAATATTATGGCTCGTCCAGCTATAGATATCCAAAATGCCTGGTATGCATCTAAACAAAAGTCAATTGAAGCTTTATCACAAGATTCTAAATCTACAGATTGGATAAATGAAGAAGATTTTATGGATATGGCTCAAAGAGTAATGATAAGTGGAAAGCCAAGCGAACATGCTCCAGTTAATAATCTTGCTTCATTATATAGAAATATAATTGATAGTTCTGCTCATTCCTATTTAGATGCTTATAATCTCCCTAAAGACTATTTTAGGAATATGGAAACATATTTAAGTCGCGTCTATAACACTCCTCATATGCAATTAAATGAAGGTGTAATAGGGGGCACTCATGAAGGAAATCCTTCTGCCTGGATTCCTGTTGTTTCTAAGTATTTTGCGGATTCAGATGCTTTAATTACTCAAAAAATGAAGCCTATAAAAGATTTAGAGGCTCGAATAGAAGAGTTTAAATCTACTCACAATGAAGCATTTGCAGAACTCGGTAGACGTGAATTACAAATGCATCCTAGTCGAGAAATTGCTTATCCTAAAGAAGAAGGTTTAGGAATAAGAAGTTATATTGGACCTATTAAAAAAGGTTCTAAAAAAAGATTAGTTGAAGGAATAAGAGAAACACCGCTTATTCCACGTTCAGATATTGTTGAAACTTATAAGGATATGAATCATCAATTAACAGTTATGAAAGAAAAGTTACAAAATGAATTGCGTGATAATCCAGAATATGATTACCATATTGAAGATAGAAATGCTATTTCAGCTAATGAAGCTAAAGAACTCAAATCTATATTGGGCCCTAGTGAGAAATTACAGAAACAAATAGAAGAACAACAAAAAATTGTTTCTAAATTAAAAACTAAAAGTTCAGGCAAATTATCTACAGCGCAAAAACAAACTACCGTTGAAAAAGCTAAACCTCATGCACAAGAATACATTGAACAAAAAGAAAACATAGATTTAGAAGAAGCTAAATTACATGATTTGAAGAATCAATTTTCAGATGAAGAATATAATCTTTATAACAAAGCAATGCATGGTGAAATTAATCCTCGTCTTTATAATCCTTTGAATTTTAAATTTAAAGACCCGAATAATAGATTAAAATTTCGTGATGTGTTTGATTCCCAATCGCAAAGAGAGATTCATGCTAAAGCTTGCTACGATTCAATAATGCATATGCATCCAGAAGATGTTATATCGGATATCTTCGGGAGAATCACTGGCAATGATGCAACCAACCCTTTAAAAAAACGTACTCTAATGATTCCAGATGAAATACTTTATAACAATAATTTTATGACAAAAGACCTTTTTGCTAAAACTGCTAATTATGTAAATTTTTTATCTAAACGAACTCATTTAAAAACTTCATTTGAAAATGTTACAGTCAATGGTGACTTTAAAGAACTAGCAGAAGGTCTTTCAAATCGTTATCAATCAAGACGTGCTATTATAAATAAAAAATTAGAAAAAATTACTGACCCTAAAGAAATAATAAAACAACAAAAGCTCTTAAAAAAAGAAGATATAAAATTTAAAGATATCAAAGATACAATGCAAAAATTGTTTGAAACCAGAATGATGGGTATTAATAAAAGAAGTGATTTTGATACGATGTTCAGACGAACCTTGATGTCATTAACAGCTGCTGTGAACCTGCATAATATGCCTGCAACACAAATCACTGATTTAGCTTTCGCAGGTTTTCAACATGGTATATGGCCTTCTATAAGGGATGGAATCTATCCTATTATTGAAAGTCTTGGTGGGATTTTAAAGACAAAAGATGCTGAAGCTTTACGTGAAATGGCTCCTCATATTAATTTAGGCCTTCAGGATATGTTAAATAACTATGCTGATAAGAATTGGGGTTCTGACCTTCAGCCTTATTTAAATATGGGCAAAATACAGAGTGGCTTAGAAAAATATGCTCATTTTTCAGCTTTAACAGATTTATCACCATATATTGACAATGGCATTCAACGTATGAATGGCAGCATTATTCAAAGCCATTTTATGGAGCTTTTACATAAAGAAGTTAAAGGGCTTCTCTCAAATAAAGATTCTCTCTATCTTAGAAAGTACGGCATAGACCCTAAAGTGTGGGCTTCTAGAATGGTGAATTCATATAAGGAATCTAAAGGCTTCAAGACTAAACTAGGCGGCTATATGTCAAAATCCTGGCTATGGCAAGACCTTGAAGCTGCAAATATCTTCAATGATGCTGTTTTTCGGGGCATACAAAATACTTCTGTTTCAAGAGGAATGGCTGATAGTCCATTCTTTGCTGATAAAATTTTTGGTTTATTTTTTCATACATTTACAGGTTGGACTTATGCAGCTACTAATCGATATTTAATTCCTGCATTACAGCATGCTGATGGAGAGATGCTTCTTAAAATGATGTGGGTTATGGGCGCAGGTGCCTTGGTTAGTCCTACACGTAGAATTTCGCGTGGAGAGGATGGATGGCCAGATGATATGACTCCTGGTCAGCATGCCTATGAAGCATTTACCGATAGTGGTGTTATGAGTTCAATTAGCAATGTATTAAATATAGCTAACTTAATGTCAGATGACAAATTATTAGGTGATTTGAAAAACGATAAATTTAAGAACCGGGTTAAAACTGGAATATTTGGAATGAGTGATGTTGTTAGTTCAACAGCTGCTCGCGCAACTGATGTAATAGGAATGTTTAATTCTGGTATTAACGAACAGGGTATGAAAACTGCTGCTCATATGACTTGTATTTCTGGCGCTATGTATGGGCGTTATTTCAGTGATAAACTTATTGAAGGACAGAATTGGCCTAGGAACAAAAAAGCAGCTGAGAATAACTAATTTTATAGGATGTATAAATTATGTCAGACGTTGTGATTGGTGATATTCTTCCCTACACACAAGCTACAGCTATATTAAACCAAGTTGATTTTGGCACGAATTGGACTGCTAACTTTGCTTCTGATGTCGTAGTTTATGTCACACCATTCGGTGATGCTCCTAACGATGAGACACAAATTCTTTCTTATCCTTCTCAGTATTCTGTCACTTTTATTGGAGCTGAATTAGAAGTTCAAGTTACCTTAGTTAGTCCATCCGCAGCGGGGGATATTGTAACTATAACTCGTATGACTCCTGCTGATAGAGAAAATCTCTATACCAATACTAATTTCACTCCTAGTATGTTGAATAATGACTTCGGCATTCTCACTTTAGTAGACCAGCAAGCTGAATTAGTTAATCAATTAATTGCACCTCGATATAACTACTCAGCTGTGATTGCTCCTAATTCATCTTTTCCCAATGCTAATATTATTTTACCTATTCTAAACGGTAATGAATTTTGGGCAATGAACGGCGCTGGAACTGCTATTGAATCTGTACCTATTAGTACGATTGTCAGTGGTGGTACTGTAACTCAAATCAATACAGGTCTTGGTTTAACGGGTGGCCCAATTACCAATGCAGGAACAATATCTTTTGATACTATGACTGCTAATACGTTTTGGGGGAATATTACTGCTGGAGTTGCTTTGCCCACTATGGTGCCAACAACTTACTTTCTCAAAGCCACTAATAATCTTTCTGACTTAACAAACGTTCCACAAGCTCGTATTAATTTAGGGTTAGAAATTGGCGTAAATGTTCAAGCCTATAATGCGGCTTTAGCTAGTATTGCTGGATTAACCACCGTTGCTAACAATCTAATCTACACTACAGGTTCTAATACTTATGCTGTTATTACACCTGCTAATAGTAGTGTAATGCAATCTAGTGCTGCTGGCGTACCTAGTTGGAGCCAGACTCTACCTCAAGCAGTGCAAACTAATATTCAATACTTAGGCGTTCAAAATCAAAACTTTGATATGGGTGGCTTCCAAATTAATAATGGTGCAGACCCCATTCAGCCGTCCGATTTTGCGACAAAAAATTACGTAGATTTGAATTCTTTAACCGGTACTGCTGTTTATGCTGCAACAACAACTAATCTAACTGTTACTCAATCAGGTTCAGGTGTCGGAGCTACTTTAACAAATGCAGGTGTTCAAGCAACTTTAGCATTAGATGGTGTTAACCCTCCTTTAAACTCTCTTGTATTAGTTAAGAATTTAGCTAATGCTGCGAATGAAGGCATATATTCTGTTACTAACGTTGGTTCTGGTGCTTCAAATTATATTCTAACACGCGCGACGACATATGATACTCCTTCAGAAATTAATAATACGGGATTAATTATTGTTAATAATGGTGCTACTCTTGCCGGAACTGCTTGGTATAATTCTGTAACAATTGCAACTGTAGATGTCACCGCTTTTAGTTATTCTCAATTTGGTAATATTATATTTCCTGTTTCATTATCAAATGGTGGTACGAATGCGAGTTTGACGGCTAGTGCAGGTTCTATTGCATATAGCACCCCTACAGCTATAGCGTTATCTTCTGTCGGTACAACTGGTCAGTTATTTCAGTCTGGGGGTGCGGGCGCCCCTACTTGGAGTGCAGCAACATTTCCGAGTACAGTAGGCGCAGCAGGTAAAATAATAAGGTCTGATGGAACGTCAAATGTATACAGTACAGCTACATTTGCTGATACATATGCGGCTAGTACTATTTTATATTCTAATGGTGCTAATACTGTTACTGGATTAGCAACTGTTAATAGTGCCGGATTATTAACAAATGCTTCCGGTGTTCCTGCTTGGATTGTAGCCACTGGAACAGGGGCTCCTGTTCTTGGAACTAGTCCAACAATTAATAATCCTTTAATTAATGCTATTAATGACCAAGTTAATAATCTTCCTGTACTTGCGTTTACTGGTGCAGCTGCTGCTGTTAATTTTCTTACTATTGTTAACAGTGCAGCGGGAGCAGCTCCAGGATTTCAATTTAGTGGTACCGATGCTAATGTTACTGGTTTATTTACTACTAAAGGTTCTGGTGGATTTACTTTCTCTAATAACCTAGGTGTTGTAGCTGCTAATTTTCTTACGTTAACAGGTCCCTCAACTGCTGTTAATTATGTAAATATTGCATCGGCATTAACTACAGCAAGTCCTACTATTTCTGCTCTTGGTACAGATTCAAATATAACTTTAACTCTTTCAGGTAAAGGAACGAGTGGAGTTGCTTTAGTGGGGGTTTCAACAAATTCTAATGCTGCTGCTGGAAGCGTAGGTGAATTTATTAGTAGTTCAGTTGTTATCGCTTCAGGGGTTGCCTTTACAAGTGGCGTCTCAAGAAATATTACATCAATTTCACTTACGGCTGGTGATTGGGATGTTTATGGAAATGTACACTTTAACTATTCTGCAACACCTTCAACAGGTTCTTCTTCAGCTTGGATAAGTTCAACTTCAGCAACTGCACCAGATGTATCTTTAACTTCTATTATAAATATAGGGGCTGTACCGGCCGCCGCATTTTCATCAATAGGAATAACGACGCCTTATTTTAGAGCTATTTTAGCAAGTACAACGACTATTTACTTATCTGCCTATTGTGGATTTTCAGCAGGGTCAGTCACAGGAAGCGGCAACATTTATGCAAGAAGAGTTAGATAATTAAATATAAATTAACTTACCATCACATTTTAAAAAATGAATGGTAAGTTAAAATAAAAATCCTTCAAACATCATTACCTTTATTATTTGAAAACAGCACATTCTTAACATCGGCAGAATAAGCAGGCTCAGAACCACTAAGAACTGTCTCTGCAACTATGGTACAACGCATTGGATACGTTGCAACATAATCTAAACTTATATTTGCATCTTGACGAATCTCAGATTGAGAAGGAGATTTAAAATCACGGCATACGATTGTCTGTTTAGTTGCTTTAGGCCCATGTTCACGACAAGCTGTAAGTATAAAACAAGCTCTAGCATCTTTTTCTAAAGCCGAACTATTTGATGTTATTGACCCGTGATAAGAACTAAAAGTTGCATGCATGTTAAGTGGAATGGGACGACTCTCATCAAATGGCCAAATCTTAGTTAATGTGCTTGATGGATGTACTGCAAATGCAGTGGAAGATAAAAGTAAGGATATTACTATTATAAATTTCTTAATCATTTTTTAATCTCTTTAGTGATATTTTTGAACCAGTGAATATACGGAAATAAAAATAATAAGCAATGCTTTTAAATCGTGCTATAATTTTTAATTATAATTAATAATTAAGAGAAATTTTAAATGTCTGAAGAATTACAAAATCAAGTCGATACTTTAACAACTGAAAATACTAAGCTTAAAACACAAATTGCTCAAACTAACGAAGGTGTTAAGAATCTACTTGCGCAATTAGATGCTCATAAACAATACTTGAATGAAGCTATTATTTCTAATTTAAGCTTAAGAACTAATTTATTTTTAGGTCAAAAAGTTAATGAAGAACTTAATGCTAAAATTTCCGGGTTAGAGAATCCAGTTTGACAATAAAGGAGTGATAAGCATGCCTCTTATACATAGCGATAGCAAAGAAGCTTTTAGCAAGAATGTAGCTGAACTTATGCATTCAAATTATCCTCAGAAGCAGGCCGTCGCTATAGCTTACTCTGAACAAAGACAAGCTGAAAATAAAGAGCATGAGCGTAGAAAGTATGGTAAATAAATCTATATATGCAGATAACTTTGAAGACGAGCGGCAAGAACATGAAACCCAAAAATATGGCCCTCGTCTCCCAATTCCGGAGATGGCTGCTCATCCTCACACTTATATTCGCCATAGCATTGAGCCTGCTTATGGAAACTATGACCGCCCTATTAATGAAAGCGTGTAAAGTTTTTAATTCTGAGGATTAAATAATTTATATTAAAGTTCCTTCTATTAATCCTTATGACTTTCAAAAAAGAATGTTCAAGGCTGTTTTAGAAGATAAGAATATTTGTGCTATCATTCATCGTCGGGCAGGCAAAGATATCTTTTGTCTTGAAGCGTGGGTTCTGAGAGGTTTAAAAAGATTAGGAACACACGTCTATCTCTTTCCACTTTACGCACAAGCTAGAAGTGTTATTTGGAATGGTATGGACTTTGATGGTAAACCATTTCTAAACGCTATTCCTGATGCCTTAATCTCTAGAAAAAATGAAGCTCGTATGGAAATTACTCTATACAATGGTAGTCGTCTAATTCTAGCAGGTTCAAATAATTATGACAGTCTCATGGGTACCAATCCTATTACTCTTATTTACTCTGAGTTTGCTCTACATAATCCGTTAGCAAGACAATATCTAAACCCTATTCTAGTGCAGAATAAAGGCATAGAAATTATTAATAGCACTCCCAGAGGAATGAATCATCTATTCGAAGTCTATAATGCTGTTAGAGATTTACCCGATTATCATATTGAACATCTTAGCGTAGACCAAACTTTCAAGCATGATGGTATCACTCCTATCATCTCTAAAAAAGATATCAAGCGAGCCAAAGATTTAGGTATGTCTGATGAATTAATTCGACAAGAATTCTTTGTCGATTTCGAAGTAGGTAATCTTGGTGCATACTATACTCAAGAGATGGGCGACATGGTGCGAGAGGGTCGTATCACGATGCTTAAGCCTGACCCTCGACTCAAATTACACTCCATATGGGATTTAGGAGGTACCGATGCAACGGCGGGAATTCTTTTTCAGGTTACTGGTAAGTTTATTCATCTACTTTACCTTATCCACGATTCAAAACGTGGTTTTAAATCATATCTCGACGAAGCCGAAAGGGTCCGTGAAATATTTGGATGTCAATGGGGAAACCACTTTGGTCCTCATGACATAGACCATAAGCATCAAGGTTGGGAACACGCAGAGTCTAGACTTATGCAAGCTAGACGCTATGGTTGGCACTTTCAAATGGTTCCTAAGATGGCGTTTGATGACGGTATAGAAGCTGTTCGATATATGTTCCCTAGGCTTCGTGTCGATAAACTTAATTGTGATTTATTAGTGAGAGCTTTAAGAGAGTATCAACGTCTATTTAAAGAAGGCTTAGGAGTCTATGACAAGAAGCCATTAGATAATTGGGCTGTCCATATTGCTGATGCGGTGAGATATCTAGGGGTGGTATATCGTAGATTATACGACACTCCCATGGCTCCTTCCACTTATTCTACCAGTATGTGATTTTTGGGCTTTTACTTTACTAGTTTCTCTTTCCTTTTCAGGGGGTTCTTAATAACGCAGAGCGGGTTTAGATAATCTCGTGAGCGGGATTTCGTAATCTTGCTGGCGGGGATAGG
>Ga0137439_1000001_pt1 | contig 39631 bp, 51 predicted proteins | sample EasRivERMGT200_2_FD_102325 | JGI IMG/M metagenome (GOLD analysis project Ga0137439, IMG submission 102325) | Soil microbial communities from meander-bound floodplain in the East River, Colorado, USA - East River MetaG ERMGT200_2 | ecosystem: Environmental > Terrestrial > Soil > Floodplain ... | reverse complement strand
CTAAATCGCGGATGATACACGCTGCCTCTCTGCCTGCGGCCCCATAATCACTACAGTCATCCTCTAATTCGATAGCCAAACTAGAAGCTGCTTCCAAGTCAACCACGGTCAGTCTCCAGTGCTGCTAGTGTCTTTTTGATTTCTACAGCCGTCGCATGTGGGACGGTGGAGCAACGCTCTACAGGGTCGGTGAAATACCAGTCTAAGTCGTCAATCAGTTGCATCGTTAGCTCAACCACAGCCAACAGCTGGAGCACGAGGGCGGGGTTGAACGTGACAACGTGCTCGGCATCGGCTGGCTTTATCAACATTGTCTTGAAGCCTGGAAATTCAATATCGATGAAGTGCGGCGCTTCACATCGGTACATTTCTTTAGTGTGCGGCCAAGGCCCCGGCGTAGCAGCCTCAGCGACCTTGCGTAAATCATTGATGTTCATTGGTTAGCAGCCTTCCCAATCCTACGCTCCAACTCACACTTATCTGCAAACGCCAATGCCGCACACAAATCATCAAACGCAGGGCGCTCAATCACGATGAATTTCTCGCGGTATTCTGCCTTAAGCGCACAAGTGCTAGCAGCCGTTCTAATACGCACAAAGTTTTCTAGGTCTAAAAATACACCACCGTCTAATGCGGCTGCTTGCATGACTTGCATAGCTATTCAAACTCCAAGAGTGCCTTTTTAAAATCCGACCAAGCTTTATGGAGACCCTCAGGCTGTTTTCCGGTTTCCCAACGAATGCAATCAAGCTTGTTATAAACAGCAGCAACCTTAGCTAGTGAAGCCGCCCTATTGTTTGCTTTGTCCAAGTCCTTGATTAACCCACGGATAATTTGTTCCGTTTCTTCGATACGGTCATGTCCCTCAATGGCCTTGAGAATCCACCAAGCAAAACTTACAGCCGTATCGTCTGGTATAAGTCGAACTGAATTACCAACGTGAAGGGCTAGCTGATTGTTTTCAACAGTCGCCAGCTTTTCGCATCCATATGAATAGAAGCTCTTACTCATCGCGCTTCCTCGGGAACCTCGATAGGACGGTCATAAAGAACGCGAATGAATTTGTGGCTATCGCTGGTAGCGATCAGACGGCGCGCCTCATCTTCAGATTCATATAGATCATTGCTAACGGTGCAGGACCCTTCGCGATCCATAATCAGAACCTGATAGAAGATTTTCATTTGGAGTCACTCCCAAGGATCTTCATAAGTACAAAGATGACCACCGCTCCAGTACTTAAACTTTCTGGTGGCCCACTCTTCATTTGGATTCTTTAGAACGGGGGCACTTCGTCGTCTGACCACGGGGCTTGTTGATTCTGATTCACTGCTACTGGGCTCCGCCTCGCTTGGTTCGATCCCTGCTGACTTGTAGAGGATGTCATTGATGTCCTCGAAGGTGAGGCCGAAGTAGAGCCCATTGCTTTTTTTGGTGCGAACGACTTCACAGTGTTCTGCATATTCCCGTTGCGAGTATCAACACGTTGGCCAACATCAATCTCGATTACAGGATTCGCCATCACCAAACGGTGGAAGTCGTTTTCGTATTCAAGAGCAGTGGTGTGGCCAAGTGCTGTTAGCAGCGACTTGAATTGAGCGCGAGCGATCTTGCGCGCTTGCTCACTGCTGGATTGGATGTTGAAGTTGTGGAAGATAAAACGTCCCTTGTGTGGTTCATCCAAGGCGATCATCTTCAGGCTGATGTATGGATCGCCCTTTTGCGAGACCTTGCTCTCAGAGTTATCCAGCATTACACGGTAGACACCTGCTGGGAGTGGTTCGAATCCGGTTGATTCTGTTTCGTTGGCTGTGTCGAAGAATGTCATATTGTTGGCTCCTTAGTTGAATGAGTCAAAAGTGAAGTCATCAAATGGAATAGTGTTTGGAAGCCCAAAGCGGTTCTTCGCAACCCAGCTAGACCCTTCATTGGTCTGCAGGATGCGGCGTCCCGTAGCTCTGGCCTTCCCCTTGTCGTCGTCACCAGATGTTTTCACGAGGGTTTCAAAGCGAGCGAATAGGATTGCATCAAGCTTTGCTGTAACCAACCCTTCGGATTTCTTGTGTACGTTGATCGTAAAGAAGTCGTAATCCGCGTCAGCAGGGTTCTGGAACTTGATCACCTGCTGGTGTCCAATGAGCAGCACGTTCTTCCCTGCGTCGGTAACTTCAGTGAGCTTGTCGATGAACGACTTCCACTCCGCTGCTAGCAGTGCCCCGCCTCGCCCCCAGGCGATCTCATCCACTGCTTTAACTTTGACGTTGTTAACCTTGTTGTGCTCGTACACAACCTTCTTGCTCAGCATGTTCTCAACTTCGTCAATTGTGTCTATGACGGCAGTCTGAAACTTGGGTGACTTGATCACGTAGTCCAATGCATCAAGCACGTTTTGTAGATACTTGAGGTGTTTCGTCTTAACGCAGTCAACACGAGCCAACCCGTTCTCGAGATCCAAGAACAACGGTGCTCGCGCTCTGGTTCCCAGCGTCGATTTACCAACCCCTGGCTTCCCGTAAATCGCCATCTTCCAAGCAGCAGGTCTCGTACCCTCGGTGATGCCCAGGAACTCAGCATCTTGGTCTAGAGCAGCCTCTGGAGTGGTCTCTGCTACTGGTTCGCCAAACGGGATTTCCATGGTGGTCATTGTCAATTCTCTATGTTGTTGATCACTGCGTAAAACTTGAGATTTTTCGCTAAAACAAATAAAAAAGGGAGGACTCCAACACCTCCACAGTGCCCAAGTCCTCCCTGTCAAACGCCAAGTCGAAACCCAGCGATACTGACCCAAGCTAGCGCGTCCCTGCGCCTACCAAAACTCGCCTTCACCCACGCCACGCAGATTAAGCCGCTGCCGGGCGCTTGTTATGTTTATGTCTCATCACCTGAATCAGTAAATAAGAAACTGTAAAAGGTAATCCTATTAATGAGTAAGGCCATTCATCCGAGAATCTGCTACCAACGACACAAGCGTGTTAGGAGAGTTGGTCTGGCTAAACCAACTAAGCAGATTTTCAGGAAAAAGCTCGCACTGGCGATGCACCTCGCTGGGCTCAACCAAATCCAGGTTGGAAAGGGCGTAGGGGTGCGTTCGGTTACAATTTCCAGATATTTGTCAGGCGAGAACGAGCCAAACTTCGAAATGATCGACAAGCTAGCGAAGTTCTTTGAGAAAGAATCGGTCTGGTTCCTTGAGGACAAAAGCGCCTTCGAAAACATCCCAGAACCAACAATCCCCGATATAATCGCGTCCTTACTGGCCGTGATTACAGAATTGAAACGCATCAAAAAGATTTAAAGTTTTTCCCGTTTTCTTCCGATTCAGTAAACAACTGCGGAGGAAACGTAAATATGCGTCAGATTCTCGTTATTTCATCCCTAGTTGTGCTCGCTTCTGCCTGCGGCTCTGCCGGTGATGACAAGGCGACGCCTGCGCAGGAAACCATTGCTCCCAGAAGCGAGCCGCTAACGACACAGCCCACTAGCCTTTACGTAACCACTGCGGCAGACCTTCCGGTTTGCTCGCCCGAATCTCAAGGGCATCTCGTTTACATCGAATCAGAGAAATCGTTTCGCTCGTGCTTAGCTAACGAGTGGAAACCCGTTGATGTCAAAGGTGCTGCTGGTGCGCAAGGCGCTGCAGGCAAAGACGGTGAAGCCGGTGAAGCGGGTAAGAGCGAAGCCGTCGATTACGCGGTTGATTGCGAGCACTCAGCAGCTGGGACAACCGGGCGCACGTTTCATTACAAAGTCATGGTTTACACCAGTGGCGACCGAATGATTTTCGCCAGCGTGCAGGACATCTCCCATCGCATGACTCAAGGTTCAAGCCAGATTTACGGTGCATATTTCGGTTTCAATTCCCGCTTCGCTCGTGCTGGCGGAAACCTCGCTAAGACCGGGGAAATCAGCGTGGATTGGTTAGCAGCGGGTGACGTTGGTTACACTGCGGAATTCCAATACGATGGCGACAAAAATGAAGCTCGCGCTGTAATCGGCGGTAATTCCTCGCAGCCATATTTACTCACTTGCTCCAAGGAATGACCTGACGTAACGTCCCCGAACCAAAACCAGCCTTCGCGCCAGTGTCGATTATTAGCCGAATCGGCACTGGCACCCACAACTGAAGAACGCGACCAAGCCGCTGCTTAGCTCCACCTATGCGCACTAGGAGGACCTAAGCTGTTGTATTATTTTGATCCTAACGTCCGAGCCATATCTGCCAATGTTCGGTGCAAAGAACCGAAACAGTCGGCTTATGGTTGGACGTATCAACCATTCAAATCGCACGAGCACTTAGCCCAGCTCCTCGTCATGGATGCGTGGAGCCATGCTGTTCTAAAATCTAATCACCGTGTCACCAAAGACTTTGTCTGCGCCCATGTTCTTGGCGTTGATTTCGATGAATCAGACCTAACAATCGCCGAAGCCCTTAACGTTTGGGCTGATATGCAGCTCATTGTCGGCACGACTAAGAGCCATCAAAAAGAGAAGAACGGATCACGCCCCAAAGACCGCTTTCGCGTTGTGTTCTTCTTTGAAAGCCCCGTCGTCGATCCCGAAGCTGTAAAGGCGACACAGGAGCATTTCGTCAAGCACTTCAGTGCAGATGGCAATGCAAAAGATGCGGTGCGTTATTACCGACCATGCGTTGAAATCGTTCACGTTAATAACGACGGCTACTTCCTTGACCCCGAACCAGCTCCCAAGCACTCTGCTAAAAGAGCGCAGAAATCAGCCAAACTCAGAGAAAAGAGATACCAGCCGTTTGGCATCGTGCCCCCACGCACGCTTGCCGCTCTTTCTGCTCCGATCCCCATGGGAGAGCGGAACGATACACGGTTCATGATCGCAAAAGATTTATACGACGCTGGCTACAGCGAAGACCAAATCTACGAACTAATAACTAACAGCCCAACCTACCAACACAATCAACTAACCCAAGACCAATTCGACGACATTTGGAAATCCATTCGATCCGGCATCAAATCTGTGGAGAGCGGGAATGCATTCAGAAGACCAGGGGAAGGTCGTTAGCATTGAAGGTGCGCAGCAGGCTGCTGATGAAAAAAAGTCCAAGCGGGCTGGTTCGCGCAAGGAAAAGACAGAGAAACAAGGGGGCAGTGAAAAGCAGGCGAGTGACGAACTGACATTCAAAGCCCTAGCTCGTCAAATCGTCGAGCTGATGAATCACTCGCCTCTCGCAATGCGAGGAGTTGAGCGGTTCCCACATAAATTCCACGTGATCCGCGATGACAAAGGACGGCCAGCTTATCTCGAGGAACACGGTGACCGTCTTGTGTCATACGTAGTCGAAGAACGAGTTTCGCAGGCTGTTCTTCAATACTGCCACAGGTATCTAGTTCAAAAATTACCGGAAGCGCAAATCCTTCCAAAGCAAGCGCAGATCATTACTCACATGTGGCGCGATTTGACCAACGCGCTGCCGTTCGATCCTGATCCGTTCGCTGAGCTCTCCGCCCCAGGGCTCGCCTTTGCGCGACTGCCTTTCGATGTGGATGTTGGTGATACAACTGCACCCGACGCGATGCCCCCAGCTCCGCCGATCTTTGGCGAGTTCCTGACGCGCTGCGACAAGCCTGAAGAGTTAGCCGCGTTCATCGGCTCGCTCCTCTACCCGGATGCAGACCGGCAGCAATACCTCTACCTTCAAGGAGAAGGCAGCGACGGTAAGGGTGCCTTGTTCCGCTTCCTCCACTTGCTCCTCGGGGACACCTGCCAAGCTCTCCAACCCAAAGAGCAGGGCGATAGATTCTGGAACGCCAAGGTCTATGGCAAACGCCTTGTACTGTTCGCCGAGTGCGACAAGCCGAACTATTTCTCGTCGCCTGAGTTCAAATCACTCACTGGTAACGACCCTATCTATATCGAAGAGAAGGGCCGCATGGGGTTCACTGCAATCCCCAATTGCAAGATCATGGTCGGCTCAAACGTACCCCCCAGGATCACCGGCCAGCACTCCGATCTCCGCAGACTCATCTACATTCGTGTGTCTCAGCTTCGTGCAGACACAGAGGTAGACACAGCCATCGAGCACAAGATGACGGTAGAGGCCAAAGCCATAATGACGCACTGCAAGTGGATGTACCTCTATTTGACTAAATTTGAGGCACGGCAACGTCACTCACCAATCCCGCATGTTGTTCATTTAGACGTCATCGACGAGTCGGAAGAGCACTTCGTTTCCATTTTTGAGGACAATTTTGCGCCTGATGATCGCGGAGAGGTAAAAGCTTCGGAACTTCGTGAAGTTATTAGGGATTATGGCGTTTCCGACCGAGATATCCACAGGCTCAAGGAATGTTGGAAAAGGCGGTTTGGCATCGGTTATGAGGCGCGAAAACTGGCTCGAGTTTACACAGGGCTTCGCAAGCTCCCTTACCGTGGCGCAAAGATATTAGAGGGTTAGCTTGGCATGGTGACGGGTGGTTGCGGGGTGGTGACGGGTATGTTGTCTCTTTGAAACCCTTGAGCTGCAAGGCTGTCGCAAGGTGACAACATAATAGGGGTATATAGGAACTAGATTAGTAAGGTGAGTGTATAGGTAAATAGGGGGTATATATATAATAAGTGTACCCCCCCTTGTCACCTTGTCACCTTGTCACCTTCCTAGAGCCCCAAGGGTTTGCGGGTTTTTGATCTTGTCACCAGCCCGTCACCATCCGCTTTTGGTAAGCGATACCCCGTCACCTGTTTGTTTTTTAATCACAGGTCCCCTTCTCGGGGGAGGAGCAAGTGCGTGAGCACGATTTACAGAAATCTTGGCCCAGCCCTTCGCAAGGCGGGAGCCAGATTGGTTTACGAAACAGCACGCAGGGGGCACTGGATTGTCGAGCTAGGCGAGCAGATTTGGCCGCTCTACCTGCTGGAGTATGAGCCGGGTATTTGGCGGATTTGTGCGCGACCGTATCACTTAGGTCGGTACGACTTGCGCGCCGAGGTTCTAGCTCGGATTTCTTGCGGTGAAAGGCAGTTCGAAATCTCGTTCGTGCCCGATGAACTAGACCAGGTGGCGGGCTGGATCATGGCGAGCCTTGCGGGCGTGAGCTCGCTGCCTGACTGGGCGGCGGAGCCATATCGCAGGTGGATTGAGTTGGGCAAACCGCTGCGTGGTTCGGTGTGGACCGAGCGGGGCACGAAAACGGCGGATGCTTATCAAGTGCTAGTAGCGGCAAGGCACAAGGCCAGGCTCAGGGCGCGAGCCCCGGAGGGACGGGAGGCGTGAGCGTGAAAATGAGGCAGAAAGTGGGCCGCTTGGTGAAGAGTGCGATGGCAGTGCCAAGCACGCAACTTCCAATAGAGTCGGTGACTTGCATATGCGATACACGCGAACAAAGGCCCCTGGATTTGAGCCCCATGCGGGTGATCTGCAAGGGGTTGGTGACCGGCGATTATAGCGTTCTCGGACTAGAGCATCTCATTGCGATTGAGAGAAAGGGGCTGGCCGATCTGGTTGGCTGTGTTGGCAGGGACAGAGAGCGGTTTAAACGCGAGCTGGAGCGTTTGAAGGCGTTTCCATACCGAGCCCTAGTCATAGAGGCAAACTGGTCTCAGATCGAGAATGGCGAGTTCCTAGGGCAGGTTTCGCCTGAGTCTGTGACTGCCAGCTTGCTCAGCTGGGCCATGGATGGGCTGCCGGTGATCATGGCTGGAGATGCTGCTCAAGCTGCTCAATTTGTACGCAGGATGCTTTACACGGCGGCAAACCGGCGTTGGAAAGAGCTCATGGGGTTTGCTCAAGTTATGAGCACCGCTGATTAATTTCTGACAAACCTTTGATTATATAGCCGATTGTGTCGTTCAGTCAAAAACAACCTATGGTTTCAGGGATATAGCAAGAGGGGTTTATTGAACGTGCAGAGATCTAAGCAAACGGTTGAGCGCAAGCCGAACACAAGCCAGGGTGCTGCGCTGCTCTTTGACAACTTGGTGCCTATGAAGGTCCTGCTGACGCTACTCAAAGAGTGGCTACAAAAGGATTTCAGTAGGCACACGATCTACAAATGGGTTCGCGAAGGAATGCCGCATGAAAAGATCCGGGGGGACTTGTACTTCCCACCGGATGAGGTTGCCCTTTGGCTAAAAAGGACAAGCTAGAACATGACGGTGTCTAAATTCAGAGATAAGTGGCGGGCAGAGGTTTATCTAAACGGGAAACGGATAGCGAGCAAGTCTGGGTTTGATAAAGAGCGGGATGCCAAGCGTTGGCACGATGAGCAGTTGGTGGGGTATCGGAACGGGGATTTGAAGGAACAGAGCAAGGTTAAGTTCGACCAAGTACTGGACCATTACGTTACGTACCACTTACCAACCATCAAGCCTCGGTCCCAGGACAGATACAAGCTTGAGATTGAGTCTCGGATACGTCCGTTCTTTAGGTACTTGAGGTTAGACCAAGTAACCCCGCTGTTGCTTGAGCAGTTCAAGCTCGAGACTGCTAACGACTACAACGAGCTCACTGCCAACTACTGCCTGGAAACCTTACGGGCGATTCTAAATCGCGCCAAGAAGTGGCGGATGACTAAAGAGTCGCTGTTCTGTGTCGAGCTCTTCCCTGAGATCCCCAAGGACTATGTCTGGTGGGATGACAAGGGACACATCACGCGGTTTCTGGAGGCTGCTAAGGAGCGGACTAAGCATTACCCGGCCTACCTCACTGCTCTTGAAACGGGCATGCGGATAGGCGAGATCATGGGGCTTGGTAAGGGGGACATAGATCTTGAGCATGGGAGGATTCATGTCCAGAGGCAGTGGCATGATGCGCTCAAGGACTATGGTTCGCTGAAGAACAACAAGACACGGTGGTTGGATTTTGATCCGAGATCCCACCTTGGCCAGGTGCTAAAGAAGGCTCGAGACACAAGTCGATACGATAAGATTCTGTTCCCGTCGTCTGCCGGGACACCCCTAAGCTACACAGCCTTTGGTCAGGAAACTTTCTACTCGGTACAAGAGCGAGCTGGCGTCCCGTTGATCAGCTTCCATGATCTTCGGCATACGTTTGCGAGCTGGTACATGATCGAGATGGATGACTTGTGGGCGCTGATGGCGATCTTGGGACACAGCGATTCGCAGATGACACAGAAGTACGCGCACCTTTCGCCTAAGCACCGTCGAGCTCCACTCGACATGAGTTCACTGCTGATCACGCACAAATCACGCACAAATCTGAAACTGGTAGCTGGAAGCGATTGTAACTAAAGGGATATGTAGGGTTTTAGGTGGTGAGATTCGAACTCGATCCCAGCTAGTTTTTGAAGTGTTTGAGATTGCTAACCAATGAAATTCAACACGGCAATTTGACCGGTGAATCTGTTCACCTTTAGTAGTGCTTGGTAATCCTGAGTTGTATCTGTTTGTAGATCGTTTCACGCACAATTCACGCACATTCACGCACACCACTAGTCCTTATTTGGCCCACCTCTCATCTGGTATTGGTGCGTGATAACCTTGATCTAACAAACACGCAGCGAGGTTGCATGACTCAGCGTCCCCACAAGCTGGATCTCCAAACTATTCTCTTGGCAGCCATGGTTGGTGCTCAGGGGACGGGGATCTTTGTTCAGCGCGAGGGGAGTGATGAGTTGGGTGCTGAGGTTAGGAAGTCACTTACCGAAGTGGTTCACAAGTTGGATGAAGTGGATGGGTTGTTGAAGTTCCAGAGACTCAGGATTGAATCTCTTGAGCGAGAGAATGGGGACATAGAGCGCCGTGTCCGCCAGCTTGAATCTCGCTAGTGTGGTAGATAAGGGACGGGGAGGTACCAGCCATGAATCCCATTACTCAGTCTGATATCTTCTGGCTCGCTGTTGTCTTTCAGGTCCCTGCGATCCTGCTCTGGATCCTCTGGGCTATCTTCCGGTGGGGCTGATTACTTCACTTGGTCAGTCAACTAGTTCAAAATGGGGGTAGTCGTTAAACCTCTGGTCTGACGTGTCCCCATCCATATCCCAATCTCCGCCCCAACGAACTTTGATACCGAGTTCGTCCGCAACTTTCTTCACTTCAGCGCCCAAGGATTTAAAGCCGTCGATATCAGTCCAATCCAGCGGGTGTCTCGCCAGGTCGAATGCTCTAGATGGGAACATGTTGTGTTTGGACTGTGGCCAGTGGAGCTTTGAGGTTTTGTTCTTCACTGCTGCGGCTTGGTCTGCTTCTGATCTGTGCCCACAGACAACTATGAACTCTAGGCGAGCTGCTAGCTTATCGGCGATCCTGCGGAGATCAGGGTGACAAGACTTGAGCTTACCCAAGGATGACGCTGAGAGTGCCATAGGTCTACTTACCTTATTCGTATGCTGTGATAAATTAACCCTGCACATTCCTTAAGCACAATTCAAGACACAGTTTTAGTAGTGGGGGGAGATATGCGCATGTTTCGCGCCATCTGCACGCTATTGCTTGCAGTCACGGCTGCTAGTTCGAGTGCTCAGGAGAGAAATCAGCCAGTGTCGGTTGAGATACAGGGGCGGACGTATTCAACGGGGTATTTGCAACGCGGTACTCCCGAGACTGGTCGCGTGTTCTTTGCGCCTTCGATGCGCGCGTTGCCTGATGCTTACGATGCGCGTGGGGATGGTGTTGTCAGCGCGATCAAAGACCAAGGGAACTGTGGGAGTTGCTGGGCATTCGCGAGAACGAAGGCTATGGAAGCTGCTGTTGTCAAAGCTGGGATGAGTCCTCTGGATTTGTCTGAGCAGGACACGTTGGTGAATGACAAGACTGCTTACGGCTGTGGTGGCGGGTTCATGGATGGGGCTTTTGAGACCAAGTACGGTCAAACTGATGAGGCTCATTGCCCATACAAGACCAGCGACCGGGTTGCGTGTAACGCCGCTAAAGTAGTCAAAGCGAACAAGTGGGCGATGGTTGGTGCTAGTGGAAGAGCTCCGTCTGTTGATGAGCTGAAGGCTGCTATCTACCAATACGGTGTCCTTGCGGTCACTGTGGCTGCTGGTGGTGACTTTAGTCCTGATAGCGAAGGTCGCATCACACGCTGTAGCTCGCGCTCTATTAACCACATGGTGACTCTTGCTGGCTGGCGTCCTGCTCCAACTGGCGGGGGAGTTGAGTTCCTCATTGGTAATAGCTGGGGCAAAGGCTGGGGCAAGGATGGGTTTGCTTGGTCGAAGCAAGGCTGTAACAAGCTGGCGTCTACTGCTGGTGATGCGGCTTTGTTCTTCTATGTCGAAGGCCAGGGTCCTGATCCCCAGCCTGCTAAGCTCGAACTCCCTCAGCAAGTGGTGATCACCAAGGGGCATGAGACTGCTCTTCAAGTCCGTACCAATCCAGCATTCACATACAAGTGGAGTGATGGGACTAGCGGGTCGCTGCTGTGGGTTCGTCCTTCGGTTGAGACGAGTTACACGCTTACGGCTACTGCAGCCGACGGTTCGGTTACGTCCCAGGCGGTCAAAGTCACACCTAAGTAATTGGGGGAATGATGAAGGTAATTGCGCTCATCACTTTGGCTCTTGGTCTCACTGCTTGTGGGGATTTGATCCCTGTAAAGAAGGGGGGTGCTGCTAAAGCGCCACCTTGTGCTTGTGCTGCTTGTGAATGCTTCGAAGATGGCTCTTGTGTGTGCAAAGACTGCAAGTGTGAGCACTGCAAGAAACCTGAAGATAGTTCCGAAGGACATGACGATGACGGGGGAGGTGGAGGTTGTTCAGACGGGAGCTGCCCAGAGCCTTGATAATCTAGTTCAGAGGGTAGGACTCGTGTTCTGAAATCTCCGCGAGGGGCAGCTTCCAATTATGGGGGCTGCCTCATTTACTAACTAGAATGTAAGGAGATGACGTGAAAGCCTTGATGCTCAGCTTGTTCGCGGTTCTAGCAGCATGTCAGACCACTCAGTCCCCTGCTGCTCCAGTGGTGTTCTCGCTTCAAGATATGAAGTCTGGGGAGACGTATGATTCAACGGTCATGCAGGTCCCTATGGTGCTTGAGTTCTACTTTAACGGCTGCCCAGCGTGTAATTCCAATGCACCGAATGTCGCGGCGCTTGCCGAGGAATACCATGGGACTGCTGCTCAGATTCTTGAGGTCTCAATCGACTGTGACGATGATGACTACGCAAGTTGGATCAGGAAGCATCCAAGCAGAGCCCCGGTGCTGAATGCGTGTGATCGCTCGCTCACTGCTGAGCTTGGTGTTAGAGCGTATCCGACAACCATCGTGCTGGATCGCGAGCACAAGGTTGTTTATCGCACTACAGGTGTCTGGAGCTCGGCAGTTAAGACCAGAATCAAAGGTTTGTTGCGTCAGCAATAGCTATTCTGTAAAGTTTTCCTACTCACTTCATTACCGTTCAGCGGCTCCACACGCTAAACCGGGTAACTTAACCCTGCTTATTGTGTGGAGTCTTTTTGTCTGAATACCGCGAAAGAGTTCCTGTTCTCTGCGGGTACCGTGTTTATAAGCGGTATGGCAAAGCAACTATCAGAGAACACGGTCAGATTCTGATCAAGGCTGAGTTCTCAGACCAGATCCAAGATGAATTCAAGAAAGCTATGGAACAGCGCAAGTTGGAATACTTGGACTGGGCCAATGTTTTTAATTACGAAATGACGAGCTACTACCCTGCTAATGGGAAGGCGAATTGGTGAACATCATTGCTGCGATCGAATCTGGCAAGCCGTTTCGAAGGAAGGACCAAGGAACTGCTTGGTTGACTGCTGATAATCAGGGTTTGTCTTGGGTTAATGGCGGTAGGTCATACACCAAAGAAGACATCATGGCAGATGATTACGAAATCAAAGAGATTTCGGTGATGATCACTCGTTCGCAGTTCTGGGAAGCGTGCGCAACCGCTCTGAAGATGGAAGTGTCTGAGCCTGCTGGCCTCAGCATTTGGAGATACCGCGGGACACCACCTCCAATGCAATCATTGGTTCTGCTTGCCCAATTGCTTGGTTTGGAGTCCAAAGAATGAGCAGAACAGACGAGCAAATCACAAGAGACATCCTAGTATTACGCGAGAACTTGCGTATTAAGTTCGGTGTTCATCATGACGATGAGCTAATCGCCGAAGTCCTTCAATCCAAGATTCGTAAAGCAGCACGTATAGATATCGAATCAGCGTTGATGAGCTACGATCCAGAGGAAGCTGCTGACGCAGTAGAAATCCTCCAAGAACTACGCGTCAAAGAGCTAGAACAGATGGGCGGGATGCATAGAGGGCAGCCTTTAGACTATTGGGATGGGCAATGAGCAATAGGTGGAAGCCTGGGGTTTCAGGAAATCCATCAGGTCGCACTCCAATCCCTGAAGATCTCAAAGACTGCACTCCAACAGAGATACGCGCGATCATCTGGCGACTCTGGAAGTTTCAGCCCCATAGACTCAAAGACATCCTTGAAGATCCCAAGACACCAGTGGGTGTTTTGTTCATAGCTCAAGTACTAGCTAAAGGTATTGAGCAAGGGGATGCTGGTAGGCTTGGATTCCTGCTAGATCGGTTAGTAGGGAAGGTGAAGGAAGTGGTTGAGATACAAGCTCAGCAAGAGCCAATGACACTAGACCAGGCTAAGGCTGTGTTGGATGCTGACTACGCTGTTCTTCCACCTAAAGTCGTAAAAGTTGAGGATCTTTAGATGACCGAAGAACTAGATACCAATGGACTCCAAGTAGTCCCCGACGACGGCAAGATAAACCCAACACTATCGGTTGAGTCTCGCCCATCAAACATCGAGGGGTTCAACTTCTACTTGGTGCTTAGGTACAAAGATCATTTCTGGGAAGCACTGCTCCCAAGAGACTTCATGGCTAAGGATGAGCTGGAGCAGAACCTGCTGATCTTGCCTTTAGCAGAACAGATGCGGTTGGAATTGAAACCGATACTTGAGGCTGAAGATGCCCAAGCATGAATATGGTGTAGGACAATATGTCCCTGTGCTGCCTGATCCTGTGCTTGAACTCCCATTGAAGCCAGGTGCTATCCATGGTCGCTGGTACATCGTTCCGATTGCACTGCTGGGATATAGCGAAGGCTACAACAGCAGCGTTGAGGACATCTATGAGATGGCTTACTTGTTTGATGATGGGGTTCTGAATCCATCTAGTTGGCAATGGCAAAAGCGAGTTCAGAAGTTCACTAAGCCCCTTCATTACGACTACAACGGTAAGCCATTGCGCTGCGAAGAATGCGAGAAATGGCACAAGCTGATCCCGAATCTAGAAGATCGAGTGATGATGTCTGCTGAAGAATAGAGATAGAGACAACCGTTTCCATCAATGATGAGCGTTGGGGGCAGTGGGCTAGTAGCTTGCTGCCTCTTTTTGTTTAGTGGTGATTATTGCAACAAGCAGCCCTTCAACTAATCAAAGCCATCGGTGATCTCAATGCGGTTTGGACTCCGCATGATGGGCAGAGGGCTATTTTATATTCGGTGTTTGGTGCCAAGAATGATGTGACGTTTGCTGAGCTAGGCCGTAAGGCTGGTAAGGCTTTGGCCCTAGATACGCCTATCCCTACGCCTAACGGCTGGGCTCAGATGGGGGACATCAAGGCGGGCGATACGGTTTTCGATGAAACCGGAACACCATGCCGGGTTCTGCAAGCCCATGATGTGCTGCTTGGTGAGCCTTGTTATGAGGTGGTGTTCGGTGATGGGGAGAAGATCGTAGCAAGTGGGGATCATCTTTGGTTTACGAGTACCAAGCAGTCTCGTAAGTCCAAGCAAAGAACGAAAGATCCCATCCAGCCAGGCATTCGAACCACTGTGCAGATCGCTGATACCCTGCGATGGGGTAAGGAATGGAATCATTCCATAGACAACACCAAGCCCCTGCAGATCGCGCCTAGAGCCCTGCCGATTGATCCCTATGTTCTTGGTGCATGGCTGGGTGATGGCAGCAGAGATGGGGCTAGGTTCACCAATCCAGATATTGAGGTAATTGCTGAGATCAAGGCTGCTGGCTACGGCGTTACTTCGAATGGAAATGGGCTAGATCATTACATTCTGAAGCCATTCATCAGCCAGATCAGAGCTCTTGGGGTCCTCAATGACAAGCATATTCCTGACGATTATCTGTGGGGCAGCTATGAGCAGCGCCTGGGCATGGTGCAGGGGTTGATGGATACCGATGGGACTATTTGCGACAGAGGACACTGTGAGTTCTCTGCCTCGAATGAGCGGTTGGCTGTTGGTATGCGTCAACTGCTCCATGGCCTTGGCGTAAAGACGACGATCAAGTCTAGGATTCCTAAGTGTCAGACGGGTTTTGGTGCATTGTCTTACCGGGTCTGCTTCAAGCCGCATATTCCAGTGTTCAGGCTGAGCAGAAAGCTTGCTCGGCAGACTGCTAAAAAGAAACCGCTGCATAGATTCATCGTTGGTGTTGATCCGATTCCATCGGTGCCAGTCCGATGTCTAACCGTTGACTCGCCATCAAGGTTGTATCTTGCTGGATTCAGCATGATCCCGACGCATAACACCGAAGTGCTAGCCTACTTCCTGTGGCGTATGGCGCTATCTGTCCCAGGCGGTCATTACTACTTCGCACCAGAACAAAAGCAAGCCAAAGAAATCATCTGGGCATCTGGCAGGCTTCAGAACTTTGGTCCTAAAGAGTACATCCGCTCCATTAACAATTCAGAGATGCGGGTTACTTTCACTAACGGCAGTTACATCAAGGCTGACGGGTCCGATAACTTTGATGCTTATCGCGGTATAGAGCCTCACTCTGCAGTGTATGACGAGTTCCGAGACTTCCGCCCTGAGTTCCACAAGGCATTCGGACCAAACCTTGGTGTTTTCAAAGCCCCTCTATTCATCGGAACTACACCCCCTGAAGCACTTGAGCTAGACCACTACGACGCAATGGTAGAGGAAGCCAAACATGCTGGCGGGTATTTCAATATGCCCACCTGGGTTAACCCGATCATTGAGAAGGATTGGATTCGCAGGCAGCGGGATAAGTTAATTGCTCGAGGTGAGTGGGATGTCTTTGAACGCGAGTACGGTGCTAAGCGTGTTCGCGGGGGGAGTAACGCCATTTTCCCGATGTTTGACAACAAGCGCCATGTATTCCCACACAAGCAGTTGATGGATGAGGTGATGCGGGATGCTACCAAACTCGTCTGGCAGGTGGGCTGCGACCCGGGGAATGCTACGTGCTTTGCTGTGGTGTTTAGGGCTATTAACCCTTACACCAAAAAAGTCTATGTCCTTGATGAGATTTACGAAACCAACCAAGCAGATACCTCAACGTCTCGGATTATGCCGCGTATTCGTGCCAAGAGAGACGAGCTATTCCCGAACTGGCAGGCGCACCGGATTGATTGGGAGCAGATCTATGACGAGGCTGCTACGTGGTTCGCGACGGAAGCACTGAATAGTTATGATGAGCACTTCACTCCCACCGTCAAAGCCACGCGCCCCAAGGACTTCGGGTTGTCGCTGCTAAAGGATCAGATGCTGGGTGATTTGATTGTATTCTCTGATAGGTGCAAGAATACGGTGAAAGAGCTGGCGGGTTATATTCGGGATAAGGATGGGAAGATCCCAAAGAAGAACGATCACACCATTGACGTAAACAGATACCTCAATGCGTTCTCGTCTGTTGATCTAGTCCCTGAGCTCGAACCTGCTAAACCAGACGCTATCGATATGCCTCGCGCATACACATACGAGCAGGATGAAGATAACGAACCAGAGTCGCTGGATGATTACGAAGTCGATTACTAGCCTTTAAATAACATCGCTAATCCTGGGGGCATTATGGAGTGGGTTCTACCCGCTATCGGACTCTTTTTGCTTATTGCGTGTGCGAGTGGTGCTGTAGCTGCTTACGCGATGCACTTGGCATTCAAGGCGATCATTGCTGTTAGGTCGCTTGAGAACAGCACGCACAACGTTCAGTACGTTCCACTCGAATCATCAGACACCAAAGGTGAGCAGAGGTTTCAGCAGGCTTACTCTAAAGCCGAAGCTGAAGATTATCTGCGTACTCAAGACATGGAAGATGACTACGTAGACAACCCACTGATGTAACGCACTAGGGAGCTAATCCATGGGCAGCTTATTTGATCAGTTTCTTGGTGATTACGATTCAGTATCAGGCCCTGCTAAGCCGTTTTGGTCGCTGGATTTCGATGATCGTGCTGAAGTTCTCAAGTGGTGCAACGAAGAACTCATGCACCTGCAGAACCAGGCTGTAGAGCGCATCAACAACCAAATGAAGAACCTCGCGATCTTCAGGGGGATTCAGTATCAAGCCAGGGATAGATCAACACGCCAGGAACAAGCAGATGACAACATTCCAGCGAGGCGTAGTCGTAACCCTCGAGTTGTCTATAATCATATGGTTGACATGGTTGAACAGTATGTTGCTCGCCTCACTAAATACCGTGGGGCGGTAGCAGCTCGCCCACCATCCGAAGATTGGTCAGATCGGTGTACTGCTGAGATCGCTGACAAAGCGGTAGAGAGTTACTGGGATAAAGTTGATATCGATCGCAAGATGCAAAAGATGGCACGCAAAGGCCGCATCTTCGGTGAAGATTACATGGTGATCACATGGAATAGGGCTATGGGGCCTTATGACATGGATTATTTGAGTGAAGTTTTCAAGATCAAGGGGATTAAGCAGGACCCTGCTAGCCTGAAACCCCATGAGCTAGTTCGTTTGATCCGCGATGAAGTTGGTACATTCCCCAAGATCCCGATGGTTGACTCTGAGACTGGCGAAACCATCAAGGGGATGGATGGGAAACCGATTTGGATCACTAAGCCTGTACGCCAAGGGGATGTCTATTACAGACCAGTTACAAGCTGGGACATGTTGTTGCAGAGGAAGCGTAACGAGGATCTAGTTGAATACGGGATGTTTAGGGAGGTGTTGCCAGTAGACACTGTTAGGGCAATGCACCCAGATCTTGCTGAAGAGATCTTCCCAGACGGTGATTACAACGTTCCAGATCCAGATACTTACGAGCGAGTTCACAAGGGTAATACTGTTGAGGTTTGGCACCTCTACCACAAGTCCACAGACATGTTGGATCAAGGTAGGTATGTGAAGTTCACTCGCCAAGTGGTGCTAACCAACAAACCCAACCCATATTTTGGCTGGGATTACCGAGCAATCCTCCCATGGGTTCGCTTTGCAGACATCGATACCCCTGAAGTTATCAACGGTGATGCAACTGTTACACACGGACGTGGGCCTCAGGCTGTTTATAACAACTTGATTAGCTTGCGCGTCCGTAACCGCTTCATGTTCTCGCATCCTAAGTGGTTCTACCCGCAAAACTCAGTGACTAAAGAGTCGCTAACCAATTCAACTACTCTTGTTCAGTACAAAGGGCCACTAGCCCCACAGCTCAGCCAACCTGCTATCAACGAAGCCAACGAAACTTCGATGATGGATCAGTCTAAGAACGATCTTCAGCAGATCATGGGTGTCTACGGGGTATCTCGTGGTGATCCCCCTGCAGGTGTTACTGCTGCAGTCGCTTTGACCTACCTAGATGAGCAGGAGAATGAACGTGCGAATATCGCAACACAGAATTATACCCGCGCACTCAAAGATATCGCCCTGCAGACGCTGTGGATCATGGGGGATCATTACTCGGATCAGCAGATTGCCGATCTCTTAGGCAAAGAGCATTTGTACATGCTCAAGGACTGGAAGGTATCTAACCTCCGCTCCATCAATGATCTCAGAATCCAGAATATGTCTGCACTACCTCAGCAGAAGTCTGCTCGGATGCAGTACGTATTGGACATCAGGGAACGTGCTCCGAATGTGATCAACGATGAGCAGATGATCGACCTGCTAGAGCTTGGTGAGGTTGAGCGGTTTAGATCAGCGGTTACGTCGTCTAGTCGCAAGGCTCAGCTCGAGAACAACCGGATGAGTAATGGCGAGATGATGGAGCCTGCAGAGCAGGAAAACCATCTAACCCATTACAAAGTTCACTTGATGGCTATGAACGATCCTTCCTACATCCAGTGGACACCTGAAGCTAAGCAGTACGTAACGGACCACGTCATGGCTACCGAAATGCTGATGTATGACATCGCAGCTCGTAACCCGATCTACCTGCAGATGATCATGGCCGAGTATCCTTCCTTCCCGGTGTTCTTCAAGCCTGAGGAAGTTGGCATGGCACCACTCCCGCCACCAGGAATGCCACCTATGGGCCCAGGAATGCCACCCCCAGGGCCAATGATGCCCCCAGACCAGATGCCTATGCCTACCGATCTAATGGCGACACCGGCTATGGAAGGTGTTCCGCCTGGTGCTGAAGCTATTTCCCCAACGGAGAATCAACCCCTATGAGCGAGATCAACCCGAATACCCCAGTGCAGACCGAAGGGACGGTGCAGAGTCGCGCAAACTCAGCAGTAAGTTTCTCGGATATTGAAGCAATTGACGACGAGATCAGCGGGAAGCCTGCTAGCAAGGCGAAGCCTACTGGCGGGGTTAAGAAGTCAGCAGTCAAATCCCCTGTGGATGTTAGCGCTGACGATGACGATTCAGGCGACGAACCTTCCGAGGCAGTCGAGCAGAAAGACGAAACTGGTTCGAAGGCGAAAGAGAAAACAGACAAGGCAGCAAAGCCAACGAAAGAATCAGAAGATACGCCAGAGAAGGCAAAGCCTGAGCAAGCTGCAAAGCCACGCACCTTTAAGTTTAAGAATGGGGAAGAGAATGTAGCGATCAGCTCGAATGCTGTCGTTGGTGTAAAGGTGGCAGGTAGGGATGAGGAAGTAAAGCTCGAGGATTTGGTTAACGAGTACTCTGGTAAGACTAATTGGACTCGTAAGTATCAAGAACTCGACAAAGACAAGATGATGTTCCACGAGGAACGGAACGGGTTGAATGACCGTATCGAGACCTTGTTTAAGAAATCATCTGAAAACCCAGAGCTAGCTTGGGATTATCTCTGTGAGCTATCCGGCAAAGACCCGGTAGAAGTCAAAGAAGGGCTAATCCGGAGCATGATCAAAGAGATCCTCCCGTTAGCTCGCATGGATGAAGGCGAGATTGAGACGTGGATCGGGGATAGGAAGCGTGACTGGCGGGATGCTAAGCATGCGCACAGGGAAGAATCGGTTAAGCAGCAGGCTCAGCAGGCTCAAGTCCAACAAAGCCGTCGCCAAGTTCAAGAGCAGTACGCTATTGCTGGTGAAGAGTTTGAGCAGGCTGAGGCCAATGCTAACGCTTGGCTCAAAGCCCAAGGTGCTAACGAAAGAGCTACCCCTGAGCAGATCGCCTATGTTCACCGTGCTGAGATGGCTAAGGATGTAGTTCATCAGATCTGCCCACACCTTGCACAGCGTGACGATTTCAGTAAGATAATGGGTGAGATTACCTCTGATCTCGTAAAGAACCCCGGCATGACCAAGGAAAAGCTTGGTGCGATGCTGGATAAAGTCTTTAACGACGGCCAAGCAGGTAATGAGGGTGCTAAGCGCATCGCACGGAAGGTGCAAAGAGCCACCGACCTTGAAGGCGATCAAAGCTTAACGTCACCTCGCCCTTCTAAAAACAAGTCAGATGCTACGTTCTTCTCAGACATTTGAAACTTAGCGACTAGCTAGGCGACGGAAGTCAGGGCTCCTGTTCATAGCGGTTCTACGGATACCCGCTCCCAGGGCTGATAAAGCCAAAAGCCAAAGCAAAACATCAAAAAACATTGGGGCCGTATGCGCATTTTTACGCGCTGCGGCCCTGCTTTGCTTTAGGGAGCAAATCCATGGGCCAGTGGAGTCTTTCGACTACGTCGGAATATTTTAAGATTAAGTACGGCAAGGTTTCCGAGAACGTTTACAACTCGGCAAACGTCACACTTGCTCGCGTTAAGAAGTCCTACACCTTCACCGGTAAGCAGATGTTGGAAGCAATCCCAACGTCGTTCTCTGGTGGTGTTGGTTCGGGCACGCTGCCTACTGCTCAGTATGACAAAGCTGCAAACGCGATCATCACTGCTAAGAAGGTTTACGCGGTCTGCGAAATCGACCGCGAATCCATCAAGGCTGCTGACGGCAAAGAAGGTTCGTTCGTTGCTCAGACCAAGCACACCGTTCAAAAGACGGTTGAATCTTGGAACCGCAACATGTCCCGTATCCTTTGGAACAGCTTGGCCAACGGCTCGCTGGGTACTGGTGATGGATCGACCACCGTTACTGGTGACGGCTCGGTTGCTACGCCATACTTGGTCATCATCTCGGCTGCTACCTGGAAGGAAGCTAACTGGGAAGAGCAAGACGGCGTCAACATCGGTGCTGAAACCACTGTTCTTCGCGTCGCTGGCGTTGTTCCAGCTACTCGCCAAGTTCAGTTGGTTGGTACGTCGGCAATCCTCGCTGCTGCAGCCGGTGGTGTTACCTCGACAAACGCAGTGATCTACATGCAGGGTTCGGCTGCTAACGATCCTACGTCTCTCGCCACTGTTATCAGCGCAACGTCCTCGACGCTCTACAGCGTCAACGTTGCTCGTCGCTGGCAGGCATCTGCACAGTCTGACTCGAGCGGCGCTGGCCTGACGATCGACATGATGAACAAGGACATGCTGGAAATTCAGCGTAAATGCGGCAAAGTGCCGAACTTGATCATCACTTCGTTCGTTCAGTACCGTAAGTTGCTCAACCTTCTGGAAGATCAGAAGGAATATGTTGTTGAGCCACGCGCTGACAACCTCAAGGGCAAAGTCAGCTTCAGCGGCTTGGCATTCCACTCTGCTGCTGGTCTCGTTCCAATCTTCCCAGAGCGTTTCATCGAAGACGACCGCATCTACTACATCAACGATGAATTCATTGAAATCCGCCATCGCCCAGACTTCGGCTGGTTCGATGATGACGGCACGGTGTTCCTGCGTAAGTCGGACAGCGATGCATACGAGGCCCGTTACGGCGGTTACCTCGAAGTGTACGCAATCCCGACGTTCCATGGATACCGTCACAGCCTCGCGACCTAATCGCTTGGCGTAGCTAGCTGGGGGCTTTAGTAGCCCCTGGCTTTCACTTTTAAAGGAGGTTGCTTCGATGCAACGTGAAGTTAAGTCATTTCAAAGGGCTGTTCGTCAGCTTTATTTCAGCGTTGATGGCTCTGCTGTTGCCGGTGGAACACTGACTCAAGATGGTTTGCTTGTCGGTAGCTTTGAGGGTTTGATCACCGAAAATAGCGCAGGTGATTACACCATCACGTTCAACACACCAGCCCAACGTGTTCTCAACGTTCAAGTCTCGGCTATCACCGATGTCTCTACGTGCCGCGTGAAAGCGTCTTCTGCATCATCTGTCAACATTGAGCAGGTTGGTGCTGACCAGACGACACCACTGGCAGATGGCGACTTCTATGTGATGGTTGTCTTGAGTGACTGCGAAGACGAGTATGGCGATTCGGAGGCCTAAATCATGGGCTATTCCAATCTTGAAGGCGTTTTAGCCAATGCGATGTCAATTGCTGAAGATGCTTTCAGCGATAGGTTCGACGCTCGCTACTGTAAGGCGGGTGTTTTCGCTGTTGTGTGGACTGGTGCTAGCGCGACTGACGCAGTCGTAAAGCTTCAGGAGTCCGTGGATGGGATTACTTGGTTTGATGTTGCTTCCATGACTGTAACCATAGCTGCGGCTGCTGGTTCTGCTCTTTGGAAGCTCACAGACTTAGTCCTCCTATCCCCGCTGTACCGAGTCGCAGTTGTTGACAACACAGAATCAACCGGGACAGTAACAGTTAAATACTTCCTCAAAGGGGATCACTAATGCTTAAGAAGTCTCTCTTGGCGTTGGTAGCAACGCTTACAGTATTTCAAGTAGCAATGGCTGCTTCGCGTACTAAGACTGACGAAGTTACGTCTAGCGACGGTGGCCCAGTTAGCTTCCCTGCTGGCTACACGCTGCCAACAAGTGCTATGGGCGACGTGTTCTCGAGCACCGGGGCTTTGACTCTGACTGCAGGCACTAACGTCGCAGCAGTCGTTACCCCTGTAACACTCAAGTACGAGAAATTTGGCACACATGTCCATGTTTTCGGCCAAGTTTCGATCGATCCAACTGCTGGTGCAACCGCATCGGTTTTTACACTCACCCTCCCAGTAGCTCGCGCAAACTTCTCCGGAACAAGCGGCGCAGCAGGCTTTGCGGGGATTCTTGGCGGTACCGTTGGTGCCTGTCTAGCAACAACTGCAGCGCAAACTGTTACGTGTAACTACGTCTCTGGTGGAACGGCTGTTGAGCTCGTTCCAGTTGATTTCTGGTACACGACTTCCGGGAACTAATTACTAAACAATACGGTTCGGCTTCCTTGGGGAAGGGGCTGCTAGACGCGACACTACAGCCTGTGCAAGTCAGGCCAGCCTTCCCATAGAGCCCACTAAGAACCTCGAAACGAAGGGGAGGGGCATTAGATGACAGTTAAGGGATATCCGGATCAGACGAAGCTTGATGAAGGTAATCCACAGTTTGCTACAGTTAACCCAGTTAGACTGCAGCAGAACGGGTTGGATGTTGTTGCTCATGCGTATGTTTTCGCAGTGGGTACAGACGCTGCTGAAGCAGGGTCTACTAACCATGTGATTGTTGCTACAGCCCATGCTGCTTACCGCGGTGATGTAATTCGTTGGACTAGCGGGGATCTTGATGGCTTTGAATTCAAAGTCGCATCAACTACTGCTGACACGATCACTTTAGTCGAAGAAATGCCAGAATCACCAGACGCTGCTGATACTTTCGCGATCATGCGACATCGTTTTGCTGCTGTTTCTTCAGACGGATCTATTCCACTCGCAATCGAATTCGCCTCCACTCTCTATCCAGTTACATCAATCCGCATTGAGCACAGCGGGACGCCTATCACCACTGGTGCTTGGGTTGAGCTCGTGGCTTCACTCTCTGAAAACGTTAACTCCATCACAGTATTTAGCTCCTCCGGTCAAACTCTGGAGCTTGGCGTCGGTGCTGCTGCATCTGAAGCTAGGGTTGCTTATCTACCCCCAGGCGGTTTCGACGCACCAGTGATTATCAGATTGGCAGCAGGTGCTCGTGTTTCAGCTCGAGCTGTTAGCGCCAACGCAACCACTGGCGAGCTCCAGATCAACTTCCTCGGGGAGAATTAAGCAATGAGCGTTAAAGGGTATTTAGGCCCCGATGCGGCCAACCTTATTGGTACTAACGTAATCAAGGGAGCAAACGGGAAGATTATTGCTACGTCTGGTGGAACAGATGGGCAGATCCTACAGTTTGATTCTAACGGGGATGTAGTAGCAGGTCCTGCAACCGTCAACGCGTTTGAAACCGCTAACGTTCTTTACGTAAAGAATAGCAACCCAGGGTATGGGGAGTTCACGAGTGTAGCGGCTGCTCTTGCTGCTGTTACATCACCGTCCTCTACAAACCCTTGGATTATTGATATTGGCCCAGGGATTTATACAGAACCAGCACTCACAGTCCCTGCGTATGTGCAGCTCAAGGGTGAGGCGGCTAGTGCTGTAATCCTTGAGCCAACAGTTACAACTACAGCGTTCATCACTGGATCTGCTGGTGGTTCGATTAGCAGGCTTACAGTTCGCGGCGCTAGTGGTGCTGGTGGTATTGGTGTTGCGTTTGCTAACGGCGGGTCTTTTGACCGCTTTGATGTTGATAACTGCGTACTGAGAGACTGCGAAACACTCGCGACAGTAACGGGATCTTCGTCAACTACTGTTGCTGCCTTCCGAAACACCACACTGCGTGGAACATTCGCGACAGGTATCAGTGTTGCCGCGTCGGGTGGTGCTGGAACTCAGGTTTTGGCGAACGGAATCACTTACAACCAGCCAGCAGGTCCCGCTGCTTCAATCTCTGTTCTTAAAGCCACTGGTCTATGCACTCTTTACGTATCTGACTCGATCATCACTCAACCTGGTGGTGTCGGTATCACGGCGGATGACTCTGCTCGTTTGTTCGTATCGTCTACAGGGTTTGCGGGGAATGCTACAGCTATCAGCGTCCCCAACACTGGTGCTGCCCCTCTAGTTACTGTTAGCGGGATGTTGGTTAGGGCTAACACCGTTGATATCAACATAGCCCACACGACATGTACCGGGTCTATTATGGGGAGTTTCACCCCTACTAACAGTACGATCGCTAGTCCGTTTGTATCGGTATTCGCTGCTGACCCACTTGATGGCGTTACATTCACTGGTGATGTCTCTTTTGGTCCTACGTTTGCTGAGAAAACCAACTACACAGAGATATTCACCAAAGGTCCTACTATGGGGCTTTTGACTGGTGGTGAGTTAAGTGACGGTGGTGGTCTTGATGTAGATGTCGCCGCTGGTACTGGTTATTACAGCTCTGGTGATCCCATTGCTTATAAGACTTGGACTGCTACTTCCCTGACGTTAGCAGACAACAGCGATCTGTATATTTACTACAACGCAAGCGGGACGCTGACATCTGCGTCAAACCTCCCTGATTTGTCTGCATCCATCCTGCTTGGCCGAGTTGTTACTAGAGCTGGGGCTATTTTTCTTATCGACCAAGCGTCGATGAATGCTAACCACGCAGTAAACTCAAACACCACGTTTTTTAGAAAAGCCATTGGCCCTGTATTTGAGACGGGGTGTTTGACTAGCGAAAACGCAACCCCACTCCACCTTGATGTTACGAGCGGGGTTTATTACCTAGCAAACAACAAGTTTGAGCCATCTGCTGGAACTGACATCACTTGGACTATTTTCTATGGGGCTGGTGGTGTTAGCAGTGCTTCGCAGAGTGCTATCAACACTGCTCAATACGATGTTGGTGGGGTGCTGACTGCAATCCCATCTAACCGCTGGGTTAAGTACATCCTTTACGTAGCGGGCGATGGTGTTGATCAAAAGTATCTGATGGTTTACCCCACTGTTACATACGGGTCTTCTGCCGCTGCTATTGTGGCACCATTCGCAACACCACCGACTTGGTTTAGAGATAACGTTACGCCTATCGCTGGGATTGTTGTTCAGGAAGGTGATACCGATATCACTACTGCTGGGACTATCTTAGACGTTCGTCCGAGAATTGGTTTTAGCCAAGCTACGGCTTTATCACCATCAGACCACGGTGCTCTCACTGGTCTTGCTGACGACGACCACACACAGTACCTGCTAGTAGACGGCACTCGCCAGATGGCTGGCTCCCTTAACATGGGGGCTAATGCCATCACTGCTGCGACTACGATTGGTGCTACTGGGGTAATTACGACTACAGCAGCGAGTAACCAGCTTGTTTCTAGTAGCGGTGTAAACCAGCTCACTATCAACAGCGGGACATCTGCTGCGGCTCGTACTTACACAGTGCCGGATAACGGGACGACTTCTAACTTTGTTGTGGCAGCTGGCGGTGTCGCTGGTGAAGACGCGGTTTGGGATAGCTCTGGGAAGCTGCTTAGCACGCTAACAGGCACTGCTGAGATCAACTTGGTGATCAACACCGATGGTCTCACTGCGCTTGATGGTTCTCGCACTAACGATGTAGGCGACTGGATTGATTCCGGGACTGGTACTACGTCTACTAAGACGACTACAACATCAGAAATCCCGCTGTATCCGTTCAAAGCTACTGCTATCAAGATCGCGAATGATGGGTCTAGCACCGGCTACACCTACATGCGCATGACTCTCCCCCCATCGCTTTACAACAGGAAGTTGAAAGTCCAGTGGGAGCAGATGTATTCGACAGGTACTGCGTATGTATCTGGTGATTACAAAGTTGAAGTCTATACCAACGCTGCTGCTGATTACTCTGGTGCTTACACCGAACTAACTTTATCCACTGACTCTAGCGGAACTAGCAGCATCCCTGCTCTCAACGGTCGTTACATGACGACGTTTGATACGAGTACAGCACCGTATTTAGAGCTGAGAATCGTGCGAGTAGCGGGGACTACTAACTCGTTTATTAGCTTGAATAACGTGGTTGTTGGCCCGGGGATTCAGCCGCAGGGTGCGGTGGTTGGCGCGCCGCTTTCCTACACGCCAAGCTCATCCCAAGGACTCGGAACGCTCGGCACGAGCACGCTTGAGCATCGCCGAGTTGGCGACCTAATGCATGTCTCAGGAAAACAGGTTGTCGGCACTCCGACAGGCGTCGAGATGCGGTTGGGGTTGCCGACCGGGTACACGATTGGGACCAAAGCAGGCTCCTCTACCACGTTCGTGGTCGGAAAATGGGCACGTAACGCCACAGGCACCGGAGTGAAACAGGGCGTCGTACTGGCTACGACCGGACTGACCTACCTGACCTTCGGCATCGACGATACCGCCAACACCTCGTCACCACTGACGGCTCAAGTCGGCAACTTGGTGATCGCCCCTGCCGAGACGCTGTTATTCGATGGCGAAATCATCATCCCCATCGCCGAGTGGGCAGGCTCCGGCACTGTGAATTTGGCGCAGAATGATGTGGAGTATGCGAGTAACTCCAGCACGTCTAACAGCGCCGATACGACCTCTTTCGCATACGGCCCAAGCGGCGCAGCGGTGCCTACGATTACGGCGTCAGGTACTAGCACATCCCTGATTGCTAAACGTGTTCGGTTTCCGACACCTATCCAAGCGACCGATGTAATTCAGCTTCAATTCCAGCAATCCGGTACGGGTGAATGGCGGACCACGTCTGATTGCGGTCTGGTCTCGACTCCTTTGACGCAGATGAATGGTTGCCGGTACGGCTCAGGATTCGCGACCTTCAGTAGCACGGATGTGGATGTCTATTTCGCGCAAGGCGGTGCATACCCGTCCGGCGCTTCCCTCGGTTCGGCTGGTGCAAGCTGGCCGGTTAACGCGAGTGACCGCTGGCGTATCATCAAGGCGAAAGCAGGCCAAGCCGTAGGCTTCGGTGCTGCTAGCGATGTTTCTAGCGGACTTTTGAGCTACTACAAGAAAGAGACGCTATCCAATACCTTCACGTTCAATGGATCTGGCGGCACTTCAGCAGCTTCGAACATGACGATTGAGCGAATTGGATCGGTGGTTACGATCGTCATCCCAGGATATTCGGCTACTACCGGAACAAGCAGCACCACATTTACGTCGCAGACGGTTTTGCCGTCTTGGGCTAGACCGACTAACACGCTGACATTCTCCCCTGTTTCTATGACTAACAACACGGCTGAGGCGGGTCCTGGTTACATGACATTGACGGCTGCTGGGACATTTACGTTGAGCAAAACGTCAACAGGCACTGCTTGGACTAACAGCACTGCAAACTGCGGATTCGGGGGTAGACATGCGTACTCGTTCTCGATCGAGTAACGCGAAGTGCTCAGTAGTTGTCGTAGGGCTGCTCCTCTGCCTATCCTGCTCAACCGACCCAACCCCCGAGCCTAGTGAGCCTGGGGATAGGGTTGTAGAGATGTATCAGGGTGCTGTTGATAGGTTGGTTGGTGAGTTCTTGGAAGATAGCCAGGTAGTATCGCGTAAGGTTGATGGATCTGCTGAACACGTTGGGGATTCGCTCATTTGGACAGGGGTAGCTATTGCTGTTCTCCCTTGTGATAAGGCAGAACCAATAGCTACTCGGTTAGCTCAGAGGATTGTTGATCAAGGTGGTGAGCTAAGGCGATTTGAGCCACTACCCCAAGAGTATGTTGGTGGAAGGGAGATTAGCTTTGATGGGGAAACCGGGGTTTACTTCGGACTCGCGAGATTCGTTAGACGCTGTAATGGAGCGACTCGAATCAAACCTGCATTTGCGTTACGCCAAAGCTACGTCGATCGTTTCGAAGGACGTTTACATGAGAATAGCTCAGCATTTGTTCCCGACGAATTCACCTTCACCAGAGACGCAATCTCCCATTCCCTTGGACTTAGAGGCGCTCCAAGCAGAGACAGGCTGCTCATCTTGGAACAGCAGATTGCAGGATGGCTTACCAGCGTCAAGCTTGCGAAGTCGGCGTGCTTTAGAGCCAACCTAGCGTGGCTACACATCAGGGCTATTGAGGAACTTGGTTACAGCATCAGTGATCAAGGCAGATGGGCAATCTGCGAATCTCAAAGGGGGCTAGGTCTTGCGCATTGGTCCGCGTGGTGTGGAGACGCTGAAGCTCTTGATGCGTTTGTGGCAGGGTTTCAATGGAATGAGTACGAGTTTGCGCACCAACGCTGCCCAGCCTGGGAAGCACCAGACGGCAAAGAAGGGCTCAAAACTCCGGGGCTAGACTACTTATTTTATTAGCGTTAACTGAACGCTATAAACTCAACTAATTGGGGGAATAAACCATGGTAGCAGTGAAAGAAACTGGCGAACTCTTGGATCTCGTTCTTACACTCGTCAAAGTTGGCGGTGAAGTAGCAGCAGACGGCAAGGTGTCTATGCTTGAGATGGCTAAGCTGCTCGAGATCTTGCCTAAGGTTGGCCCAGCAGTTGAGGGTGCTGGTGGAGTTCCTGCTGAACTCAAAGATATGGATGAAGCAGAGAAGCAGGCTTTGTTTGCTAAGGTTGCTGCTCTTGATATCCCACAAGACGCTGTTGAGGAATGGGTTGAGCGCGGCTTGAAAGCAGGCCTCGTCCTTGGTGCTCTTATTGCTGACTACGTCGTCGCTAAAGCTGCAAAGCCTAGCGTCGTAGCCTAACCCATACCCGGTGGGGGTATTATCTCTACCCCCATTTCTGCTATCCTACCTGCAAGCCTATTCCCATTCGGGAGCCTACGGGCAAACCCAGCACTCAATAAACTTCTTAGAGGTACTGAATGAATCAAATCATTTGGACTTTGCTCGTTTGGTTTGTCGAAAGACAGATCAAGAAATGGGGCAAAGATCTTGATTGGGCCAAGGTTAAGGTTGATCTGGTTAAGCGGATCAGAGCTCTAGTCCCTGGTGAAAGATTCGATGATGCTGCTGCCTTCATGGTGGAAGTGATTGTCGATCTTGTTGAAATGTACGTGAAGCAGGGTCTTACACCTGAGCTCGCAGCCATCCAGGCTAAAGGCGATCTAGACCATGAGTTAGCCAGGCGAGCTCTTGCAGCAAAGCAGGGGGTTTAGATTATGGCAGCAGAGTCATTAGGTGGTGCGGGGCTAGGGGCATTAGGTGGGCTGCTAGGGGGTATCCTTCAGGCGCGTGCTGCTAAGGATGCTCAGCTGCGTGATGAAGGGTTTCAAATGCAGATGGCTAAGCAGGCTGCCACCAACCAAGCCATGCAAAACCAAGCCGTCCTAGCAGGTCAGGCTGGTGATCGTGAACAGGGTGCTTTGGCTCAACTACTCGGCGTTATCAGCCGTACTGTGAGGTAATCAGGTCATGATGATGAAGTCTAAAAAAGGTGAATTGGGCAAGGTTAAGGAACTCTTGGCTCAAGCTACTGCTTGTCTCGAGAAGTACGCAGGCGAGGAAGAAGGTGAAGAAGAAGGCGAGATGATGGCAGAGGACGACTCTGAGGACGAGCCTGCTGATGACGACACCTCGATGAAAACCATGGAAATGAAGCTTAGGAAATACGTGTAATGCGCAGAGCTGAGCTACTAATCCCGCAAGTTCGTAGGGCTACCGAAAACGAGCGTGTCGGTAGCACAGACGGTATTTCTGATGAGGAGTTCCTTCAGTACTTCACTGACGCTGTGAGGATGTTGCAGCGGCAGATTGTGACGACTAACCCTGCTTCGTTTCGGCGGGTGTTGACTGTTGCTGTTACTGGGTTAGAGAGTTATGCGTTACCAGTGGATATGTTGAACCGTAATAGGATCGCGGTTCTTGAATATTCACCGGATGCATTGGCTGCTAACTATTACGCGCTCGAGCTGCGTACTGAATTGGAACGCAAGTCTATTGCAGGGTATCCAACCCAGTACATCCTGCAGGATAAGACGTTTTTAGTTAACGCCTTCCCGGTATCTGGGCAATTCAGGCTTACGTACGACTACCTAATCCCTGCTGTAGATAAGCGCCGCGCCGCGGTAGCGAGCTCTACGGTTGGTGCTACTGCGATCACAGCTCTAACTCTGTCAACATCAGCCCCATACGATGAAGATGATTTTGACTTATCCGACAACCTTACAATCGTAGGGTTTGACGGGACGGTTAAGATGCGTGGGATTCCTTACACAGGAGTTACCACTGGTGTCGTTGCGATCCAAGGGAGTAGCTACACCTTCCCTAGTGGGTCAACTATCGCGGTGGGGGATTACGCGGTATTAGGCATCAATGCTAGTTCCCACCCGCTAGTAGATGACCAAGCAGAGGACTTCATCATCACGTACTGCCAGAAACGTATTCTGATGCGTGATAGCTCCACAGACGCAGTGGATATTGACCCTGAAGTTCAGCGGATGGCTGCTGAAGTCGTAGCACTCTACCAAAGCAATGGTGATGCACCTGATGTCGTAATCACCAACTACAACTACTTTGATGACGTGTGGTGAGCACCAATGGCGAAATACACGCATCTAAAGCAGTACATGGATTTCAAGGGGTTGGATCTTCGCAGCAGCGAGGTGACAACACCAAGCGGTTTTGCGAGAACTTGCGACAACGCAGACCACACCAGCGAGGGTGCTTTAACAGTACGACAAGGGTCTAAGATCGTTGCTAGCTCATCTGGCAGCTCATCTGCTTGGGGGTATGGGCAGGCTAGACTTGATACGACAGATATTCTCGGGAATAGAAAAACCGAGATGATCGTTGTTGGGCAGACTGCTCTATATAAGCTGTATCGTGGGTCTTTCACGATCACTAATACAACAGGCAGCACCGTTACTGCTTCGATGTATTACGATGAAGCTACTACCCAATTCAGATTCAAGATCATCTCTGGTGTTACCACTCACGTTAACGTTGCTCTTGGCCTTGGCATCACAGCACCGACGCTGCTTTCAGCTATAGAAACCGCAGTGGATGCTGTTACTGGCCTTGCAATGAGCACCCCGACAAGCGCTGCTAGCATCCCTGGTGCTTTCATCGATATTGTCGAAGATGTAACAATAGCCAACGCTGCTACCGAGACTTTTTACTACTCGTACCGTACTGCTATCGACTCATCAGGGAGTTCGAACTACACACAGGTAAAGAACCACTCGGTTGAGCTAGGATTAGATGCATTCGAGAACGCATCAACCTGCATCATCAACGGTGTTTTGTACGTTAGCAGTGGTACTAACGTATCCAAGACTCGCGGGAGCACATCGACGCTCACTGCTGCTTCGGTAACGAAGTACGATGGTCAGCGCTGGTACCGTGCTGGGATGAAGAAAGGGATATTCAGGACTCTTGGCGCAGCTTTGGTGGTTGCTGGAAATTACACAGATGCCAAGGGGACTAGATCGAGGGTTGGTTGGACTGATGTCAACTTCAGGTATCTGATCACGTTCAAGCAGATCGACAAAGTTGGCAACGTAGTTGAGAACCTTTCAACTACCGAGGATGAGCTTACATCAGAGGATGGTAGCTCTAACGAATTGGTTCGTTTGAGTCTCGCTCCTAACGACGGGTTGGATTTAGAAGAACTAGGGTTCAATACTGCTAGGGCTAAGGTCAATGGGAACCAATCTGGTGTTCTGACTATCACCGTTGATAACGGGACTAACACCCTAGTCGCTGGTGATATCGCGTATTTTTGGGATGAGAACCAAGACAGGTTTATTCAGCGGGAAGTAACCGCTGTAACAGCTACCACTGTAACTATTTCAACGAATAGCCTTGATTCTAATCAGTTCAGCCCAACTTATGATACCGGTGGAAACATCCACATAAACGATGATGCGATCATATCGGCTAACCTAAGGGCTGCTATCTGGCGTGCTGATAACGGGTCTAGCCAATTCATCTTGCAAGTCGAAATCCCATACGCACCAGAATCAGTGAATCCATATTATTACGACGACAACAGTGATAGCGACTACTGGCATGCTGACTATGTTCAACCTGCTTATGTGTATATGACTGGGTGTCCTCAAGGGAGATATGTAGCTTCGTTCAACAACCAGCTGATCGTTGCTGGTAATGACAAGCAGGCTACTACATTTTTCTTCTCCGACATTATTAGCCCCGAGCTATTCCCCGAGGGGATATTTGAGAACGACGTTCAACGTCGAATCACTGGGATCAAGCAGACTGGTGATGTTCTTTGTGTATCTGAAGAACGAGACATCAACATTGTCTCTGGTGACTTAGGCAACCTGCAGTTTCGAGTGGATAAGATCGGGAATAACGTTGGTTGTACGTCGCATCATTCGATGCAAGAGATTCAGGAAGGTGTTCTTTGCTTCCTAAGCAAAAAAGGCCCATACGTCCTGCTAAACGGTCGCCAGCTCGAGCCACTTGGTGGGCTGATGTATCCCGATGGCACCAAAGCCAGCAGGTTGGAGCCTTATTTCACTCGTGCTTACAAGCCAGCTGAAGAACAGCCGGTTAGCAAGCGTTCAATAGCTGGTGTCCTGCTAAACCAGTCGAAATATGTGCTGTTTGTCCCATGGGAGCTGCCATCACTCCCTGGGTTTGCTACTAGCAATTCTGTTGCATTTGTATTCGATTACCAGCGCGGCACTTGGTCCAAATGGACTGGTGTTGAGATGTCTGGGGGGATTGCTGAGTTTGACGATACTTTGTATTGGACAAAGCGCAGCTACGACGGTTCTGGTACTGGTGATTTTACTAACGCAGAACAGTTCGCCTACCAGATGCAGCCCAAGACTAAAGGGAAGTATGCGTATGGTGATCACAATGCTGCTATCGCATGGGACTACAGGTCTCACTGGGAGTTCCTAAGAGACCCTGGGTTGTTTAAAAGATTCTTGAGAACTCGCCTGGCTTGTCATGAAACTAGACCAGCATCCACCACTGCTATGCAGATGCGCACGTATGTTGACTTTGACGACTCTGCTTTGAGCTTCGACACCACTCTTAGTTGGACTACTGAGGAGGTGCTGAAGATCAAAATACTTTCGGAAGTCTGCAGGTCTATGCAGTGGCGGTTTAGCGCGTCAACTATTTACCAAGCACCAATCCTCACTGGTTACGAACTTGAAGCCGTTACTAACTTTAGAGCGGAGTTCAAGGAATGAGTAGGTTTGTTGGGGTACGTAAATTTTTAGGCAAAGACTTAGCAGACGTGCTGCGGTTTTTGCGTGTTGATCTTGGTAAATCGATGGATGACTTATTCACTGTCATCCGTAACGCCACGCTGTTCAATACGTACAAAGAGAAACTCTACGAAACACCTCAATCACTCCCTGCTAGTGGGACCACGTTTGAAGTGTTCTCTATTGATCTTGAGCCCGGTGATTGGGACTTGGTCGGGACTATGTATGTTAACTGGTCTGGGATCGTAATGACCGGTTACGAGGCTTGGATTAGCGATGAATCTCTTAGCGTAGTTGGCGCAATCCTTGGTTACAGCCACGCAGTCGCAGACTTCACTAGAAGTGCTCGCACGTTGATCGTGCATAGACGTGTTCAAAATACTGAGCCTGTTAGGCTTTATATGTGCGCCTATGCGACTTATGGCACTGGGTCGCCAACGTACCAGGCTTCGTTGATTGCGCGTGGGTATGGCAAGGGTGTTAACACAATTTAATTGGGGGTTATCCCATGGCTGATTTGAATACAGATTACTGGGCTGCGTATGACGCTAAAATAAAGAAAGAACTGAATAAACCAGTTCAACAGCAGTCTCCCACTGTGAGAGGTGCTGCACCTGTTGTCCCTACTAAACCAGTTCTCACACCTTCTGGGCAGGCTCGTCAGAATGATATGGCGACTGGCAAAGACCTGCTCAAAGAATATTTTGGTCCCGGCAATGTGCAAATGAACAAGGTGATCACAGCTCGTGAGCAGGCTGCTTACGGGAATGATCCTAGAGCTCAATTGCTACGTGATGAAGCTATAGCTAACCAGAACCAAGCTATGCAGGGTGCTATGCGTGGGTTGTCTGGGCAGCTTGCTACGTCCGGAGTTAGAGGCGGTGCTGCTGGGGGATTGGGGCTTCAAGTAGCTGCTCAGGCTGCTCAGCAACGCGGATCTCTTGAGCGTCAACTCTCTGCTGATGAGCTAGCTCGCAGAGACCAGGCGCTTAGTGCTCTCGAATCCACACTCACTGGTGAGCGTGCTGGTGAGCTCGGCGGGATGTTTGGGTATGCGGGGCTTGGTGCTGCTGATAGAGCGAATGAAGCTCAAACAGGATTGGGACAAGATTATCTTGATTACTTGATGGGTAAGGGGAAGTACGCAGCACCAGTAAAAACAGGTGGAACCCCCGCTACCTCAACTGTTCAAGTTCTTCCACAGCAAGGCGGAATGACCACTGGGATCAATAGCGTCAATCAAGTTGGTAAGCCAACAGCCGGTGGCGGAACCTACGGCAAAGCTAAACACTTCTAAGGGGGACTAAACCCATGGCTATGTTACCGACAGATGCAGAGGGTGAGGAAGAGTTCTCCCTTCCTAGCTTGTCCCCATCGAACCAAGAGAAATTAGGGTTAGCTATCCTAGCACTCGCAACCCCTGCTCTTGGCTTTGCTATGGGTGGGAAGCAGGGTGCTTTGATGGGTGCTAGCGCGGGGCTTGGGGCTGGTGGGCAGTATTTGAATAATAAAGCTGAGGCTCAGAATAAAGCTGAAGCTGCTGCCGCTGCTAAACGCCAGGATATGGCGGATTTCGAGACTAAAACGAGGCGTGCTGCTGAGATCAAGAGTGAGTTTAAAGAGCCTAAGGTAGCAGGTCCTGAGCTTAGATCTGTTGGCAGCGATCTTGTCGAGTATGATCCGACAACAAAGAAAGCCACCACAGTTTTCAAGGGCGAAGGAAAAGCCAAGGACGATAAGACGATAGCTGATCCCAAAGAGGTTAGAGATCGTCTTTACTCATCGCGCCGCGAGTTCGAAACTGCTTCAAAGCCGTACCAAACCGCGCTTGATAACGCTAAATCAACAGCCCAGCTCGCAGATCTCGCCAAAAACAACCCAAGAGCAGCCGGTGCTATCGTTGGCAAGCTTGCTAGGGCTGCTGGCGAGGTTGGTGTTCTCTCGGACTCTGATATCTCGCGCCTTGGTGGCTCGCAGTCGGTTCAGGAGCGTTTGGAGCGTTTCTCGCTGCTCAGCACCAGTAATCAAAAGCTCACAGAGGAAGACATCAGGTCCGCCCAAGAGCTCGCTGCTGTGATGAGCGAATCTGCACAAGGCAATATCGATGATCTAGCAGAGCGGTCGGTGACTAGCTTCACCGGAATCTATGGCGGAGATCCTGAAGATATTCGCGTGAAGATCACTGGCAGGAAGGGCGCCCCCGCTCAAAAGAAAGACGCTGCACCCAAAGCAGCGCCGCATGGCGAAGCCGTCGTCCAAGACGGCGTTACATACACATGGAATCCCAAAACGGAGGCCTACGAGTAATGGCTGACGTAAAACCTAAATTCGACCCATCTAAGGCATTTGAGGTTGTTTCAGCGGGCGGTGCTGCTAAACCTGCGTTCAACCCTAACAAGCCGTTCAATGTCGCCCCTGCTATCCCCCAAGCTATCGAAGGGACTCAAGCAGCTCAGGGGTTTGAGTACAAAGGGGTTACGCCTAAGGACGCTCTGAACTTCTCTACTAGCGTAGGCGAGAACATCCCAGTATTGGGCCCACTAGCAGCTGCTGGCGGCGAGCGTTTTGGTGCTGTGCTCAAGATGCTGACTGATGAAGTCCAAGGCAAAGACGGGGATTACGACGCTGCGTTAGCAGAGATCCAGGCGATGAACGAGGCTAAGCGTCGGGGGAAGATGGAAGAAAGCCCTATTGCTGTGGGTGTTGCTGCACCACTAGCAGGGGCTGCCATGCTCCCAGGCCCAGGTATTGGCATGAAGGGTGCTACTGGAGCTGGAGTGCGCATTGGCGGGAACATGGCTCTTTCTGCTGCTGATGACCTAGCTCGAGGGGATGCCGAGTCTATTCCTCAAGACGTGGGGATTGTCGGGGGTATCCAGGCTGCTATCGAGTCTGCTCCGCTGATCAAGAAAACGGGGTTGAGCAGGGCTTTGAAGGCTGCGTTTGGTCAGCAAAAGAAGGCATTCGTAGCCACAGACAAGGCTGGGAAGCTGGATAAGACCGCTGAAGCAATCCTCCAGGCTGATGAAGCTGGTCCTAGAGTGGTGCAGTTCGGCTCAACACCAGAGGATATCGCGCCTAGAGCTACGGCTAAGGCTGAATACTTTGGTGAGCGCATTAGGGACGTGGGCAAGGCGATTGACGGGGTAATCCCGCAGTCTGTGGGCGGTGCTGAGATCGCAGCTAAGATCAGAGCCGAGCTCGACAACATCCCGGTGAATGCAGAGACTGCTACGGTTCGCGAGCGGTTGACGGTGTTGGCTGATGAGTATGATGCCTTGGGGCCTATGAGCTTTGCCGATGCCCAAAAGCACAAGAACTCATTCAAGTACAAGCAGACTGACAACACTCCACAAGTCCTCCCCCAAGATGTCCGCAACAAAGTCAAAATGGCTATTGGGGACACCATGGATGAGACAGTGGCTCAAGTGGCTGCTGCTAACGGGATGCCTGATCTGGCTGAGCAGTACGCTAGGGCGAAAGAGCAGTATGGGGTTTATAAGCCGCTCGCTGGGTTCGCTCAGGATAGGGCGCTTGGTGATCGCGCTGTACGAGCTCTGTCTCCTTCGGATCTCTATGTAGCTGGGTCTTTGGGCACGAGTGCATTCCTTGGCTCAATGCTATCTGGGCAGGACATGGGCTCGTCTGGCGGAGCTTCCACTACTGCGATGATAGCAGGGGCTGGGATCAACAATCTCGTGCGTAGGCGTGGGGCTGCTAGTGCTGCAGTGACTGCTAAGTTCATTGGGGATCTGCTTGAGACCCAACCAAACCTATTTGGCAGATTCAAAGGCCAGCTATCCAGTGCGGGGGCTAAAGGGTCTACTTCGTTGATGTCAACGCATGAAGCCCTGCTAAAGAGCCCAGACTACCAAAACATCATGAATACGTTGTCTGAGACGTTTAGCTCGCAGGATGGTGATGTAGCAGTAGTGGATAACCCAGAGCTCATAGCCTCGTATCGCACGAGCATTCAAGATCGCAAGGACTTGAAGCCATCAGACAAAGCCAAGATGCTTAGCCAAGTCAACAAAGACGGCTATTACACCATGGATCTAGCACCATACAAACAGCAGTTTGAGCAGCAGGCAGGGGAGAAGATAGGCCAAGGGGAGATGCCTGGGAGTGCTGCAGATCCGTTTGTTAGGATGATGGGGTTAGGCTCTAAGCCAATCTAGTACAAGAGCCACCTGCATGATTAGTCCCAAGAAACACGATGTAAACAGCCAAGTCACCAGGATGAAAATCCCAGTGGCTTGAGCTGCTTGCTTTGGGTCTAGCTGAAGTAAAATCATCGTTCGTAGTCCTGCCAACTATCTTCCCAGGAATCTATTCGACGTTGCTTGACCATTGCTGCTTCGGCGTCGTGCATATCGAACTCATGACCACAGTCTAAACACCGTAGGTCATATCGTTTGCGGTGATCTGCTTTAAGCTTTGAACCGAAACAAAAAGAACAAAGCCCCTCACCAGCATCAATGAATGATTGCACCTCATTCACAGGGAATTGGATAACGTTGTTGAGATCCACAACAACCCCTTTTTTAGTTCCGAAACTGATTCACATAATGCTTCGTTAATATCTAGTAGCTCTTTAATTCGCGCCTCGGACTCTGCTAGCTCATCTTCCAATCTACCGACCTTGGTTTCTAGGCGGTCAACATACTCAGGGTTAAGCCTCATACGTGTTGGTAATCCTTTCTGTAGCTATTAATCCCGTATTGGAGGGATTTCACTTTCTTGCGAAGGTCTTGGTTGATGCCAATTGATTGCGCTAATTTATCCCTCAACATCTCAATCTGAGCGGTGTGCATCAAACACCGTTTCTTTGGATCTTTCCCAATCTTGTCGAGCTGCCTTTTAGCAGTGGTGAGTGCTGATTTAGCATCTATTGCCTGCTGCTTTAGATCTTCAATCTCTGCTTCGTACAAATCAAAGTCATGGATTACACCACGTAAGAACGCAGCATCTGCTGGTGTTAACGGCTGATTGTCAAACCACACCCCAGTGTTACAAGCTATCGCTATGGCTTTGCGGCGTTCTTTGGTGATGCGTTTCAACGTCGATCAGCTCGTAATTCGGCCAGATCATGGAGCGCAGCACCAATCGCGTTTCCAGTGTCAGTTTCAATTGGGAGACAATCATCACTATGGAGGTGATCTCGCGCAGCCCGTTCAACTTCCCGGAGTGCTTGCACCTCTCGAATTAGGGCCAAGTTTGCCATAGCGGACATCTCCGCGTGAGCCTTTAGCGTAGCCTCAGCCTCGGCGAGCTTGGCGCGTAGTTCATCAATGGTCCGCCTTAAAGAATTAATCTCAACGCCATCGTCATTGAGGCCAATCGCTGCTTTAGCGAGTAGATCGCGAAATTTGTCCAACTCCCGATCGGCGGCGTCGAGCCTTTTACGCAGTTCTTTGTTTTCCTTAGCCAACTCATCCATGTACCGAGATTCAGAATCAAGGTTCATTGCTGCCCCCTAGCTTGGCGAGTGCTTCGCGAGCACGATCACCAACATCCATCACGATGTGTTCGCGGTATTCGTTTAACTGCCAATTAGGGACATGGGCATAGAACTCCAGTGCATCCCTAGCAGTGTCGAGTTCCATCATTCTCGCCATAAGCAAAT